>Ga0182745_1000511_pt1 | contig 43393 bp, 35 predicted proteins | sample eDN3rd30CKraftBY_FD_128523 | JGI IMG/M metagenome (GOLD analysis project Ga0182745, IMG submission 128523) | Enriched backyard soil microbial communities from Emeryville, California, USA - eDNA 3rd pass 30_C Kraft BY (version 2) (version 2) | ecosystem: Environmental > Terrestrial > Soil >...
AAGAAGATGCGAAGATTATTTATCAAGAAACTGCAGGATTAGCCATCATTACCATCCATCGGCCACAACTAAAAAATGCATTGACTGCCAATATGTGGACTCAGCTAGCCAAAATTGCGTTACAAACGCTTGAGAATCCCAAAAATAAAGTATTGATATTGCGCGGCTCTGGCGAGAATTTCACAGCAGGCTCAGATATTAAGGAGTTCAACTCAATTTCTTTAGAGGAAGCCGAGCAAGCATTTGTTCATATGGAAAAAACGATTTCTACCATTGAAAGGCTGCCAATTCCGGTAATTGGGGTAATTAATGGGCCTGCAATGGGAGCTGGCCTTGAACTGGCACTTGCTTGTGATATCCGCATTGGGTCAGATAAAGCACGTATGGGGATTCCTGTTGGCAAGCTTGGCATCACACTGAATAATAAATTTGCTAAACGTCTCGTTGATTTGGTTGGTCCTTCAGCAACAAAAGACTTTGTCTTCACTGGCCGTATGTATAAGGCAGAAGAAGCATACAAAGCTGGCCTGTTAAACTATTTAGTCGCTGAAAAAGACTTAAATAAATTCTCCATTCGTATGGGCAAACTTGTTGCTGGAATGGCACCTTCTTCATTGCACGCAGTTAAGCAATCCGTACAGGAATGCGTAGATTCTGTACCGGAATTATGGAAAACTTCAACACCCTTTGTCGATCAAAATGATTTCCCTGAAGGTATACGCGCATTTGTTGAAAAACGTCAACCGAAATTTAAACGTCAATAATACACAAAAGGCTGCTAAAGGATTTAACGCAGCCTTTTTCTTATATAATACCTTTAATCTGAATTTCAATGGCAGAAGGTTCAAATTCAAAATGCTGCCTAAATTGTTCACAAATAAGTTGCTGCAACCCACGCATTTTTTCCATTAAGTCATAATTTACTGGTGAAGAGACATAAAAAGATAGGTGAATAGTTTGACTATACCCTTTCATAGTAAATTGAATGGAATCAATCTTCGCAATCACCCCGTACTGCTCAAGGATATACTTGAGCAAATCAAAATAGACATTTTTTGAAATATCGATCACTTGGTGATGGAAGTCAGGCTGAACGATGGTTGTCTCCCCTAGCTTCTCTTTGTTTTTCGATAAAATATCAAACCCTCTTTGGATAAAGCGCTTAAAAAAATTCTGTTCCACTTGTTTAAAAGGAATCGGCATGACATGTTTACCTTGTGTGCTTCTTATAAACTTGGCCATTTGGATTTCTCTTTCAGAACGAATATCTTCTATACGATGGTATTGTGCAATTGGCTCAATTTCAAGGCGCTTGGTAATTTTCTTCGTCATTTTATCTGAAGTCCCAATAATAAGCAGAGATTTCACTTCGTGTGCCTTTAGCGCATCGAGCACTTGCTGCTTATGCTCGTCTTCCTGGAAAATTGCGCGACGTACCGCGGTAATCGTATTTTTTTCAAATTTTGCTGACGTTCCAGCTACCTTCACTCCATTAATAATCAATAAACCATCATCAATAATAGCTTCAATTTGTTTTTCATGTGCAAATTGAATGGCACTTGTACTTTTCCCAGTCCCACTCGGTCCACTTAAAGAATGTACGATCACTCAACCCACTCCAACTCGTTTTTTCTAGTGTAAAGGAAAATAAGAAAAGTTTCTATTCCTGATTCTTTGTCCGTTTTCTAATTATAAAAGTTTCTCTATATTTTCTATTAATTTGATTTTTTCTGATTAAATTGCGTTTTTCTTTGGCAGCTGTGTTAAAATGTGATTTATATTTTTATAGAATATAAGGAGTGTTCACCTTGAAGGTAATTCCGTCAAAGAAAATGTCGTTATTTGAACCTGCGATTTTTAGTAATTTAAAGAAATATGCAAAGCAGCAAGAGGAAGCGTTTGGATTAGACTTGATCGATTTAAGTTTAGGCAGTCCGGATATCCCACCTCATGAGATGCTGCGAAAATCCATATCCAACTTAAGTAAGCAGTCCTCCTCCTATGGCTATACATTAACGGGTTCAACTGAGTTTTACGAAGCAGTTGCAAGGTACTATAAACGAGTGAAGAAAGTTGACCTAGTTCCAGAGACAGAGATTGTTCAAACAATTGGCTCGCAAGAAGGGCTCGTACATTTGCCAATTGCCTTCTGTGACCCAGGAGATTTCGTCTTAACTACAAACCCTGGATATGTAGCATATGCAGCAGGAATCAATTTAGCAGGAGCGACACCCTTTTACATACCACTCGATGAAAATAGAGGCTTTCTGCCAGATTTAAATGCAATACCTGAAGAAATTGCACATAAAGCAAAACTATTAATCCTTAATATGCCTGGAAATCCAGTCCCAATGGCTCCTTCGATTGAATACTTCACAGAGGTTGTCGAGTTTGCCAAAAAATATAATATTATCGTACTACACGATGCTGCTTACTCCGAGTTTTACTTTACTGGTGATGCACCAATCAGCTTTTTAGCTGCACCAGGAGCAAAAGAAGTGGGCTTAGAAATCAACTCCCTATCCAAAAGCTTCAGCTTAGCTGGTGCACGAGTTGCTTATATTGCGGGGAATGTAGAAATGATTTCGATTATTAAGCAGTTAAAGTCAAATTTAGATTTTGGACTATTTGAACCGATCCAGGCTACAGCTGCTCTTGCGTTAGACAATGCAGAAGAAATTACAGCTTCCTTGCGTACAACTTTTGCCAAACGACATACCACACTTATGAACGGTCTAAAAGAATTAGGCTGGGAGGTTGCTCCATCAAGTGGCGGCATGTTTGTATGGGCTAAGTATCCATATGAACTAGATAGTGTTTCGTTTGCATTTAAAGCCATCGAACAAATAGGCGTTCTAATGGTGCCTGGAACAACTTTCGGCAGTGAAGGTGAAGGATTTGTTCGGTTAGCCCTCGTTCAGCAGGCGGAACGATTAGAAGAAGCTGTTAGTCGCTTGAAAAACCTAACACTATAAAAAATATAGGATGTCTCTTCATACTCGAGAGACATCCTTTTCTTTATCTACTTATAGATCATACCGGTTTTCTTGATCGCGTTCATAACGATTATAGCGTTTTTTCACGAGTCCAAATAAATGGCTGACTAATACTTTTAGTAAAGCATAGGCAGGTATTCCTAAGATGACGCCAGCAACGCCAAACAACGAACCAAAAGTTAACAAGACAAAGATGATGGTAATCGGATGAATGGAAAGCGATTTACCCATAATGTTCGGGGTGATGAATTTCCCTTCAACCAATTGCACAACAGTCCAAACAATTATTAAATAGACGAGCATCATTGGAGAAGTAACAATTGCAATCACCAAAGCGGGAATAATTGCAATTGCTGGACCAAGGTATGGCACCACACTTGTAATCATTGCAAGTATACCTAGTAAGAATGCATAATCAAGTCCAATGATTAAAAAGCCAATCGTCATCAATACGCCAATGCAAATCGAAACGAGGATTTGTCCAAGTATGTAAGAGCTCACTTGCTTATCCATTTCTTTTAATACCTGTCCTACTTCATTACGGGCACGCGGCGGGAAAATTCGCAGGATGAATCTTGGCAGTTTTTCACCTTCGTATAGTAAATAAAATAGAATGAATGGCACAGTAACTAGAGATAGTAAAATACTTGTTAAGGTTGAAACAAATCCGGTAATGCCCGTTGCAACCGATGAGGCAATATTTGTAAATGTATCTTTTGTCGTTGTAACAAGGTCATTTGTTATATCCGATAAAAATTCATCATAATCGAAATCATATTTACCAAATAGACCTTCTAATTTTGAATTATTTAAGGATGATACCGTCGTTTCGATAAATTTCATAAAGTAAGTCGGAAATTCCTGAACCAAGTTCGTAAATTGGTCTCGCAAAAATGGATACACAAGCAGCGAGATCAATGTCATAAGTGCTGCGACAATCACATACAGAATTAGAATAACTAGGCTCCGAGGTACCTTCCCTTTACCGCTCTTATCAGCTAAGCGTACAAAAGGCCGTAAAAGATAGTAGCCAATGATTGCTAAGACGCCAGGTAATATAACCACTTCAAATAACACTTTAAGCGGGTAAAAGATAAAACTGACTTTGTTGAAGATAAAAATAATGCATCCAGCCAACAATAAGGCCAGAAGTAAAAATAATAGATTCTTTCCGCCTAAAAAATGAATAAATCTCGTTTGAAAAAATGTTGCAGTTCCTTCCCTCGGTAATCGGTCTTCAAACCCTTTTTCTCTTTCCAAAAAACCACCTCGTCCAACCCATGAAATTTATATTACTTTTATTTTATCATGGAAACTGTTCTTTCATAAAGTGTAAGGACTGCCATCTGTTGGAATTTAATTTCCAGAAGATGGATCTCTTACTAAAAATGAGTAAAAGGAGAGATTCTACTCTCCTTTTTGCTTTAAGAATTCATGCAATTCCTGCTTGTTTTGCTCTACATCAATTTCGATTACTTCTCCAGCATGGCTATAGGATTGATAGCTATAGCTTCCTTCTACTGGAATTGTCATTTTTTCAATTTCAACTTTTCCGCCAACTGCAAGGGATAGCACCGATTTAATCTCGTCGGCAGTAGAAAGATCTGTCGTGATATACCCTTTAGCTGCACCAATCAATTTCGGCAGATTATTAAAGTTAGCTGGAGATAGTAACTCATCCTTTAATGCGTCAATTACCTTTTGCTGACGTGCGACACGTCCAAAATCACCTTCTGAATCATGGCGGAACCGCGCATAGCCAAGAAGCTCTTGTCCATTTAGATGTTGAACCCCTTTAGACAGCGTAACTCCAATAAAGGCAGACATATCCTTCTCTACATCCATCTCAATACCATTAGGTGCTAGAATGTCAATCAATGATTCAAAGCTTTTAAAATCTATTAAAGCATAATGGTGGATTGGGACATCAAACATCGAATCTAAAGTATCCTTTAACAGTTGTGCACCACCCAAATAATATGCGGTATTTAGCTTATAGGATTTATATTCAGGGATATCTGCATAGATATCCCGCATGAAGGAAACTAATTTTAAATCATTGGTATCCCGATTCCATGAAAGCAGCATCATCGTATCGGAACGAGATTCCTCTTCCCCTCTCGTGTCCACCCCTATAATTAAATAGTTTTCAATCGAATCTTCCAATTCGTCAGCCACAAAATTTTCCTCCGGGAGCTTAGTGGCTGACGCAAGCTTTACCCCTTTTTGATATTGGAAGAAAGAATATGCGCCTATTACTAGGATCAAAAATAATAGCAGAGTAAAAAATACTCTTCCCTTACGTAATTTTCGCTTTTTGTGTCGGGTTTGCCGCGTTTCTTGAACTTGGTTATCATCCATATTTATACTCCCCTTTGAAAATCGCAATTACGAGACGTTTAGAATGAGAGAAAGGTTCATTTTTCCATTATTATACTACGTTCGAGGATAAGACGCTTGAAATTGCCATGAATAATGACAATTTATTGTTTCAATACCTTTATCATGGTACAATACTATTTATTTTAAGCAATGGAGGCGTAAAAATATGGAAAAAGCTACATTTGCAGGTGGTTGTTTCTGGTGTATGGTTAAACCATTTGTTGAATGGGATGGTATACATAAAGTAACATCTGGATATATGGGCGGTACTATTGACAACCCAACCTATGAACAAGTAAAAGAAGGAAATTCTGGTCATTTAGAGGTTGTGCAAATCGAATTTGACCCTGCCGTTTTCACTTATGAGAAGCTATTAGAAATCTATTGGCCGCAAATTGATCCTACGGATGATGGCGGACAATTCCACGATCGTGGGGAATCTTATAAAGCTGCTATTTTTTATCATACGGAGGAACAGCAGAATCTTGCAGAAATTTCTAAAAAGCAATTAGCTGAAAGTGGCCGATTTAAAAAACCGATTGTAACTGAAATTAGAGAAGCTAGTACCTTCTGGGAAGCAGAAGATTACCATCAGGATTTTTACAAAAAAGAAGAAAAGCATTATAAAGAAGACCGTGCAATTTCTGGTCGCGACGAATTTATCGACACGCACTGGAAATAATTTTGAACACCAAAATTTCATGGGCAATAAGATAATGCAACAAAAGGCGACAAGTCCACTGTTGGAACTTGTCGCCTTTTGATATTTGTTGAGTTTTCTTATCTTATGCTTTCGCTAAATCTGATGGCCGGTATTCATTGCCAACGACTTCCCCTTTTGGAGCTGCCTGACCATTTTGCTTTTGATTATAGCCTAATAATGGGAAAACAAGTTCTGCAAATCGGTAAGACTCTTCTAAATGAGGATAGCCCGAGAAAATAAATGATTCAATACCAATTTCTTGATACTCACGAATGCGTTGTGCTACTGTTTCAGCACTGCCAACCAGCGCCGTACCTGCTCCACCACGAACTAAACCAACACCAGCCCACAGATTCGGACTAATTTCAAGTTTACTGCGATCTCCTTTATGAAGTGTTGCCATATTTTTTTGCCCCACTGAATCATAACGGCTAAAAACTGCCTGTGCTTTCTCAATAGCCTCGTCGTCAATATATTGAATTAACTCCTCCGCAGCCTTCCATGCTTCCTCGTCTGTTTCACGAATGATAACATGTAGTCGTATACCAAATTTTAAAGTTCTACCTTCTTTAGCAGCAGCTGTTCGAACCTTTTCAATCTTCTTTTTCACATCTGCAACTGGTTCGCCCCATGTCAGATATAAATCTGAATGCTTGGCAGCTACGGCAATTCCTGCATCTGATGAGCCGCCGAAGTAAATCGGTGGATGTGGTTGCTGCACTCCTGGATAAAGAATCTCTCCACCTTTAACAGATAGATGTTTGCCCTCATAGTCTACTTTATTGCCAGCTAATAGATTACGCCAAATATCCAAAAATTCATCTGTTTCTTCATATCGTTCAGCGTGCGTTGCGAATATTCCATCACCTGCAAGTTCTACAGGATCTCCACCTGTCACAACATTTATCAGTAATCTACCTTTGGCAACCTGGTCAAGCGTAGCCGCCATACGTGCAGCAACTGTTGGTTTTGTAATGCCTGGACGAACAGCTATTAAAAACTTTAATTTTGATGTATGCGTTGCTAGTGCTGACCCGACTACCCATGGATCTTCACAAGATTTCCCTGTTGGGATTAAAACTCCTGCATACCCTAATTCATCTGCAGCTTGCGCTATTTGTTTAAAATAAGGAAAGTTTGTTTCACGCGCACCTTTTGTTGTTCCTAAATATCTACCGTCACCATGAGTTGGAATAAACCATAAAATTTCCATCAAAAACACTCCTTTTTATATTAGTTAATTAATTCCCTCAAAACTATTTCTCCATTTTAATAAACGTTTTTCTAATAACTTTACAAACGAATCCGTCAACTTACCTACTATTCCGAAAATTATAATTCCAACAAATACCTTTTCAGTTTGCGAGAACTGACGCGCATCCATGATTAAGTACCCTACGCCAGAACTTGATCCCATTAACTCTGCAACTACTAGACTTAACCAGGCAGCTCCTAGTGATAAACGAAGACCAAGTAAAATCGAGCTTAGAGAAGCCGGGAAAATAAGACGCGTTAACTGTTTTCGTTTACTAAATTCTAATACTCTTGCAACATCAAATAGTTTTGCATCGACTGAACGTATCCCGTTAAACGTATTCACATAAATCGGGAAAAACGAAGCAAATGCGATAAGTAAAATTTTAGATAATTCATCAAATCCAAACCATAAAATAAATAGCGGTGTTACAGCTAAATTGGGGATAGTCCGCAAGATTTGCATTGTTGGATCGATATAGCCTTCAGAATGCTTTGAAAATCCTACAATTAAACCAAGAGATAAACCGATTCCTGCACCAAGCAGAAATCCGACAAATGCACGAAGTATACTAATTCCCAAGTGTTCAAACAACTCACCACTCATCACTAATGAGATAAAGGATTGAACAATTAATAATGGACTCGGCAGCACTGTATCCGATACATAACCAAGACCCGAAACAATTTGCCATAACACGATAACCAGTACTGGTAATACAAATCCTTTCAGCCAAACCGGAATCTTTCTTTTCTTTTTAACCTTAGGCTGATCCACGTTTGAATAAGAAATTTGTTGTGATTCAATATTCATTCGCTACTCCTCTTTCTTTAAGTTTTCTGCAAACTGATTATCAAAAGCTTTCGAGGTATCAATCTCTTTATCTATCGCCCCTAAATCAAATAATAAGTCTGCGATTTTTTGTTGCCCTGCATTAAATTCCTCTGTTACTGGCGAAACGAAATAATTAGTATTATTGAGAACACTTTGCACAACTTCTGGTTCAAGTTGACGAGCTTTTGCAAAGAATTCTACAGCTTCCTCTTTGTTTTCTGTACGCCACTGCGCTGCACGAGCGAAAACTTCCAAGAAAGTTTCGGCATATTCTGGATTTTCATCGAGGATTCCTTGCCGCGCAACTGCGAACGAAGGAGAAGAAAGATTTATATCTTTTCCATTTACTAAAACTTCCGCTTTATTGCGAACCGTTTGAATCGAAACAAATGGTTCCCAAATACTCCAAGCGTCTACTGTTCCATTTTCGAACGCAGGTGTTGCTTCATCTGGCTGCAATTGAATAATTTCTAATTCGCTTGGATCAATATTATATTTTTCCAAAACCGTGTACAGGAAGCCGAATGCACTACTGCCTTTTGCAACAGCAATTTTCTTTCCTTTTAAATCTTCAATTGTTTTAATGCCACTATCAGCACCAACAAGAATTGCATTTGCCAAATAGCCATCAGCAGTTACTGCAATTTCTTTAAAAGGTACATCTGCTGCTTGCCCACCAATTACGGGTGTATTGCCCACTTCTGTGAAATCCAGCTTTCCTGCTGCAATTCCTTCAAATTGTGGCGGTCCACTTTGGAACTCAACCCACTCTACATCGACACCTATTTCTTTGAACGCTTCTTCAAACCATCCATTCTCTTTTGCAATCCACAGTGGGCTTAATGATTGTTGAATACCAATTCTCACTACATCAGACTTTCCTTCATTGCCTTCTGAGTCACTTGAGCAACCCGCTAGTGCTAATAATAATCCCAGTAATAGCAGGGAACTAAATATACGTAATTTCATCATGAATACACTCCTTTGGATTTAAATACCTTCTCCATCTTTGAAATTTGCTGTGTCTGTCTTTTCGAATTCTTTTAGTACTTGTTGACGTATATATTGGAATGATGAGTCAGTACGGCTTCTTGGATAGGCAAGACCCACATGGATTAGTTTTTGCAGTTGGCCAGGATTGGCACGAAGAATCGCAATATCTGTTCCCAAATAAATAGATTCATCAATATCATGTGTCACTAATACCATCGTAATTTTTTTCTTTTGCCAAATATCAATCAATACATCCTGCAAATGCTGGCGAGTAAAAGCATCTAACGCACCAAATGGCTCATCAAGCAGCAATACTTCCGGGTCTCGAATAAGAGCTCTTGCAATGGCTACTCTTTGGGACATCCCACCAGATATCTCACTCGGGTAAGCTTTCTCATACCCTTTTAGTCTCACAATCTCAATCATCTCATCGACTTTTTGCCGTACATTCGAGTCCTTTAAATTTAAATCCGTCGCTATATTCTCTTCAACAGTTAACCAAGGAAATAGACGATGCTCCTGAAAGATAAACCCTTGCGTAATAGCAGGCTTTGTAATTTGCCTCCCATTGATATCAACAACGCCTCGGTATTCAGAATCTAGCCCTGCAATAATTTTCAGCAATGTACTTTTGCCGCATCCACTCGGACCAATTACTGTAAGGAAATCTCCTTCTTTAATTACTAATTCAATTTCTTTAAGAACAACCTTTTTAGTTGCATCAATTTGGAATGCCTTCTCATCAACATGAATTTGAACCGACAAGCTCATACCCCCTAAGTTTTATTGTTGTAAGTAATTTTGCTTTAATGAAACTCACTCATCAAATTTCAACTAATCATATTAGTTTAGTCGGTTTTATGGTGAAAGTTTCCTATTTTCTAGAATGGTTTGATGATTAAACTACTTAATGACAATGCCTCCAGTTAACTAGTAAGCAAGGAACACAAGAAAAGCTTTCAAGTTTCAAAATTCCAAATCGTGTTTTGAAAGTGTGAAACTTCTTAGTTTGTCAAAATCCTATTCTAAAAAACACAAAGCGGCTTCGTTTTAAATAAAAAAACGAAGCCGCTAGTTTGTCTAGTAGGCAAAGAACTCAAAACCTATTAATCTGATACACTTAATATACATTAAGGTTTTTTCTGGGTCAATACATTTTTTAAAATTATTCAGATAATATGAAAACAGCGTTCATTTCATGTCATTAAGCAAATTCCTGAATAGCTGAAATAAACCTTTCACCATATTTCTCCAGTTTATTTTGCCCGACACCACTAACCTCTAAAAACGATTCATCATTCAGTGGTTTCTTATCACACATATCCCTTAATGTTTTATCAGAGAATACAACAAATGGCGGCACACTTTCCTGATCGGCAATTTCTTTACGAAGCTTGCGCAAATGCTCGAATAACGGATCGTCTTTTAAAACGACTTTTGGTTCTTCACTTTGTCGTCTTAATACCATTCTGCGTCCCAGCAATACCTCTCTGCCCTCTTCCGACACATAAATTGTAGGATATTGACCAGGTTGTACAGCCAAAAGCTTTTCTGCAATTAAAAACTCGATAAATCTCGAGACTTCCTTAGAGCTCATTGGCTTCAAAATACCATACGTAGGCAAACCTTTAAAGTCGATTACTTTTTTATTGCGGGCACCAGCTAGTACATCTGCTGTCATTGTCTTACCAAATTTTTGCCCCATCCTTACAACACAGGATAATACCTTTTGCGCGTCTTGGGTTACATCCGTTTTAGGTCGCTCATCAATACAATTGCCGCATTGGCCGCACTCTAAGGAATTTTCTTCTCCAAAATACTCTACTATATAGGATTGCAAGCATTGCTCCGTATGGCCATAATCTACCATCGTTTGCAGCTTTTTTAGTTCAAAGGGTATTCGTGAGCGGTCCTGTGCTTGATCGATTAAAAAACGCTGAGTCTGCTCATCTACCGCACTATATAATAGTACACATTCACTTGGCAAACCATCTCTTCCCGCTCTACCAGCTTCCTGATAATAGCTTTCCATATTTCTTGGCATTTGATAATGAATAACGAACCGAACATTCGTTTTGTTTATGCCCATTCCAAAGGCATTTGTTGCAACCATGATTTGGACTTCATCCGTTAAAAATCGATTCTGTTCATTGGTTCTGTCTGTTTCGCTCATTCCGCCATGATATTTCGCAACGCGAACACCTGATTTTAAAAGCATTTCATAGACAGATTCTACAGATTTTCTCGTTGCTGCATAGATAATGCCCGTTTCATTTTGATAACTTTGAACGTATTTCTTGAGGTACTTATCTTTATCTACCCCAACTAATACTTTGAATGATAAATTTTCGCGTGAGAAGCCAGTTATGTAAACATTTTCTTGATGGATAGTTAAAAGTGAACAAATATCCTCAATCACAGCAGGAGTTGCAGTAGCTGTTAATGCAATTATCGTAGGTTTTTTTCTCCATAAAGAGACGAGTGAAGAGATAATTCGATAGCTTGGTCTAAAATCATGCCCCCATTGGGAGATACAATGGGCTTCATCAATTGCTACAAATGGCACATTTAACTGTGAAAGCTCCTGGCGAAAGGATTCATTTTCTAATCGTTCTGGGGCAATGTACAGCAGTTTTATTAAGCCATAGCGCACATCTTCCATCGTTTGTTCGATTTGACTATAGGATAACGAGCTATTAATAAATGCAGCAGAAACCCCATTCGAACGTAAAATATCCACTTGGTCCTTCATCAAAGAAATAAGGGGTGAAATCACAATGGTCGTACCTTCTGAACAAAGTGCCGGAATTTGATAACATACTGATTTCCCCCCACCTGTTGGCATGACACATAAAGTATCGCTAGATTCTAATACACTTTGTATAACCTGTTCTTGTCCTACCCGAAAGGAATCATATCCGAAATATTGTTTTAGCGCTTGTCTTGCTTTTTCTAACATAATTTATCCCACCAGTTTAATTGTTAATCTCTATTATACTATGAATAGGACGCTACTAACATGGAGATTACAGTTTGTATGTTAAAAAAGATGAATCGTACTGCTTTGCATGTTCAATTCATCGCAGTCAGAGCAACTTTGCGACATTCCGGCTGCTTCTGGTGTGTAAACCGTCGCATTAGGACCAATATTGCGACGGTTCAAATGCTTCCTCTGTTCGAAACGTCGTAATCACTACTCACATACTACGTTCAAATACCTCAATTCACTCAAACCATCGTAAAGTACAACAAAAAATCCTATTGTCAAAACTGAGAATTCGACAGTAGGATTTTTTGTTGTTCAAAACGCTTGAGAGAATCGCAGCTTTTATCAATTTAGTAATCTATCAACAATCTCTCAGTCCATCTTAATAATAATTCGAGAGGAGTCGCCTTTTGCTAATAAATCAAAGCCTTCATTAATTTCTTCCAATGAAATAATGTTCGATAATAATTTATCTACCGGTAGACGTCCTTGCTTCATCAAGTTAAGAAAGCGTGGAATATCCCGTTTTGGCACACAACTGCCGACATAAGATCCTTTTAGCGTTTTTTCTTCTGCTGTTAAAGAGACATAGGGGAATGCAAATTTATGCTCTGGATGTGGTAAACCTGTTGTTGTCGTTGTGCCGCCACGTTTTGTAACAGCATACGCAACATCCATCGCTGCTACTACACCTGCAGTTTCAAAAGCATAATCAACCCCGCCGTTTGTATACGCTTTTACTTGCTCGACAACATCCGCATCCTTCGAGTTGAATACTGCTATAGCACCTAATTCTTTTGCTTGATTTAATTTGTTTTCATTAATATCAATTGCGATAATTTCTCGTGCTCCTGCTGCAATGGCCCCGATTAAAGCACTTAGCCCAATGCCGCCTAAACCAACAATCGCAACAGTACTGCCAAGTTTTATATTGGCAGTATTCACAACAGCGCCTACACCTGTAATCACCGCGCAGCCAAATAATGCAAGCTTTTCAAACGGCAAATCTTCCTCCACTTTCATAAGTGAATTTTCCGAGACAACGGCATATTCCGAAAATGCAGAGATTCCGAGATGATGGCCGATCTCTTCATTTCCAGCATGAATACGAATTCCACCACTTATCAATGTACCTGCACCATTTGCCGCAGCACCAGGTTCACATAGGGCAGGTCGACCTTCCGAGCACGGGATACAATGTCCACAGCTAGGAACAAAAACACAAATCACTTTATCCCCAGGTGAAAAACTGGTGACTCCTTCCCCAACCGTCTCCACCACACCTGAAGCTTCATGACCAAGTGCCATCGGAAGTGGACGAGGACGGCTGCCGTTAATTACGGATAAGTCCGAATGGCAAAGACTTGCCGCTTTTATTTTAATCAAAACTTCCCCAGCTTTTGGTGGGTCAAGTTCAATCGTTTCAATTTGAATTGGCTTACTTTTTGCATAAGGGTGCTGCACGCCAGAAGACCGTAAAACCGCTGATTGAATCTTCATATTCCCAACTCTCTCTCGCCCACTAATTTATTCATAATAGCCTTCAGTAGATTTTATAAATGTTTTGAATTGATTCGAATCATGTCCAAACCAAATTGTCGAATCATGCTCTTGTGCGTACTTGCGAATATATTCCACTGATGTGTTGTAACCGACAGAATCATATAGAATGCCAGGTGGTTTTACTGGGGGGCCAAGACTTTCGGCAGTATAGAGCGCATCTGAGGCAAGCAATAAGTTTCCAGCGCCAGGTAATTCAATATGTAGCCCTAACATTCCATAAGCATGTCCAGGACCAAAGTTTATGATTTTAATACCATCTACCAGCTTCACTTCTCTTTCATGAGGCTTAATCGTACGCCAGCGGAGGTCATTTCTAATCCATGCCATAACATCTCCCCAAATATAAGCACCCATATCACGTGTCATCGCAAACGTTTTCATGACATTGGATAGTTCGGAATCATGAACGATAATTTCTGCATTTGTAAATAACTCCAAACAGCCTGCATGATCTAAATGAAGATGCGACGCTACGACATACTTAATATCCTTTGGACTGACCTTTAATTGCTCTAAACGGTTTATTAAGTAGCATTCTTCACTTGCAAAGGCAGGGAATGCTTGTTGGACACCTTTTGGCCAGCGCCCCTCTTCTCCCATACCATCCGGGTTACAGCCTGTATCAAATAGAATTTTCCCATCAGGATGATCAATCAGTACCGCATATACTGGAAATTCAACAAACTCAGCTGGTGGATGTGGGTTATCAATTGTTGCAGGATTATGCATAGCGATCATATAGTTTTTATCCATCTTCATCGTCCCTGTATCGAGGACGTACACTTTCTTCTTACACATCACACGTTCCTTCCCAAACTCAAAATATATCTTCCTATTCCCTACTAATTAAATGATTAAACAACCTGTCCATTTAATTAGTTCTAAAAGGATATCTTAACTCCTCCTCATCATATGCTCCTGATTCCACTCTATAGAACATTGGACTAGGCAAATCAGTTCATTTCTCTACTTTTGCTTCAAAATACTAACATTCGTGCTTATTTGATAAGAAATAGACATTGCTCATTGTTTAAAATATTGGAATGACGTGCTATAATAGAAACATTGTGTACAAAAGAGAAAATAGAATCTTTTACAAACAATTAGTGAAAGTTAAAAATGAATGATATGAAGGAGGAGCTTACATGATTCAAGTCAGTAATGTAGGTCTTCGTTATGGCGATCGTAAACTATTTGAAGACGTAAATATTAAATTCACACCAGGAAATTGTTATGGGTTGATCGGTGCCAATGGTGCTGGTAAATCAACATTCCTTAAAATCCTATCTGGAGATATTGAGCCTCAAGAAGGTCACGTATCTATGGGGAAAGACGAGCGTTTATCAGTCTTAAAACAAAATCACTTTGAATACGATGAATTCAACGTTCTTGATACAGTTGTTATGGGGAACAAACGACTTTGGGAAGTAAAAGCTGAAAAAGACGCGATTTATATGAAAGAAGAGTTCTCTGATGAGGACGGTATGCGCGCGGCAGAATTAGAAGGCGAATTTGCTGACTTAAACGGTTGGGAAGCGGAATCAGAAGCTGCTACATTACTTAACGGTCTAGGTATTGGCGATGAGCTTCACTATATGCAAATGGCTGATCTTGAAGGTTCAGACAAAGTAAAAGTATTATTGGCTCAAGCATTATTTGGTAAACCAGATGTACTATTACTGGATGAGCCTACCAACCACTTAGACTTAAAAGCGATTAAATGGTTAGAAGAGTTTTTAATCAACTTCGAAAATACAGTAATTGTTGTATCCCATGACCGTCACTTCTTAAACAAGGTTTGTACGCACATTGCGGATTTAGACTTCTCTAAAATCCAAATTTATGTTGGGAACTATGATTTCTGGTATGAGTCAAGCCAATTAGCACTTAAAATGGCACAAGACCAAAACAAGAAAAAAGAAGAGAAAATTAAAGAGCTGCAAGCATTCGTTGCACGTTTCTCTGCAAATGCTTCTAAATCAAGTCAAGCTACTTCTCGTAAGAAAATGCTGGATAAAATCGAACTAGATGACATCAAGCCTTCTAGCCGTAAATATCCATTCATTAACTTCCAAGTTGGACGTGAAATCGGGAATGACGTGTTAACTGTTGATGGATTAACTGCTTCTCAAGACGGCGAAGTATTATTAAAAGATATCCGCTTTATGATGAACAAAGAAGATAAAATTATCCTTTTAGGAAGTCCAATTGCTAAAACGGCTTTAATGGACATCTTAATGGAACAGCGCCAAGCAGATAGCGGCACATTTAAATGGGGTGTGACAACATCTCAAAGCTATTTCGAAAATGATCACGATAAATACTTTACAGGCTCTGAAAAATCATTAGTTGAATGGCTTCGCCAATATTCACCTGAAGATGAAACAGAAAGCTTCTTACGCGGTTTCTTAGGACGTATGCTATTCTCTGGTGAAGAAGTAAAGAAATCCCCTTCTGTTCTTTCAGGTGGAGAAAAAGTTCGTTGTATGCTATCTAAAATGATGCTTTCAAACTCAAACGTATTATTACTAGATGAGCCAACGAACCACTTAGACTTAGAGTCAATCCAAGCGTTAAACGAAGGCTTAATTCGCTTTAAAGGTGCAATGATGTTCACATCTCATGACCATCAGTTCATCCAAACAATTGCCAACCGTGTAATTGAAATTCAAGAAGACGGTACAATTCTTGATAAACAACTAACATATGATGAATACTTAGAGTGGAAAGAAGCTCAAGGAATTAAATAATGCAACCCAAAATCCACAAGCCATTAATGCTTGTGGATTTTCATTACTGATTTTGGTTTACATAATATTATTATTGTAAATTATCGTATATTCAATCAAGCTTTCAAATAAGATATAGTAATTTAAAGGAGGTTTTGAATGAAAAAGCTTTTCATAATACTCTCTTCCCTATTCTTTTTAAATGCTTGCAATGACGAGGAAAAAGATGTTGAGGAGACAGTCCGCTCTTCAGAAAATATAGAAGAGCAGCCCCCTAAAAGTGAAAATCCTCCTAAAGAGAATGATGCTGCACAACCAAGTAATTCAAATAGTGAGGAAGAAGAAAATCATAATGATGAAGCAAGTGCTGTTGAATTTAATCGGTATTTTAAACCCGCAGATTCAACTGCATATTTTATCGGTGATGGGAATGAGTATGCTAGCTATAGTGAAAAAACAAAATGGTTATCCGAGGACTACATTGCAACAATCATCGATAATGGTGGTGCCGTGATAATGAAGGTATACCGAATTGAGGACCATCAAATTGTGCTTATAGTGGATGAATTAGTGGAGACTGATCCAGATCATTTGGTTTATCCAGAATTAGAAGCATTAAGAGAGCTTCCAGCATTAGAAATCTTCTTAGCTGGACCTTTAAAGGTTGGCACTTCCTTTGATCAGCGTTGGACGATAGTTGAAACAGACTTTACGCTTGTTACGCCCTATCAAACTTTTAAAAACGTAATTGTCCTCGAAGAAACTGGTGAAGGTTTTACAAACAAAAAGTATTTTGTTGAAAATTATGGCGTGGTTAAAACAGTATCCATCATGTCAGCGGAATTAACTGAAGAAGTGACTGTAACCTCCACATTAGAAGAGATACACTAAGTAAAAAGAGACATTCCCCTTCTAGGGAATGTCTCCGTCCAATTAACGATTTTAAATTTAATTAGAAATAATTAAAGTTTTGTAACGTTAGCAGCTTGTGGTCCGCGGTTACCATCAACAACCTCGAATTCCACTTTTTGACCTTCGTCAAGTGTTTTGAAACCTTCACCTTGGATAGCAGAGAAGTGTACGAATACGTCGTTTTCTCCTTCAACTTCGATGAATCCAAAACCTTTTTCTGAGTTAAACCATTTTACTGTACCTTGTTTCATTAAGAAAACCTCCAAAAAATTTAAATATTAACAATATGTGATTGATTTACCGTAATAAAAAATTCACATATTACGAAAAGTACCGACTTTACATCGATCACTCTTTGTAATATGTGAATCAATTTGTACCCGGTCAAGCAATTTTATTGTTATCTAAATTATACCATCTTATGGCAATTTGTCAAACTCATTATTCAACTTTTTTCAAATTTTCTCTTATTTCTGTGAATTGATTGATGCAACTTGTTACTTATAGTTTAAATCAACTTTTCCACTATTATTCCATGATAAATTTGGATATCATCCTCACAAGCCTCACAATATTCACGTTCATCATCCGTCCAAAACGCATAATATTTGCCTTCTTTGCATTGCTCATGCTCATACTTTTTTCGGAAAGCTGTTAATGTCTCATCAAGACTTTTTTGAAAATCCAGTTCAGACTCAAATTGTGATTTTTTGACGATGTTTTCTTCCCAACCTTCAAACATCCACCATGGCTCATAATCTGCTTTCATATATATTATTTGATACACGTTTTCGACGATCCTTTCCTATCCGTTAGTTTGTATTTTATGGAAAGATAACGGAAATGTCTATTTTCAACCATTATTCGACGTAAAATAACACATTTTCCAGGGGTTTCTTAAATTTATATATAATATTTCCAAGAAGATTTTAGCAATAGTTTCAAGATGCTTGTTTTCTTCTACAAATTTCATTAAAGTTAAATTACTAGTAGAAAATGATATAAAAAAGCGGCTATTTTTGAAACTTTTTCATCATTTCTATCGTAATACAAGTATAGAAAATAAGGAGGTACGTATATGCTTGGAGCTGCAAGTTTCTTCACACGGCACGCACTCAACTTTTTGATTGGTTTTACTGCATTTATTTTAACAACTGTAAATTTAGAGCTTGGCTTTATCATCGTGCCAACCCTATCGATTGCCGCCTACTTTATAAGTAACAAAGGAATTAAAGCTATCCAAAAATCGAAAAAAAGCAAAGAGCTTGGACTTTCTCGCTCTGAATATAAACATATCGAAGAACAAATTGGACAAGCAAAGCGCCAGATTAATTCCCTTTCACAGCAGTATATACATGTTCGCTCAGTTCGTTCCTTTAAATTATTAAACGATATGATGAAGTTATCAAAAAGAATCGTCAACATTGTTCAGAACAATCCACGCAGGTTTTATTCTGTAGAGGATTTCTTTTACTCACATTTACCGTCAGCAGTACAGTTAACGCAGAACTACACAATGTTAACTCAATCTCAAGTAAAGGATACTGATATCCATATAGCCCTTGAGGATACACGTAAAACCTTAAAGGGATTGCATGCAACAATGGAAGATGATTTAAAATGTGCCATCGAATCCGATCTTGAAAATTTAAGAATTGAATTAGATTTTGTAAAGCTTGAAAATGCGAAAAAGCTGCAGCAAATCGACTTACGAGGTGGAAAATAATGTCCGATAAAAAGAGCTCAAATCATCCATTTGAAGAGTTTTCAAATAATGAGGGCTCTTTTTTTCTTTCTTCAAAAAGTGCAAATTATAGTGTAGACACTCCTGTCTACACCATGCTTAGTGAAGAAGCAAAGTCCCGTGCATTGTTGATAGCCAGCAAATTAGATGCTTCTCAATACGAAAATGTTTTGCAATTTGGTTCTGAAATTCAGCAATCCTTAAAAAACTTTACCCATAATATGCTTGTTCGAGTCCAGCGAAGTGATACTTCCCCAATTCGCGAAATTCTACATAAGCTAGTAGAGCAATTAGAGAAAATTAACCCCGATGATTTAATTGAAAAAGAACGCGGTTTTTTTCAAAAGCTTTTCACTCGAGCAAAATCGTCCATTCAAGAGCAGATGACCATGTACAATCGGTTAAGCAAACAAATCGACCGCTTAGGAATCCAACTCCAGCATGCTCAAAAAGGTTTACTGGCAGATATGAAAATGTTAAATGAATTCTATCAGTTAAACGAAGACTATTATCATCATCTAAATCAATATATCGCAGCTGGTGAAATAAAGAGAATGGATTTATTTACAAACGAGCTGCCTAAATTGGAGCAGACTTCCCTATCCTCTGACAACCCTTTAGATAAACAAAGGGTCAATGATTTACGAAGCTCCATTGAGTGGTTAGATAAACGGTTATATGATTTGCAAATGTCCCGTGAAATAGCCATTCAAACGGCTCCACAAATTCGTATGATTCAGCAAACAAACCAAATGCTGATTGATAAAATACAAAGCTCTGTCATGACTACGATTCCTTTATGGCAAACCCAGATTTCGATGCTGGTGAATTTAAATAATCAAAGGAAAGCTGAACAAACGACCCGTCGTCTAATGGATAGCTCTGAACAAATGCTTCAGAAAAACGCTAAAATGCTAGAAACAACTGCAAAGGATACAAATAAGCACAAGCAAATAACTCATGCACAAATCGACTTTTTTAAGCAAACTCAATTGGATTTAATCCACTCTATCGAGGAAACCCTGCGTATTCAGGCAATAGGCAATGAACAGCAATCTTCGATGGGAGCAAATATCTCCGAGCTTGAAAAAACATGAAAAAGAAATCATGCAATTTATAAAAACGGCTTTAGCGCTAAAACAGTGCTAAAGCCTTTTTATTATTCATTTCATCTGTATAAATTTCAGTTCCTTAAGGGTATGACTGTAGAAGAAATTTCTTAAGGAGGTTATCATTTTGACAAACGATCCAAACAGAAAAGAGAAGCCCGATCTTGAAAATGCAAAAAACGATCAACTCGAGCAGTTTCGCAAAGACCATAAAGGAACAAAACTGACGACTGATCAAGGTGTTACCGTAGCAGATACTGAAAATTCTTTAAAAGCTGGTGAGCGCGGACCAACTTTGTTGGAAGATTTCCATTTTCGTGAAAAGATGATGCATTTTGACCATGAAAGAATTCCAGAACGCGTAGTACATGCTCGAGGTTTTGGTGTTCATGGCCATTTCCAAGTCTATGAATCCTTGGCCCAATATACAAAGGCTAAATTTTTACAGGACCCTTCTGTTAAAACACCTGTCTTCGTACGTTTTTCAACTGTAGTAGGTTCCCGTGGATCAGCTGATACAGTGCGAGATGTCCGTGGGTTTGCCACTAAATTCTACACAGAGGATGGAAACTACGACCTGGTAGGAAACAATATCCCGATCTTCTTTATACAAGATGCTATTAAGTTTCCAGATTTAGTACATGCCATCAAGCCTGAACCGGATAATGAAATTCCACAAGCATCTTCAGCACATGATACATTTTGGGATTTCGTTGTGAATAATCGTGAAATTGCTCATATGGTAATGTGGCTCATGTCAGACCGCGCTATTCCTCGAAGTTTCAGAATGATGGAAGGCTTCGGTGTTCATACTTTCCGTTTTGTTAATGAACAAGGACAAGGAACTTTCGTTAAACTCCACTGGAAGCCTCTACTAGGTGTCCATTCACTGACATGGGATGAAACACAAAAAATCGCAGGAAAAGATCCCGACTTCCATCGACGAGATTTATGGGATGCCATCGACCAAGGAAATTACCCGGAATTTGAGCTTGGCATTCAATTTTTACCTGAAGAAGATGAGTTTAAATTTGATTTTGATATACTGGATCCAACTAAGATTTGGCCTGAGGAAATCATTCCAGTGAAGATTGTCGGGAAAATGACGCTGGATAATAATCCTGATAATTTCTTTGCAGAGACTGAACAAGTTGCCTTCCATACAGGGAATGTAGTACCTGGAATAGACTTTACGAATGACCCCCTTTTACAAGGGCGATTATTCTCTTATCAAGATACTCAGCTATTGCGTTTAGGTGGTCCAAACTTCCATGAAATACCGATAAATCGACCAATTGCACCTATCCATAATAACCAGCGCGACGGCTTCCACCGTATGACGATTGATAAAGGAAAAGTAAGCTATCACAAAAATTCCTTGCAACGCAATGCACCGGCACCCGATCCAGTCAACGGCTATCAGCATTATACAGAAAAAGTGGATGGTACGAAGATTCGTAATCGAAGTGAAAGCTTTAATGACTTTTATACACAAGCAACATTATTTTGGAATAGTATGTCAAAAACCGAGAAAATGCATATTATCAAAGCCTTCCACTTTGAGGTTGGGAATGTGAAGGATAAGACGGTTAGAGAGCAAGTTGTGGAAATGTTTAATAACGTAGATGGTCAGCTGGCAACAGAGATTGCTAAAGGCATTGGGGTTCAACCTCCGGCAAATCCTAAACAACCTGATGTGACTGCATCCTCCCCTGCCCTAAGCCAATTGAACACTGTAAAATCACCTAAAACGAGAAAAGTGGCCATTTTAGCTAATGACGGATTTAATTTGAATGAACTGATTCAAGTGCAATCCATGCTAAAATCTGCAGGAGTTCAATCAGAGATCGTAAGCAAATTCCTAGGTACGATTAAAAGCACAGATGAGCAAGAGGTAGAAGTAAATAAAAGTTATGGAACCGCTCATTCGGTCATGTATGATGGTGTTTGCATTATCGGTGGCCAACAATCCGTCGTTGAATTGTTGAACCACTATGAAGCCAAAAGCTTTATCGATGATACCTTTGTTCATCGAAAAACGATTGCAGCCATTAACGAAGGTGTCGACCTTTTAAATGGAACACAAGTTCAATCCTTCCAGCTTGCTTCCGAACAAGGTGGAGAAACTGCTGTTACGTCCAATCATGGCGTGGTAACAGTAAAAGCTGCACGTGATTTAACAAACTTCATGGAAAGCTTCGTACAAGCCATTTCAGAACACAGACACTGGACGCGCGAAGAGATTGACGGAAAAATCAGCGGCTGATGATTCTTAAGTAATATTTAGTAAAATGAAAACAGTCTACGAGGGCTCGGGTTGTGGACTGTTTATATATATATACTGGCTAGGTTGATTTTGACTTAAAATAGTGTTTTGTTCTTAATTTTAAATTGTCGGGTTTTTCACAAAAAATGTCGGGATTATTTGCAATTTTGTCGGGATTATCGCCCAAAGTGTCGGGAATCCGCCGCCCACTACTAACTTTAGCAATACAACTATTTAAACACCAAAAAGCACGATTGTTCCGAGTGAGAACAATCGTGCTTTCAATTTACCTGACTTACTCAAAGTAATCTTTGTAGTAGCCGCCAACATTTCCTGTATTATCAATGACAAAGATGAATTCTTCTGTTTCGTTTTTCACTTCATATTCTTTGTCTACAGTTAAAACATTTGATACTAAGTATTTCTCTGCATTTGTGTTAATACACTTTACTTTGCGAATCGTTGGTGCATCTTTCCATTTTAAATTTAACATCTTCTTTACCTCTCTTTAAACCTTACCTACATTTGGTTTTATTCTAGATTCATTGTATCTTATTTCTGTACATTTGTGGAATGATTTAACACTTAAAATTTGCGTTCCATATCATTCAGATATAAAGTAACCAAATCAGTCAGCATTCTAATCAACTAAATAATAGAAAAAAGATAAATCCCTGGGCATTACCTCAGGAATTTATCTTTTCAACTTACTCTTTTAAAGTACGTTTTAAAAACTCTTTCGTTCTTTCTTTTGTTGGGTTATGGAGTACTTGTTCCGGTGAACCTTCCTCTACAATAACACCTTTGTCCATAAATACGACACGGTCAGACACTTCTCGTGCGAATTCCATTTCATGTGTAACGATTAACATCGTATGGCCTTCATCTGCAAGCTGACGCATTACTTTTAATACTTCCCCTACCATTTCTGGGTCAAGTGCTGATGTTGGTTCGTCGAATAACATCACCTCAGGGTCCATTGCAAGAGCACGCGCAATCGCAACACGCTGTTTTTGGCCTCCCGATAATTGGCGGGGCTTCGCATTCACATATTGGTCCATGCCAACGATTTTTAAATATTTTAAGGCATTTTGTTTTGCCTCTTCTTTAGAACGTTTTAATACCTTTTGTTGACCGATGACACAATTTTTTAAGACATTATGGTTATTAAATAGGTTGAATTGCTGGAACACCATTCCTAAATGTGTACGATATTGTTTAATATCATGCTTGTCATCTAAAATGTTCTCGCCGTTATAAATAATTTCTCCACCACTTGGCGTTTCAAGAAGATTGATGCAACGTAGTAGCGTTGACTTCCCAGAGCCTGAAGAACCGATTAAGCAAACTACTTCACCTTTATTTACAGTGAAGTTTACATCGCGTAACACCTCATGGCTGCCAAATGATTTGTTTAGATGTTTAATATCAATTACTTTTTCCATCATTTTGTCTCCTTACGCCATTAAAGAATTGGTTCTTCTTTTTTTACTTGTACTTGGTATGCATCTTGTCCATCCATTTTTTTCTCGACAACACGTAAAATACGTGTAGCGATAAAAGTCATGATTAAGTAAATGATGCATGTGATTAAAAACGACTCTGCAAAGCGGAAATTTGCTCCTGCAATCGATTTTGTTGTAAAGAATAGTTCCGTTACACTAATTACACTTAACACAGCGGAATCTTTAATATTCATAATTAATTGGTTCCCTGTAGCCGGTAAGATATTGCGGAAAACTTGCGGTAAAATAACGTGAACCATCGTTTGGAAATGCCCCATTCCGATAGCTGAAGCAGCTTCATATTGTCCTTTATCAATCGAAACAATACCGCCACGAACATACTCTGCCATATAAGCACCTGTATTTAGACCTACAACAACGATTGCTGCAACAAAACGATCCATTTCAATTCCGTAAGCATATAAACCATAGTATACGATCATTGCTTGTACAATCATTGGTGTACCACGGAAGATTTCAACATAAACTGTTAATATGAAATTAATCAACTTTAAAATAACAGATTTAATAGATTTTTTGCGTAAAGGAATCGTGTGCATGACCCCGATAAATAATCCGATTAGAGCACCAATAATTGTACTAATAACTGCAATTAATAATGTCATATATGCGCCACGCAGATAACTTGGCCAATTGTTCTCAAGTATTGAGAGTATAATTTCTAAACTCATAAATATCCTCCTATGTATTTGGATAAGCGGTACATCCTACTAATCTCATCATTCATTTCGTTTTTTCGATAAAAAAGCGAGAAACTGGCCACAAATTAATGTGACCAGTCTTATCACCTAATTCTATTGTGCAGCTGGTTGGTTCGCAATCGCTTGCTCCATGATTTGTTGACGCTCTTCTTCAGTAATGGCATTTAAAGTTTCGTTAATGACATCAATGTTTTCGTCACCTTTCACAAGACCAATCGCAACTGATGAATCCGCTTCTTCCACATCAAATCCATCTTCTAATTCAATATATGTGAAGTTTGGATTAGCAGTAGATGCAGAGATTGCTTCCGGTCTTTCTGCAACATACCCATCAATAGCACCTGACTCTAGAGCCACACGCATATGTGAGAAGCTTTCCATCGCTACTTCTTTTTTCACATCTGGAATTTGGTCGATCACGGCATAGTTTGTTGTATTTAATTGTGAAGTAATTTTTGCACCAGCGAAATCTGCAAGTGTTTTAGCATTCGCATAGTCCCCACCAGTTTTTGTTACAATTACAAATTCACTAGTATAATAATTTTCTGAGAAATCAATTACTTCTTTACGCTCATCTGTTGGGCTCATCCCTGCAATAATCGCATCAATTACACCTGATTGTAATGCTGGAAGTAAGCCATCCCATTCAGTTTTTACAATTACTAATTCTTTTCCTAATGCATCCGCTACACGTTTAGCAATTTCTACATCGTATCCGCCAGCATACTCTTGTGAACCTTCAATTTTGACAGCACCATTAGAGTCGTCGTTTTGAGTCCAGTTAAATGGTGCATATCCAGCTTCTAAGCCTACTTTAAAAACATCGCTTTCTTTTGAACCGGAATCTGATGTTGTAGTACCTTCTTCTGAACTACCACAAGCTGCAAGTAAAATCACTGCAAGCAGTGTAGTCATGATTAACTTTAGTTTTGTCGACATTCTTCTCTCTCCTTCGCCATTTCTCGAGCCAAACTATACAAAAAGCGACCTAAGATGAACTTAGGTCGCTAGAAATTTAGCCCAAATCCTCTTACGTTCCCGACTGAGATAGCTCCCCTCAGATGGTTGGGATCTCCATCTGAGACAGTCCTGCAATTATTCACTACAGACCCAGCATGAAGTAGAGAGCCTACATTCACACTTCGGCGACATTTCCTCATTTTTCATATCATGGTTTTGCTCTAAACTCCATGAAAAACTATTAAATATCGCGCCTCTACCTCACTAGTTACGTGAGGTTTAAATATTAATTTACTTTATGAATATTACTATACTAACAATATCATGTCAATCCTCATTATTCTGATAAATGCATTTTTAATAAGAGCCAAACAATCAAAACGCTTAAACAAAGCGTAAACGAATGTTTGGCTCAAATATATTTTCTCTTTAGTTAACCTACCAACCAATATAAAATTATTTTAATCTATTTTTCTTACATTCACTTTTACATCCAATGTATGATTACCACCATGATAGACTCCCTCTACCGGACTAACATCCTGATAATCGCGACCTACACACATAATAATGTGATTTTCGAGAACTTCCACATTATTAGTCGGATCCAACCCAACCCATCCAATACCTGGGAGCATAATTTCTATCCAAGCATGTGTTGCGGTATTACCAATCAATTTGTCCTCTTCTCCAACATATAGATAACCACTTATATAACGAGCAGGTATATTAAAATGGCGTAGAACACCTAACATAATGTGTGTAAAATCCTGACATACACCAGCTTTTAACTCAAAGGCTTCTTTTGCTGTAGTATTGACATTGGTTGCTGTCTGATCATAGGTCAAATTCATATATAAAAAGTTCATGAGTTCACAAGCAAATTGAATAGGGTTAATTGGTTGACCAATCCCCTCAACTACCTCAGCAATCTGCTCTTCCTCTAACCTTGTATAGGCAGTATTCGTTATGAATGGTCGGTAATGCTCTTTAAATAGACTAGAATGAAAGATTTCTTTCATCTCATCCGAGTACTCTATTTGATAGAGATATGGCGATCTCTGCACACTCACGATGGAGGTAGAATGAATGACTAGCTCATCGTGCTTTTCTGGTATATAAAAACTGGAGATTGAATTTCTCCATATATCAGCATAATCCTTTGTCATTGAGTTTGGGGAGATTTTAAGATGATAGGACAATAGCCGTTGACACTCATTATTTCTTAGCTTTAATCGCACCGTATTTAACGATTGTTCAACCGGCGTTTCATATTGAAAGATACTTGTATGTTTTACACGGTATTTCATATTCTCTCCCCCTCTAATCATTTACTGGCTACTTACCTTGTTTCGATTGATATCCTCTCAAGAGATCAAAATTGGGGGAGTTAAGTAGTACGTTCTGCAAAATATTGGTCCAAAGTCCGTACATTGTTTACTGATATCCTTCACCCATTGTTTAATTTGTCCAGCTGTTAAAAGTGCCGTATCAACCTGTAAGCTTACTTCAAGTTTCGACAGGGCATGAAACATTTCCTCAGAATAGTCTTGATATTTACCGTTCTCCACCTCTATTACAGCCTGTTTAATTTGATGAATGGAATGTGCGATGGATCGGCTGCATTTCATATCACTGATTAAAAAGTTTAAAACCTTTCGATTGGAACGGTCCCGAGAACGTCTAGTATATTCCTCAAATGCATGAGTTAATTGTAATGCGAAGGTTGCAGTAAAATCTCTCGTTAGCTGTTCTTCTTTTTCAAGAAGCTCATTTAGAATAATAGCCGTTTTTTCAGCGCGTTCAATCCATTTACCGATTTTCAAAAATATAAAGCACTCATCTCGTGTCATTAATGTATCAATAATGCCAGAGGAAGTTAAAAAGGACTTGCGAATCGCATTTAAAAATTCATTTGTCAGGATGATGGAATAGTCCTTATGCTTTGTACTCTTTATAGATAGATACAAATCATTCCATTCCTCCCACAGTACATTCGGCAGGATATCTCTTGTATTGCGTGCGTTCATGCGAATACTTTCAACCATTGAAGTAATCGAATTAAAATTTTCGGCATCACACAGTAAATACTCAATCATTTTTTCTAAATCATAACCGTCATATTTGCTTCTGTATTCATCAAAATAGCCACAAATTTTGATAATCGTAGCCCAGTCGGCTTCATAATTTGCATCTGATCTTGACAACTCAATCATATGATCTAATTGAGTTGATAATATATGTGCATTTGTTTCCGTACGTTCACTATATCGGCCAATCCAATATAAAGAATCTGCTACACGACTAAGCATGAACTTTTGCCTCCTTTATAACCCACGTGTCTTTACCTCCGCCACCTTGGGAAGAGTTCACTACTAGAGAGCCTTCTTTTAAAGCAACACGAGATAGCCCTCCTGGAATTACATGTGTTTCGTTACCTTTCATCACAAACACTCGTAAATCCACGTGACACGGGTAAAATCTGCCTTCCTGGAACGCAGGAGCTCGAGAAAGCTTAATCGTCGGCTGTGCAATATATTGGTGTGGCGCTTCTTCGATTTTCTCACGGAAGATTTGGCGATCTTCTTCTGTTGAATGTGGCCCAATTAGCATGTCATAGCCGCCAGATGCCCCTACATTTTTGATAACCAGCTCGTCCAAATGTTCTAGTACCCAATTTCTTCGTTCTTCATTAGTTAATAGATAGGTATCTACATTTTTAATAATAGGCTCTTCATCTAGATAAAAACGAATCATATCAGGCACATACATATAAGTCGCCTTATCATCCGCAACTCCGTTTCCAATGGCGTTTAAGATAGCCACATTGCCTTCTTTGTAAGCCTCCATGATCCCTGGTACTCCGAGAAGAGAATCCTCCTTAAACACTAGCGGGTCTAGAAAGTCATCATCAATTCTTCGGTAAATTATATCGACCTTTTTAAGTCCTCTAATCGTTTTTAAATAGACTTTTTTATTTTTGATAATTAAATCTCTACCTTCAACAAGCGCGATATTCATTTCTTTTGCTAGAAAAACATGATCGTAATAGGCAGAATTATAGATTCCAGCAGTTAATAGTACCGCATGGGGTTCTTTATCTGGCTGCAGATTTTTTGGTCGGTGGGATAATAAAGCTTTTTGCATTTGGAGCAGTTGTTTTTCTAATGTTTCAATGGCATAATCTCTAAAAAATTCAGGATACATTTTACGCATAACATATCGATTTTGATAGACATAGGAAATGCCGGAAGGATTTCTTAAGTTATCCTCCAAAACGCGATATTCGCCATTTTCATCTCGAATTAAATCGATTCCTGCCAAAAAAATATGATTATGTAATGGAATATTCATACCTATTACTTCTCTAGAATAATATGGATTATTTTCGATTAATTTCCTTGGAATGACACCCGCTTCAAGAATCAGCTGTTTGTGGTAAACATCATGCAAAAATAAATTTAATGCCTCAACCCTTTGTTTCATCCCTTTCTCTATTGTTTGCCATACATCATCCGGAATGATAATTGGCACAAAATCAAAAGGCATGGTCCGTTCTGTATCGCCATCTCCACCATAAACTGTAAATGTAATACCTTGTTTTAAAAAACTAGATTGTGCTGACATATGCTTTGTTAATAATTCTTCATTCGAAAATTTTAAGAGCTGCTCATAAAAAGGAACATAATGTTTTTTAGGATTCTTGCCATCTAACATTTCATCATAAAAGCTACAGCAATCATATGGTTTAAACATTTACAATCTCCTCCGATGTCATTTGCAAATTTAGTGGTAGAAAATATCACATCTTTTTATTAGAATTTTTGTAATATTTAAATTTTAATACAAATGGAAAAAAAAACCTAGCGAAATTTTCATTCGCTAGGTAATTTTTAGGGAAATTATGAATTTAATAGTAAATCTTCTGGATTTTCGATTAATTCTTTAACAGTTTTTAAGAAGCCTACAGAATCTTTACCATCGATAATACGGTGGTCATATGATAAAGCAACATACATCATTGGACGAATTTCTACTTCACCATTTACAGCTACTGGACGGTTTACAATTGAGTGCATTCCTAAAATACCAGCTTGAGTACCGTTCATGATTGGCGTTGACATTAATGATCCGAACACACCACCGTTAGTGATTGTGAATGAACCACCTGCCATGTCGTTTAAGCCTAATTTTTTCTCGCGCGCTTTTTTCGCTAAATCTGCAATATCTTTTTCAATCTCAGCAAAGTTTTTAGCATTTGCATCGCGAACCACTGGTACTACAAGACCTTCTTCAGTTGACACGGCTACGCCGATATCGAAGAAGTTGTTTAAGTGAATTTCATCACCATTGATTTGAGCATTCACGTAAGGATATTTTTTAAGTGCTGCAACAACAGCTTTTGTGAAGAATGACATGAAACCAAGTTTGATGTCGTTTGCTTTTACAAACTCTTCTTGTTTACGCTTACGTAACGCCATGATGTTAGTCATGTCAATCTCGTTGAATGTAGTTAACATTGCAGTAGATTGTTTAACTTCAAGTAAACGTTTTGCAATTGTTTGACGACGGCGAGACATTTTTTCGATTGTAACGCGATTCGTTTCAGCTGCAGGAGCAAAAATAACTGGTCCGTTTGAAGTTGCAATCGGTGCTGCAGCTGTTTGAGCAGCTGGTGCAGTACCATGTGCAGCTACGTCTTGCACACGTACACGTCCTTGTGGATCTACTGGAGAAATTGCACTTAAGTCAATTCCTTTTTCACGCGCTAATTTACGTGCTGCTGGTGATGCCACAACGCGCTCATTAGAAGTCTCTTCTACAACTGGAGCAGCTACTGTTGCTGCTGGTGTTGGTGCAGGTGCTGCAGGAGTACTTTCAGCTTTAGGAGCTTCTTGCGGTGCAGCTGGTGCTGGTGCAGCTCCTTCTCCAGCTTCTACTACCGCGATAACTTGTCCAACTAGAACTGTGTCGCCTTCTTCAGCTAGAATTTGAGTTAAAACCCCAGCTTCCTCTGAAATAATTTCAGCATTTACTTTATCTGTTTCTAATTCAACGATGAATTCGCCTTTTTCAATGCGATCTCCAACTTTTTTTACCCATTGTGCAATAGTACCTTCTGTAATTGATTCTGCTAATTCAGGGACTTTAATTTCAGCCACTTTAAATATCCTCCTTTGAATATCATGTGTACCATTAAATGGTACACATGGTATCGCTACTACTATATAGCAGCTAACTTAATCAGTAATTAAAATAGTAAATTATTTCGCTAGCGCTTCATCAATAATTTTTGCTTGCGCAATTTTATGTGAATCCATATCTCCCTCAGAAGTTGAAGACATTTCTGGACGTCCAATATATCTTACCTTTTTACCATCAGCCAGGTCTAGCAAGTACTCTAATGCATACTTCCATGGACCTTGGTTCTTAGGCTCTTCTTGCACCCACACGATTTCTTTCGCATTCGGGTATTTCGCAATAATGTCAGTCAACTTTTGTGCTGGGAATGGGTAAAGTTGCTCTAAACGAACGATATGAACGTTATCATAACCTTTTCCATCTTGTACACGGTCAGCTAAATCAATTGTCACTTTACCAGAAGCAAGAATAATGCGTTCCACTTTTTTAGCATTCCCACCTAGACCTGGTTGTTCGATTACTTCTTGGAAACTGCCTTCAGATAGCTGTTCTAACGTAGCAGCAGCTAACGGGTGACGAAGCAATGATTTTGGTGAAGGAATGATTAATGGACGTATTGCTTCTGTTCCAAGCATTTTTGCTTGTAGGCGCAATAAGTGGAAGTAGTTTCCTGCATTCGAGCAGTTTGCTACAATCCAGTTATTTTCTGCCGATAATTGCAGATATCTTTCAATACGTGCAGAAGAGTGCTCTGGACCTTGACCTTCCATACCATTTGGTAATAGGAATACTAAGCCGGATTTTTGACCCCATTTAGAACGTCCTGCTGAAATGAAATTATCAAACATTACTTGCGCCATATTAGCAAAGTCACCAAATTGACCTTCCCAAATTGTTAATGCATTTTCATTTTCTAAATTGTAGCCGTATTCATAACCAACAATGGCTGTCTCCGTTAATGGAGAGTTGTAAACAGCGAATGATGCTTTTGAATCCGAGATATTGTGTAATGGTACTAGTTCTGCACCAGAATTTTTGTCATGCAATACTAAGTGACGTTGTGAGAACGTACCGCGCTGTGCATCTTGACCAGTAATACGGATTGGATTGCCATCACGTAAAATTGCAGCAAATGCAAGTGTTTCTGCGTGACCCCAATCAATTTTGTCTGTTTCAAGTGCTTCTACACGTTTGTTTAAGATTTTAGCAAGCTTGTTTTGTGGTTCGAAACCGTCTGGCCAAGCTAATAAATCTTCGTTAATTTGTTTTAAGTTCTCTTTTGAAACGCTAGTATTAGTTTCAGGGTAGTTATTTTTCACTGCTTCAGGCATTTCGATTTCGAAGTGACCTTTTTCAGACCCCACTTGTTTAACGTGATCATAAGAAGCTTGCATTTCTGCATAAACCTCTTCATCAAGCTTTTTCACCTGATCTTGAGTTAGAACACCTTCATTAGCTAATTTTTCGCCATATAGCGCACGCACAGTTGGGTGTTTTGTAACGATTTGGTATGTTAACGGATTTGTTACTGTTGGATCATCAGTTTCGTTATGACCAAAGCGACGATATCCGATTAAGTCTACTAAAATATCTTTGCCGAAAGTTCTTCGATACTCGAATGCTAAACCTGCAACTTGTAAAACTGCTTCTGGATCATCAGCATTTACGTGAATTACAGGAATGCCAAATCCTTTCGCTACATCAGAAGAATAAAGTGTAGAACGTGAATCATAGTGCTCTGTAGTGAATCCAATCATGTTATTAGAGATGATGTGGATAGACCCGCCTGTTGAGAAGCCAGTAGTGTTCGCATAGTTGAATACTTCTTGAACGATACCCTCTCCCGCAAAAGCCGCATCCCCATGAACAAGAACAGCTAATGCTTTGCTTGGATCATGATTTGGAGCACCAGCGTTTGATGTAACCTCTTGTGCAGCACGAGTTGAACCCGTGATAACTGGGCTTACTACTTCTAAGTGAGATGGATTGTAAGCTAATTTCACTTTCATACCCGATTTCTTAGAATAAGAAGCACCCATGTGATATTTCACGTCGCCAGTCCAGCCTTTAGTAATTTCTAAAGAGCCATCTGCTGGGAAGAAATAATCATTTGGTACGTGTGCAAAGTCAGCAAACATCATATCATATGGTTTGTTCACAACGTGTGTTAGGACATTTAAACGTCCGCGGTGCGCCATACCGATTTGTAAAAATTTCATTTTCTCTTCATCAGCTTTTTTAACAAGCTCATCAAGTAACACAACTAATGTATCTAAACCTTCGATAGAGAATCGTTTTTGGCCAACAAAAGTTTTATGGATAAATTTCTCGAAATCTTCAACACGAGTTAATCTTTCTAAGACTGCTTTTTTGTCTTCAGCAGTTAAGTTTAAAGCTGGCTTGCCAGATTCAATTTTGTCTTGAATCCATTGGCGTTCTGCTTCAGCAACATGTGCATATTCGTAAGCGATTTTGCCCGTATATTGTGAACGTAAAAAGTCGATTGCTTGTTTTCCGTTGGTAACGCTTCCAGGGACATTATTAAAGAATAATGTTGCTGGCATCTCTACTAAATCAGCTTCCGTTAAGCCATATGAAGCTAATTCAATACGTGAAGAATCTAATTTTCTGTCTTTTAAAGGATAGATATCAGCAGCTAAATGACCGAATGAACGGATTGCATCAGCTAATTGCACCGCTGAAAATACTTTTTTAATATTGCCTGGTTGTTGACTCGTTACATTTTCAACAGCAGCACCTTGTACATTTTCAATAATAGGTGAACCGAATTGTTGGAAAAGTGTAACAAGCTCTGGTTCAACTTGTTCTGGAGTTTGTAAAAATAAATCATATTGCTCCATCACATAGCCTAAGTTTGGACCAGAAAATGCTGACCAAGGGGAACCAGCAAATAATACATTGTTCGACATGAGAATAACCTCCAAATTTCGCCCTAAGGCAGTTCCATTGTTCTAACTAAAATATTATTTCATAATTTACCATTCTTCTACAATAGAAATTATCTATTGAATTGATTAATATTCATTATAAATAAAAATGAAGAACGATTTTTTTCATTTCAATCTTACTACTCTTCACAAAAAATACAACTATTTTTCACAAAATCGCCAATATTTTTTAACAAATTAGCTATATTTAGGGATTGTAAGGAAATTTCCTATTAAATTTTGAATTTTAACGTAAAAGTTGTCCCATTTTGCACCTGGCTAGTGACATCCATTTCAACTTCATATTTTTCTGTTAGCATCTTTGTAATGCTTAAACCAAGACCAGTTCCTCCCCCATTATTTTCTCTCGAGGAATCTACACGATAGAACCGATCAAATATATAAGGAAGATGTTCCCTAGAAATACCAATGCCATTATCACTTATCGTCAAAAAAACATTTTCAGTTAAATAATGGACATCAATATCTATAATTGGTGGTTGATTATTATATCGTATTCCATTTTCAACAATATTACGTATAATTTGTGCTAAAGCATTTTCTGTAATATGTGGTTGTTTTGACGTTCCATTTTCAGAGATTTGAATGCGAGCATCAGGATAAATAATTTGAAGCTCATCCTTTACAGAGCATAACACCTTTTTTACGTTGGCTAGAGCCTCTTCATCCCTTTCTTCCTTCCTCGCTAAATCTAATAATTCTTCAATCATCTTTTTCATCCGATTCACTTCTTCTAAGGATGTATTCAAAGACTCTTCTAACACATCTGGGTCATTTTTTCCCCATCGTTTGATTAATGCCAAGTGCCCTTCAATGGCTTGAATAGGTGTCCGTAATTCATGGGAAGCGTCTGATACAAACTGCTGCTGCTTGGCAAAGGAATTTTGCAAATCTGCCATCATCGACTTATAGAGCTTTAGTAAATCTCCAATTTCATCATCGGTATCATAGGCAAAGTTAATTGGTTCTTCAAAACCTTTTTTTTGGATCGATAACATGGAATCACGCAAATCCTGCAGCGGTCTTATTAAAACATTGGCCAGGTAATAGCCAATACATCCTGCCAATAGTATTGCCCCTAATCCAGCTATTAACATCGTTGTTAAAATATATTGCATCATCGATTTGAAAGTAGCCAATGGATGAATTAACTGCAGAATTCCTTTGAAATCACCAATTACTACTGGCTTATTCACAACAAATACCTTTTCATCATCAATGACATCTTTAGACACCTTAATATCAGCACCAAATTGTCCATAAGAATAATCCAAGGGGGCAGCAGAATTCACATCATTAATTCTTATCAACTCATAGCCATCCATGTTGAATATTCGTACTGTTTGATTTTGATTCACAATCGCTTTAGTCAAACCTGTATTCCCTTGAAATTCTTGCACGGAAAAAGAGTTATTCTGAGATTTAAAAAATGAAGTTAAATCATCCGCAGTACGGACGGCATTATTTTCTTCGTTTTGGATTAACCAGGAATAGAGTGCGATATAGATTACACTGCAGATTACAGCATAACTAAGTAAAATGATAGCTGCAGTGGAAAGTGTCCATTTCTTTTTTAACGATTGGTTTTTTGGAAACAGTTTTTTTAACTTATTCATTCTCTTACCACATACCCTACTCCGCGCACTGTTTCAATATATGGTTCAAGCTCGGTTTTTAACTTCGCACGCAGGTGCCGAATATAAACATCTACAACATTTGTTTCTACCTCTGTCTGATAACCCCAAACAGATTGCAAAATCATATCTCTATCACATACTCGATTTTTATTTTCACATAATAGCTTCAACAAATCATATTCTGTTTTTGTTAACTCAATTTTCTTGTTTTCAAATATAACCTCATAGGAATGAAGGTTTATGATTAAATCCCTTACTTGGATTATACTTTCATCATCCGTAAGTTTTGAATTTGCTCTCCTTAGGATTGAGCGGATTCTAGCAAGTAATTCTTCAATAGCAAATGGTTTAACGATATAATCATCCGCTCCCGCATCTAACCCAGCTACTCGATCCATCACTGCATCACGGGCAGTGATTAACAGGATTGGGACATCTGATTGAGTTCGAATTCGACGGCAAATTTCAATGCCATTTAACCCTGGCAGCATCACATCAAGCAGGATACAGTCAAACTGATGTTTTAAGGCCTTATTTAACCCTTCCCTGCCCTCATGTGCAACATAAACATCAAATTGTTCATGCTTTAGTTCCAGTTCGATAAACCGGGCTATATTTTTCTCATCTTCTACTAATAAAACTTTTTTCATGATTCTATCACCCTTTTAGAAAGTAAAAGCCTCTTTTTAAGTTTAACTTAAAAGGAGGCTTTACAAAACTATATGAATTCCAGCAAGTGAAAATATTGCCATTAGTCTTAAAAAACGTTTTACACCAAAATATGCTAAATCAGCTTTCTTGAAAAAACTTTCACATGCCCTAGATAACATGCAATTCAGTTAGTGCCTTTGAAAAGCTTTGTAAAGAGCTTAAGAAGCAAAAGAAGCTGTCTCCGCCTTAACAAGCTCGATACATTTTTCATATTCTTTCTGTTCTTCTGTATCTACACAGCCTACAAATTTGTAGTCATTGTCACTTAGTTCAAATGTATAAGCGGAAGTAACCGTTGCATTTCCGATTAATGTCAGCTTATATTCATCATCAATAATTTTCACTTCACATTTCACAAAACCACCAGGATTGAATACAGTAATAATATCCTGTTCTACAAATCCATTTAGTCGCGAACAAAGTGCAGAAGCAGTCATTGCCGTACCACATGCATTAGTAAATCCAACTCCTCTTTCAAAAGTGCGAACAAAAATTGCGTCATCTTTCATCGGATATACATAACTTACATTTACGCCATCCATGCAATATTCGTTTTCACTATTTAAAAATTCTGCCAGTTGTTTTTGGTGTGCGTTATTTTCAATATCCTGTTGTTCAACAATCCCGATTAAATGAGGGTTTGGCACCGAAACAGCCGTAAATGGAATTGTCGGTGAAAATTCCGGAATCACCTGGTGACGAATTTCCTCTTGTTCTTTATAGCTCATTGGTAAACTAGTTAAAGTAAATAATACAGGAGAAATTTCAACTGCATAGGTTGGAATATTTTCTAATATTGACGATTCTTGTCGAACATTCAGATTCGCTTTCATCGTTTCAATAATGGCTTGTTCTTTTCCTAGGTTTTCACAAACAAATCTTGCTACACATCTAAGACCATTTCCACACATTGAAGCTTCAGATCCATCGGCATTAATGACACGCATTTTCGCATCAGCCGTTTGAGAAGGCAATACAAGCAGCAAGCCATCCGCACCTTGATGGTTTTCTTTTTGACAAAGCCACTTCGTTAACTCCGCCCAGTTGAATTCATTTTCATGTTCTGTTTGATATAAATAAAATGTGTTACCCGAACCATGTACCTTTAAAAAAGTTCTCTCCATATATAAGCCGCTCCCTATTTCTCTTTACTTCTATCATAATTGTAAATGAATCGCGAATCAACTTAATAAATCTAGTAAATATTTAATAATTTGTTCACAATTATTAACAAGAAAAAAATGTGTTTTTAGAGCGAAATTGTTGTGCAGAATCGAAATTTTATAATATGATGTTAGGAGTAAATAATTATTGTTCTTGTCGATTACGCACTATTTTTGGGAAACTAAATTTCTTAAAAAAATTTGTTTGACGTCTAGTTCCTTTAGGTATATTATTTCAAATGTTGCCTTGATTTAAATTAAATTTCAGATTTGCAACTATCCTAAAAAAGGAGGCGTTTCATTTGTTAAAATATAGAGATCTTTCAGAAACAAATGACTTATACCAATTAATGATCCACCCAACAGTTTTCCCGTATGTTCGTCATAAAGCAAACTCACCTGAAGAGTTTCTATTTATCACGAAACAACTATTAGAAGAAGAACAACTAGGAAAGACCATCTCAAGAACAATAACCGATGACTGGGGTCAACCAATTGGAATAATCACTTTATATGATATTCAAGATGGAGCCGGCTTCCTTGGAACATGGATAGGTGTACCATTTCAAGGCAAAGGTTATAACCAAGCAGCGAAAGATGAGTTTCTAAAGGAACTTTTCTTTGAAAAGGACATTCACACAGTGTTCTTGCGCATTCGTAAAGAAAACGTAAAATCACAGCGCGCATCACAAAAATTACCCTATGTAATGGATGCTAAAGAATGCAACCCTGCTCTTTACGAAGAAATCAATGCTGGCGAAACAAAATTCGATTTATATAAAATTCCAAAAGACTTATTCTACATCGTCTCTGCCAACAACCAATCAAACGAAGAAGAACAGGCAATGTAATCCTGTCTCATTATAAATTTATAAATAGCAACAGCTGCCCTGGAAGCGAATTTTCTGGGCAGCTGTTTTTAAATATAGAAATAATTAAAGTGAGGTTAAGTGCTTGGGAGGCGGGGCTTGATTTCGGAAACTTGTATGTTCGCGACAGTTTAGGCGAATATCGTTTGTGAGTTGTGTAATAGGCAGGCGGTTTGAACCTTTTGTCTGGGTTTCGCTTGTGAATCGTCGCATTAGCAGCCAGTTTGATACATTTTGCGCGAGTTCAGACTTCGAATCGTTTTATTAATAGCTGCTTTACAAAGAACAAACTTTAAAGTAGTAATAATAGCATTCATAAATCAGATTCATACCAGAATAGATGCTCTAGACGGAAGATCGATTGAGGAGTTACTTTTCTATAGGATAAAATCACGCTTCAATCGAGACTCCTAACTCACACGTATCCACTAACGAAAAAAATCCTCCATCTACCCGATGAAGGACTTCTTTACAGCAAACAAAATCAGCTTCTAAACGCTGCCAATCTCACTTATATTGAACAGCATTCAATTTTATTTCTCATATTGCAGAAGCAATTTCACCATTTCGTCCGGTGTTTTTGGACTTTCTGCTTTTTTCATCGCATCAAGGTATTCGCTTCTTCTTTTTGTTAACGTGTTAATCGCTTTCATGAAGGTGCTCTTTGAAAGCATTTCTTCCTCTAACACATGCGCAAAGCCTTGGCGTTCGAAAATGGAAGCATTTAAAATTTGATCTCCACGACTTTTTGCAGCTGATAACGGGATTAATAACATCGGTTTTTTCAAAGCTAAAAATTCAAAAATCGAGTTTGAGCCTGCACGAGAGACAACTGAATCTGCTGCATGAAGTAAATCTGGCAGCTCAGTTGTAACATAGTCAAATTGCTTATAGCCTTTTAAATCCTCTAAACTTGTATCTACATTGCCTTTCCCGCAAAGGTGAATCACATTAAATGTTGTTAGAATTTCTGGTAAATTACTTCTTAAGGAATCATTTAAAACAATCGATCCTAAGCTGCCGCCCATTACAAGCAGCACTTTTTTATCATCGGTAAAGCCGCATAGCGATTTCCCTCTCGAAGCATCTCCTTTAAATAATTGCTCGCGTACAATCGACCCTGTACATGTTGCCTTCTCACTTGGCAAATACTTTAAAGTATCCTGGAAAATCGTAAATACATGTGATGCGAATGGCAATGCCAGCTTGTTGGCAAGACCAGGCGTTACATCCGATTCATGAATAACGACAGGAACTTTGGCCAATTTTGCCGCAATTACGACAGGAACCGAAACAAATCCTCCTTTCGAAAAAATCATTGTTGGTTTTACTTTTCGAATAACCGAAAACGCCTGACCAACTCCAGCTAAGACTTTAAAGGGATCTGTAAAGTTTTTCATTGAAAAATAGCGACGTAATTTCCCGCTTGCAATACTATGATAAGGTACTTCAGGGAAGCTTTGGCTGATTAATTCTTTTTCAATTCCATCATTGGAGCCAATATAGTGAACGTTATATCCTTCACTGATTAAAGATGGAATAATCGCTTGATTTAAAGAAACATGCCCAGCAGTTCCGCCACCTGTTAAAATGATTGATTTTTGTTTCACGAGAAAATCTCCTATCTAAATACACCATTTGTATTTCATTAAAAGTTATATGTTTTGAAAAAAATAGACATGTGCAACCGTCTAAAGTTTTCTTTTGCCTATTATGGCATTTAGTCACTATTGTACCATATTTCACGCTTCTAACAATGATTCCAATAGAACAATCACAATTGGCTCAATTGAAATTTCGCGCTCTGCTCTTTCCAAATTACAAGAAAATACCGAGCCGGAATTACTTCCAGCTCGGTTATATTGCTTTTTTCAACTAAAGTTGAATAAATTGTTGTGTCCAGTAGTTGCCCTCTGCCACGTAACCGACACCGATATGTGTAAAGTTGGCGTTTAAAATGTTGGCACGGTGACCTTCTGAATTCATCCAAGCTTGAACTACTGCTTCAGGTGTAGTTTGGCCTTGCGCAATGTTCTCACCTGCTGCTTTGTATGAAATTCCTGCTGATTTCATTTGATCAAACGGGCTGCCGTAAGTTGGACTTGTATGTGAGAAATAATTATTCGTTTTCATGTCTTGAGATTTTGCACGGGCCACTTTCATTAATGGATCGTAGCTTTTTAATGGTGCCAGACCATTTTTTGCACGTTCTGCATTCGTTAGCTCTACCACTTGCTTTTCAAATGCTGAAACTGAATCAGACTGTGCCGCTGGAGCAGCTGGTTTTGCCGTCTCTGCTTCTTTAGCAGGTGCTGCAGGTTGTTGTGCTGCAGGAGCTTTTGGTGCTTGTGCTTCCTGTTGTTTTGCTGGAGCAGTTGGAACTGCCGCTTTAGGTGTTTCTGTTTTTTCTACTGCTTTCTCTTCTTGGACTACATTTCCATTAGAAGGTGCTGTTGGTGTTGAATAGTTATAATTATATTCTTTAAACTGAGACGCGATTAATTTTTCCATATTTTCTTTTGAACCAAATAGTTGATTTGATAAATCTTGTAAGCTATGAATATTTGTGATAGATAGATCATTCTTCAAATCTTCTAATAGATTCTCATATTGACTTGCTACCACTTTCACGTCATGTTTTACAGACTTCCCTTGACCTTCTTCTTGAATAGATGCAGCATCTGCTGTCGGAACTTGTGTTGAGATTAAACCAAGTGCACAAAATGTGATAAACCATTTTTTCATTTTGTATTCCCCCTCTCGCAACTAATCATATACGAGAATAATTGAAACAAAGGAACCATAACTTGGCAGCATTCCCAACACAAGCTCTCAACCTTTTAGTCTAGCTATTTAGAAACAATAGAAATATGAAGGATTTTCCTGTAAACCAAATAGTTACTACTGAAATGCTATTGACAAATTTCCGATATTGCTATAAAATGCGGATTTTTAACTAATATAACAAGGAGATGACAATTACTTTTCACCAATTACACCAATTTGGTGAATATTTTCTCCTATTAAGACAATCTTCGGCGGCATATTGATATACTCGGGAATCCATTGCACTAATCCATACGCATATTGGAACAGCATCGGATTTCGAATCCCTTTAATCGGGACATACCCTTTAATGCGATAGACCGATGTTGGCAATGAGCGAATCCACTCTTCAAATTCCTCTTGTGAGAAGCTTGCCTGTAACTCAGCTAATCTTGAGCTTAAGTGAAGATGACTACCTATTCTGGCTGATTGAATTTCTTCCTTAGATGTTTGCGCAGTTGCCTGCAAGCCTTCTAATAAATGCAAGGGCACTTTGCCATTCGTTGTTTGTAAGATAAAAGCATCCGGATTAACCCCTTGCATCTCGAATACGACTTTTGCCTGTTCTGCTTCTGTTAGCAAATCCGTTTTATTGGCCAATAAAAGATGGGCATGGCGAATTTGCTCTAAGAAAAGACTTCTCACTTGAGGTGTTAAAGTCGCTCGATCTAGCCAAAGCTTACTATCAGCAACCGTTACTATGCCCTTAATGTTCAAGCTCTCTGCAAATAATGGCGAATAGACTGCATCTAGCGCTTCGACTGGATGTGCTGCACCTGTTGTTTCAATAATAAGCACATCAAATTCACTATCTGCAAGTAAAGATTGGATTTGCGCCTCTGTCTTCTCTGCACCTGAACAGCAAATGCAGCCTTCAAGCATCTCCTTTAAAGGAACTTCTTCATCAACAGCTTGCGAGTCAAAGGGAAGCTTCCCCAATTCATTCATAATAACAGCAGGTTTTAAGCCCTTCTCTTTCAATTGCTGAAGTACATGGATAAGCATCGACGTCTTTCCACTGCCTAAAAAACCACTAAACAAATATACATCCTTCATTTACAAACACATCCTTTTAGTAAAGTTATTTAATTTTCGATTTTGCGACAACTATTAATAGTAAAAGAAAGAGCTGTCAATTGCTCAAAGTTTGAACAAAAGCAGCTCTCTTTCAATCAATTTAGTTGTTTTACTATTCGTTCGTTGCTTTTAATAATTCTTTTGCTTTTAAAATATGTGGATCTTCTTTTGTGATTTTCTCTTTAATTGCATCCATTAATGCATATGTCGTTTCTCCAGCTAGCACGCCAGTTTTTTCTAAGTTCTGTTGTGCTTGGAATGATTTCAGCGCTGTTTGTGTAGCTGAATCAAATGTATCATCGACTGTACCAGCATCAAAGCCTAAAGCATCAAGAATCAACTCTGCTGATTGAACAGACGGTGAGACATTCCCAATTTTAAATTCAGTTTCCGGGTTAATATATGTTGCTGTTGCATAATTTGGATATTCAACAACGACATTTGGTTCAATCCCTTTTTCGTGGATCCAATTGCCATTAGGTGTTAACCATTTGCCAGTTGTGTATTTTAAATTTGACCCATCTTGTAAAGTACTAACTGTTTGTACAGTTCCTTTACCAAAGGATTTCACTCCAACAAGCTGCATGCCTGCTGATTCACTTAATGCACCTGCAAGTATTTCAGAAGCAGAGGCACTACCATTATCGATTAATACAACAACAGGTTGCTCATACTTTTTGCCACCCTCAGCGACCATTACCTCCGGATCGCCTTCTCGAGCTTGCACTTGAACAATCGGTTTGCCTTCTTCAAGGAATAGGCTTGCAATATCAATCGCTGATGTTAAATAGCCGCCTGGATTTTGCCGAACATCTAAAATAATGCTCTTCATACCATCTGCATCATACTCATCTAGAATTTTCACGAATTCATCGTAAGTTTGTTCGCTAAATGTTGTAATTTGGATATGAGCAACTTTATCTTCACCCATTTCACCATATACCGTCTCAATCGGAATATCATCACGAATGATGGTCATTTCCAGCAACTCTTCTGAGCCGCCTCGTTGAACCGTTAACTTGACAGGCGTTCCTTTTTCACCGCGAATTAATAACACTGCCTCTGAAGCACTCATCCCTTGAATGCTTTGCCCATCTACCGTCAAAATAACATCCTCCGGTACTAGGCCAGCTTTCTCAGCAGGCGAGTTTTTAATTGGTGAGACAACTACGATATTACCGTTTCGTTCTTGAATTTCAGCACCAATTCCTTGGAAGCTTGACGACAAGTCACTATTAAATTGTTCGGCTTGTACAACATCCATAAAATCCGAATATGGATCACCTAATGCCTCAAACATACCGTTGATAGCACCAGTAATCACTTTTTCGTTATCAATT
>Ga0182745_1000512_pt1 | contig 43366 bp, 38 predicted proteins | sample eDN3rd30CKraftBY_FD_128523 | JGI IMG/M metagenome (GOLD analysis project Ga0182745, IMG submission 128523) | Enriched backyard soil microbial communities from Emeryville, California, USA - eDNA 3rd pass 30_C Kraft BY (version 2) (version 2) | ecosystem: Environmental > Terrestrial > Soil >...
AACCTGCATTGAAGGTGTCCTCGAAGCGGCCTGCTGGGGACCGGAGGCGAGCTGGTCTGGGGGAATGGACTGTGAACCCAATCCCTGTACCACAACCACCACGGAAGAACCGACCACCACCACTTCAACCACCACCACCACATCGTCAACGACCACGAGCAGTACCACCACAACCAGTAGTACGACCACCACGAGCAGCACGACGACGTCGACCACTTCCACGACGACCAGCACCACAACCTCGGAACCGTCTGCCTGCAGTTGCCTCCCGGATGAATTCACCGATCCGACGTTCCTGTGTGATGTGGAAGGTCGAATTTCAGGATACGCTGATTGCGTGCGGACCTCCGGTAACACCGGAGAAGACGGTTGCTGGGCCTGCTCGGGTTCCTGTGGAGGTGATACCTACAGCTATTCGTTCTGCTGCGAAGACGGAGAAATTGGTTCCACCAGCGGCAGCTATTCCTGTCGGACCGTCACCAGCGTCGGACCGGGAGGAACGCTCGATTGCGGAGGAAGCCCCAAGGTTCTGATACCTGTCACCTTTAGTGATGACGATAGTGGATGTGAGTGCTGTCACAATTGCAATCGGGGTTGTGCCGATCAAGGCTGGGATCCTGTTTTTGGGTGGTATCCGTTGCCAGTGGATTCGGGTGATTATACATGCGACAACGAATGCGTGGGGTGCGCCCGCTACTTCCCACTTCCTGATCCACCAGAAGGCAGTATTTACGCAGGATTCGTTGCAAATTGTGACGGGACCGCATTTGCTTCATATACCGATGAAAATGGTGGGCATTGGTGGTTTTGCTACCCTCCTGACCTTGATCCGAATTGCCCATAGATTGACAGCATTGTGATTCCATCCAGCATTGTACCTGGCGCATTTGAAAGGTTTTTGAATGATAGAACCAACTTTTACCTTTGGTCTCTCCACGCGTGACGACAAGATGGCCTATGCCACGGTGGTGGCCTTTCGCACGATGCATCCGCATCTGTTAGACAAAACCGAAATTCTGGTCATCGATAATTCCGAGCAGGTCATCAAGGATGGTCTCGAGCAGCCAAACCGTTATGCAGCGGAACTGGAGAAGCAGCTCAAACATGTGCCGGGGGGTACGTTATCTCCGGACTTCTTCAGCACCCTGATATTCTGCAGGTTTTGGGGCGACGTGATTACTGCACTGGCTCCTGCCGGGATTCTGCAATCTCAATTGCGGTGTTGACATGATATTGAATGGATTGCTTGAGCGCCATATCCACATCAACGGCACTGAGTGTGGCCAGTTTCATCTTGTCCCAGAGTGACAACTGCGACTTGAACCATGTTTCCGCCCGCATCCATGGGGAGGAACTCTTGTACCAGTTCTTGGCGCGAGGGAACATGTCATCAACAATGTCGTGCATCCTCTCACGACAGCCTTCGGGCCCCCATTCATTCATCTGTTTTGCCAGCTTCCAGCACGCTTGGCATGTCGGCATCTTCATCGACTGAAAATTTCTGATCAGTTCCGTCCCCGGCCCATCGCCAAGATCCTGCATCTTGGCGAGATACTTTTGGCTCCGCTTCTCCTCCCACGCCTGCTTCTTCTGTGCGATCGAAGCTGCGGTGATCACTCTTTTCGTCCCACACGACGATGATGTGCGATCCTGGCTACGCCTCTCCGCACCGTCTAATGCGTCCGACAGTGCATCTGCAACTCGCTTGTCGTCAATAGAGGACAAGTATTGGATCAACCCTGCTTTCTCTTCCGGGATGCCCAATTCGTTGAACGCATTGAGCACTCGTGAAATTCCTGATTTCAGTAGCGTCGACATTTATGAATCTCCCGGACAAGGCGCATCTGAACAGTCAAAATTAGGTGGATCGCAAGTATCCGAAGGCCCACGCAGGAGCCATCCGGTCTCGGAGGGGCATTCACTCGGCAGCACGCACGTGGAGATGCATGGCCCTTCAGATCCATCGCAACAGACCCCCAGAGGTCCGGGAGTGCATTCAAAGTCTTCGCAGGGATCAATCACAGACTGCCCCTCCCACAGATTGGCAATACGGACATAGCCAAAATGCCGGGAGACAGCATCATAGGCTGTATCTCGCTCACAGAAGGATTCTTCAACGCACTGCGGTGGGAGTTCAAGCCCCCCTCGGGCAGTGTCAATGTGGAATGGACAACAAACGGCATTCAGGAAATTAGCGTTACCATAATTTCCATTGTAATCCCCAGAAAGGCAATGGAATATGAGTCTTAGGCCAGGTGAATCGTTGCCCAGCATGCAGCCAAACTGCATGGTGAATTCCAGACCGCAATACTCCCCCTCCCCCTCCCATACAGGCCAGATATCGTTTTCATGGACTTCTGTCTTATCCAGCAACGACAAAGTCACCGTTGTGCATCCACCGCATTCGCAGCATGCGCCCATCTGTCTTGGTGTGCCGGTAGAATCATCTCCGTCTCCGAGAGACCTGATCGCGGCAACAACCTGTTCAGAATATCGCCCCTTAATGCCTCCGTAGTCGGGACAGCTTGTGACACTCCTGATCGACGGACAGTCAATCGGACATACTGCGTGAATACAGATTGCACAGGGGAGGCACGAGCTATGAATTCCGAACGTAGCTTCCTGATTGAGAAAGAACACATTTTTGCAAGTGCAACTGAACTCAGTGATTGCTTTTGAGTAGACGATGTTGAACGACTTGCATCCGTCCCCTCCAACGGTACTGAGTACAAGCGATGCAGCCCCCCCTTCGAACGACAGGGACCATCTCAGATACATGGTCCCTTCATCGCAGATGTACTCGAAGAGCTGCTCTTCTTCTCCGTCATCACAATCCTCCCATGACACCCACTCGCAGTCCGCTGTTTCTCCGGGCACATTTCTCAGAATAATGACCTGATTTGACATGACAGGACATGGGATCATCTGTCCCTCGTCGCACTCCTCTGGCGGCGGCTCGTATGGGCTTTCCTCTATAGGCATCGGGAAGTCGAAAATGAAACACTGTGCCTGCTCTTCCCCACACGCAGCACACGGTCCGGACTGGCAGCCATCCTGACACCCCCCACACAGGCACCCCACTGTGTCGTCGGTCGGTGGGATTGGATCAGGGCTATTGCAGTTCCTATCGCTTACAACGGTCAAGACGATTTCCTTCGCCTCATCTACATACAAACACTGAAACCCCTTCCCCTCCTCGGATGCGGTCCATTCCCCTTCGACCGGACCAATTTCGGTAGAAGGATCAATTTCGGCTGACTCGGGGATCTTGACCCACGTGGGACGAAGCGGGTCGCAGGCCATCGCATATTCTTCAATGGGAATCGGGTCTTCGCCACTGACGTAGAACTTGACACAGGAGGAACCGTCCGGTTGGGCAACGGCGGGGATCACTTCGTCATTCTCGTCGAGGATGCCACCGACCACTTGCAGAAACGAATAGGGGGGGATCTCCTCTCCGCTCTGATTGAAGACTTTAATCCGATCGTCGCAGCACGGAGGATTTCGCTTGGACATGACAGCCCTTGTCTAGAGCTTGGCGAAAGAGAGGTGATCCCATCATGCCGGAGCTTGCTAAAGACGTCAAGTCTTTCGTTATGATTAATTGCACAAGAAATCATCCACAGGGAATCCCTCAAGGGAATACGAACTTTTGATGAACGTCAGAAATGTTTCAAAATAACAACATTTGCTCTGCTCCTCGAGTTAACGATTGACATTATCTCAGTGCTCAGTAGGTTAATGGAACATTTCTTATCATAAGCTAAGTGGCCTCTCTACTTGCCGGTCTTCGACAGCCTCATTCTGCGGGTCGGCAAAACAGGCAAAATGCGGGGCTTGCTGGCAATTCACGTTTTAGGCACTTTCGTTCCCTTCAGGAGTGGATGAGATGAGCCGTCCTCCCATGTGCGGATCCCCCTTGCCAATGATTCATCCCCCTGATTTCGGGGTGGCAACGGGATTGCCTGCGGATGTGAGTGGAGGTTCTCCACTGCCTTATCCCGCCGATCCGAGCCTCTCCTTTCCGCGCGTGCTGACCGCCAGCGCCGATGCGCGGCAATCCGTGGCCCTCGCCTGTGAGCCGTCGACAGGTTGCGGTGATAATGGAATTCGTTCACATGGGATTGGTTTGGGGCGAGTTTACGGCACATATGTTAACTGGGCTCTCAATCAGGCGGCGCGTAAGGTGGCTGCTCTCTTCACGAAAATCTGTTATCCCATCCCGGGAATCTGGCTGGGACCGGCTTATATCCAGATGCCCTCGGGAAATCTCGTCTTTCAGTTGGCATTGCCGCGCTGCGGGCCGTTCGACCCGGTGCCGGTACTGACCTATAACTCGCTGGCCGCTTACGGAAAGGCGGGATTCGGAAACGGTGTTTCCGAGTTGTTCAACGCCAGTGTCCGCTGGCTGCCGCCGAAAGAGGCCAACATCATTTCAGGCACCGGCAAATACCTGCTCTACAAAGACGTGGAAGAAGATGCCTGGGCGACTGCTCTTTCGTCGGCCCGAAATGCGTTGAAGCGTCAGGCCGCTAAAACCTGGATCGAACGGCAGCCGGACGGACTCGAATGGCATTACGGCACAAATGGAACCCTCTCCCGGATCGTTAGTCCCGCCGGGGGGATCTGGACGATGATGCGTGAGGACGATCAACTGAACAGAATTCTTTCCCCTACCGGGCGGATCACCACCTATGTCTGGGACGAGGAAAAACTCTCAAGCATCATCGACGGGGCCGGACGAACCACCGAGTTCTCATATGATGAGGACGAAAACCTGTCCCGGGTGATTTATCCCGACGGTTCCCGGTATACGCTGGTTTATGAGAGTGGCCTGGAGCACCGTCTCACTTCAGTGACCGACCCCGCCGGTCGAAAGACCGAGTTCGAATACGACAAGCAAGGCCGGGTGGAGACCTTCACCACACCGGAGGAAAACAAGTATCGCTATGAATATTTTGACAGCGATGACCCGGAAGAATTTCGGATTGAAGTGACCGATCCCCGGGAGAACATCACTGTCGTCAAGCGGGATTGCGACGTCGTTACCGAAGTGATCGATCCGCTGTCCCACAGGACGACTTACGTCTGGGAGGACGAAACCGATCCTCGGCTGACCGCCGTGATCGATCCCAACGGTCATTCCACCGGGCTCACTTATACCCGTTTGGAGAACGGTGTCCGGGCGCTGTCGTCGATTCAGCGTCCCGCCCTGGGGATTTTCACGTTCAGTTACGGCGGCAATTCCCGCTGCAACATGATCACCGACTACGACGGCCATGTCACTCAATTGAACTGGGATGGCCAGGAGAATCGGGTCAGCGTGCTGGATGCCGAAGGGGGACGGTTCACGTTCCTCTACAATGCCCACCGTCAACTGCAGGGGACGATCGATCCCCTCGGTCGACGGACGACGATTGCCTACAACGGCAACGGTTTCGCCACCGCCCTGGCCAATGAACTGAATCAAATCACCCAGATAGCCTATGACAACGCCGGAAACGCCACAGCAGTCGAAAATCCTCTGGGACAAGTAACCGTTTTGACCCGAGACGACATGGGACGAATCACCGCCGTCACCAACCCCCTGACAAATACTGTCAGCTACACCTACGATGGCACCGGTCTGCTCACCCAGGTCCAGAATGCGGAGTTGGAGGCGACCGGGTACGAGTACAATGGTGAACGGCGATTGCAGAGAATCACCGATCCCCTCGGACACGTCACCAGTTTTTCCTATGACTATTCCGGCAACCTGGAAACCGAGACCAATGCGGAGAATCAGGCCACTCTCCACGATTACGACGCCGCCAACCGACGCATCGCCACCACCGATCCTCGGGGAAACTCGACTCTGTTCAGCTATGACGATGCCGGAAATCTCACACACACGACGAACGCCGAGTTGGAAACGAGCCGTTCCATCCATGATGCCGCCAATCGGGTCATCCAGTCGATCGATCCCCTGATTCAGACCACGATCTACGATTACAACGGAGCCAACCTTCCCATCGCCGTCACCAATCCGGAGGGGGAGACCACGAACAACACCTACGACAACCTGTATCGTCTCAGGGTGGTGACCGATCCCCTCAACCACACCACGCAGACCACCTACGATCCCCTCAGTCGCCCCACGTTCGTCACCAATGCGCTGCACCAGTCGACCCAGACCGTCTATGATCCGGCCGGACGGCCGATTGCGGTCGTCAACCCCCTCGGGCACCGCACGACGACAACTTACGACAATGCCGGACGGCCGACGCAAACGATCAACCCGCTCGGGCAAATCTCCGCCACGGTCTATGATGTCGCCGGGCGACCGATTGCCGGCGTCAACCCCCTCGGTCTCCGGACCACCTCCACCTATGACAACGCCGATCGGGTCACCGCCGTCCAGAATCCCGAACATGAAGTCAGCCAGACCCGCTATGACGCCGCAGGCAACATTCGGGTGACGATCAACCCGCTGGGATTCCGGACCAGTTACACCTACGACGCCGTCAACCGGCCCCTCACCGTCATTGACGCCGAGGGGGGCGTGTCCCAGACGGTCTACGACAACAACGGAAACGTGCTCCAGGCGATCCGGCCGCTGGGACTTACCACGTTCCACGCCTACGACAAGGCCAACCGCCAGATCCGGGTCATCGACGCCACGGGCGCCGTCACGACCACGGTCTATGATGCCGCCGGACGGGTGATTCAGGCGATCGATGCCCGGGGGAAGTCGGGATTCACCAGCTACGACAGGGCCGACCGGGTCAGACGCACCATGGATGCCGTCGGGGCGATCACGACGATGGTGTACGACCTCGCGGGACGACAGACCGGCACGATCAACGCGGAAGGACATGTCAGCCAGACCCTCTACGATGATGCCAACCGGGTCATTGCCCAGGTCAATCCCCTCAGCCAGCGGACCACGTTCACGCTGGATGCCGCCGGTCGGCAGATGGCGGTCACCGATCCATTGAACCGCCGCTCGACGACCGTCTACGACGCCGCCAACCAGGTCGTGAAGCAGATCGATCCGCTGCTGCACGTCTCCACATTCAGTTATGACACCGCCGGTCGGCAGGTGGAGGTGATTGACCCGCGTGGCTGCGTCACCGCCTTCGTCTATGATGACGCGGACCGGGTAATCGCCACGATCGATCCGACCAATCACCGGGTGACCACGGTCTACGACCCGGCAAGTCGACCGATCGCGGAGATCAATGAACGGGGGAATACGTTCCTCACCAGCTATGACAACGTCGACCGCCGCACCCGCTCGGTCGATCCGCTGGGGAACATCACCACCTTTGTGTACGACCTCGCCAGTCGTCAGACGGAGCGGATCGATGCCCGGGGAGTCACCACCCAGTACACCTACGACAACGTCGACCGGGAGACCGGACGACTCTCCCCCGGCGGTCAGCGGGTGACGCAGGTCTACGACCCGGTCGGCAACCGCACCCTGATGCAGGACGGGACCGGAGCATCTGTCTTCGCCTATGACGACGTGAACCGGGTCTCCTCCGCCACCGATCCTGAAGACAATGCGATTCTCTACAGCTACGACCTGCTGGGTCAGCGGAGAATGATGATCGATCCCGATGGCGGTCTCTTCACCACGCTGTACGACCCGGCCGGACGATTACAGGTGCTGGTCAATCCCGAGGAGGAAGTCACCACCTACAGTTACGACGCCGCTGGTCAGGAGGTGCTGAAGGAACTGGCCAATGGCACCCGAGCCACGATGATCTACGACCCCGCCGGACAGTTGACCAGAGTGACCAACCTGGATGAATCGGACGAGGTGATCAGCTCTTACCAGTACACGTTCGACCCGGCTGGGAACCGCACCAGTCAGACCGACCACGAGGGGAACACCACCAACTGGACGTATGACTGTCAAAGTCAACTGGGGACCGATGTCCGCTATTCCGGCTCCCCTCCCGGCTGGAAACAGTTCACGGCGGATGCCTGGGGTTCGTTCACCGCCGACGCCTGGGGAGCATTCGAGGTGGATTCCGGAGCGGCGGTCTATCACAACCAGTACGCCTATGACCCGGCCGGGAACCGGCAGGTCAAGGTGGACCCGGACAACGGCTCGCGGACGACCTACGTCTATGACAATGCCAATCGCCTGCTGACGTCAGAAAACGATGAGGGAATCACGACGTACACCTGGGATGCCAACGGCAACCAGCGGACGGTCGAGACCCCCGACAATGAGATCACCACGAATACCTGGGACGAGGAAAACCGCCTGATCCAGGTGGAACACCCTGACGACAGCGTGACGACGTATGTTTACAATGCAGACGGGCTGAGAGTGGCCGAGGATGACGGTGTCGAGGTGAAACAGTTCGTCTACGACGGGAACAACCTGCTCCAGGAACGCAGCACCGGCGTCACCGAGGCGGAGTTTACGTACGTCCCCCTGCCGTATGCGCACTTGGTCAGCCAGAACCGAGAGGACGAAGCGCGGTTCTACCACTTCGACGGCATCCACAATACCAGTGAACTGACCGATGACACCGGTACAGTGACAGACGAATACCGGTTCGACGCCTGGGGGAAGCCGACCTCTTCGACGGGATCAACACCGAATGCGAACACGTATCAAGGGGAATTCCTAGCGTACCGCCAGGATCCGAATGCGGGACCGGAATCGATCATTTCGCTGACCCACCGCGACATGTCAGCCGAGACCGGACGGCACCGTTCTCCCGATCCGGCGGAAGACAAGCTCAATCCCTATCCCTATGCCAGCAACAATCCCGTGAATCGGGCTGATCCCAGCGGGTTGGCGGATGAGTATATCCCTCGAAGGCTGGTTCTGATCCCGCGTCGCGGAAATGCCTCATCTCACTTCGAGTTGAAGACAGATGCCGAAATAGAGGCAATGCGAAAAGGGCTGCTGACGGTCAACCCAGCCACTGGCCAGCCGTTCCCCATTCAGTTCCCGATTGAACTATTTCCGACTCCGGCAGAGGGACTGTCGGCGGCTTATTCCAATCCGACTCGCGAAGGGGCTGGCAACTACATTCTGGTCAACGGACAACCTTGGGAACTGACCGCAGCGGAGAGGCAAAGCCTGCTGGATGCCAGTGATCGCAGTGCGGTTTATGGACCGACAGCCACTCTGTTACTGGGAGCCAGCACTCTCGATGAAGTCGTGACGGGAATAGCGACCGGAGCCCAGCAATATCGGAATCTCCGGTCGCGAGATCAAGGTGCGCTGAGCAGATCGAACCTTTCCGACGTCGACTTTCGGAAGATGCAGGCGGCACTCTCGTATGAAGCCATTAATGCCGAAGTGGCTCCCATTCAGCGCGCTGTCAGTTCCTGGAGTGCCATCGCAGGAGGTGTGGGAACTGCGGTACGTGGCATCAACGTCTTGAAGCCGGGAGTAATTGCCTCAGACAAATTCATACTGAGAAGTGCAGATGACTTGTTGGGAGTAGAACGAGCAACACCAGAACTTCTCGATACCATGCGGCGCCATGGTAGGAGAATTACTATTGCAACAGAAGGATCAGACGAGTTGCGAATGCTCGACTATTTTGGTGCAGAAGCGAGTGTGGGTGGCGAAGATATGATGTCAATTATCCTGCGTCCAAATCCAAGTAAAGCAGCGGTCTTGGAGGAGTTTCTGCACGGTACACAACATCAGATTGGAATTATAGACAAATTAGGTCGAACAGGATTGGGAAGTGCTGAAACTCATGTTAAGGACTTCATGATACGACATCAGAAACTTCTTGGCTTGAGCAAAGAGGATGTTAGAATCCTTCAAATTCTTCGGGATAAAGGACTATGAGGATCCAAACGATGTCTTTTCAAATGCAGGTGGTGGATATTTTCCATCTTTCTGATGGTAGAACGGTATTCGTCGGTGAAATCATTGAAGGCCCTTCGCATCTTGGAAGGATGCAATGCCAGCTATCGGTTGATGACAAGGAAAAATATCGCTTTGACATCGAGGGTGAAATGCATTTCACTCCAAAAACAACATCGCAGCGTGCCATATCTACAATGGCAGATATTCCAGTCTCGTCTGATGACGCAAGGGCAAAACATGTTGTCCTTGAATTTGCCGATGGTGTTGGATCCGCCGATTGAAGAAAGCCAGTTTGAAGTTGAGTGAGGTAGAACAGGCATTGTCTGCCGCTCCGGATGTATCGTCATGCGGTGCATGACCTACTGGTCTGGCTATCACTTGACGTCATGCAATTGAGTCCACAAAACACAGCAATTCTGGCTGATTTTGCCTGACAGTGACCGATAGCCAGACCACTACCGATCCTGAAGACAATGCGATTCTCTACAACTACGACCTGCTGGGTCAGCGGAGAATGATGGCCGATCCTGATGGCGGGATCTTCACGACGCTGTACGACCCGGCCGGACGATTGCGGGTGCTGATCAATCCCCAGGAGGAAGTCACCACCTACAGTTACGACAATGCTGGTCAGGAGGTGCTGAGGGAATTGGCCAACGGGACCCGCGCCACGATGATCTACGACCCCGCCGGACAGTTGACCAGAGTGACCAACCTGGATGAATCGGACGAAGTGATCAGCTCTTACCAGTACACGTTCGACCCGGCGGGCACGTACGTCCCGCTGCCGTATGCGCATCTGGTGAGCCAGAACCGGGAGGACGAAGCCAGGTTCTATCACTTCGACGGCATTCACAATACCAGTGAACTGACCGATGAGACCGGCACGGTCACGGACGAATACCGGTTCGACGCTTGGGGGAAACCGACCTCTTCGACCGGTTCGACACCGAATGCGAACACGTATCAAGGGGAATTCCTGGCTTACCGCCAGGATCCGAATGCGGGACCGGAATCGATCATTTCGCTGACCCACCGTGACATGTCCGCGGAGACCGGACGGCATCGCTCCCCCGATCCGGCAGAGGACAAGCTCAATCCGTATCCCTATGCCAGCAATAACCCGGTCAATCGGGCTGATCCCAGCGGGTTGGCGGATGAGTATATCCGCTTCGTTCCGACGAATGAATTCGGGGTTCTGGATCACATGATCACATGATCTCTGGATCAGGTTGTCACGTTGCCTGACGGCCAATCGGTCCTGAATCCGATGCGAGTGGTCGCTAATGGGGACGGGAGTGAAGTCATGTTCACACTGTTCCAGCTTCCCGGGATGTCCGAGGAGCAATTCGCCACCGATGCCGGAATGGTTGAAGCGGATCTGCGGACATTGAAGACCGTGCTGGAGGACGTTCAACTGCCGATCGAATAATTTCAGGAAACCGTGTTTCGAAAACGATGTTGACCAGCCTGGCGGAAGAATCTGGCCAAATCACCATGCCACGTATCGTCATCATCGGAACCAGTTGTGCCGGAAAATCCACGCTGGCCAGGCAGTTGGCCGAAAAATGGAGCATTCCCCATATCGAACTGGATGCTCTCTATTGGGAGAAGAACTGGACACCGGCTTCTGATGAGTTGTTTCGTGAACGGGTTAGTCACGTCGTGGCCGCGGAGGAGTGGGTTCTCGACGGCAACTACAGTGGCGTTCGTGACATGGTCTGGGACCGGGCTGAGATGATCATCTGGCTGGACTATTCGTTGCCTGTCCTGCTTTCTCGTGCGGTCCAGCGGACAGTGCGGCGGAGTCTCCTGGGAGAAGAATGCTGCAATGGCAACCGTGAGTCGCTCCGGCGGGCGTTCTCCCGGGATTCCATTCTGCTCTGGGTCCTGACGACTTATCAACGCCGACGTCGAGAGTTTCATGAACTCCTTCCGGAGATGTCACGAAGCGGGCGTCAGGTCATCGTCCTGCGATCTCCTTCCGAAACACAGTGCTGGCTGAGCCAGGTCAGGAGCCCAAACGGGCTTCGATTGTAACATTCAGGCGCTTTGCCGGGAGATCCTCCGAGAGAGGATCCCGTATTGAATTTCCCATTCCCAAGCGCACTTCAGAGATATCATGACAGAATGGGCATGACGCACGTTTCTGCCCTGACACGAAGGGCGACAGACATGGATCCACATCCTCCAACCGAGATTTCGATTCTTTCTCATCTGCTGCCGGGAGATGCGGGATTTCCGAACAATCCTCGGCTGCCACTGCTGATCTACCAGCAAGTCTTCCCCCAAGGGGAATTCGATGTCGCCGCCGAACTGGAACGACTGTTCAAGAGGAACCAGTGGAAAGGGCAATGGCGGAACGGCGTCTTTTCCTATCATCATTTTCACAGCAATGCCCACGAAGTGCTGGGGATCTGTCGTGGCAGCGCCGAGCTTCAATTCGGTGGTCCGGGAGGACCGATTCTTACAATAGATGCCGGTGACGTGGCCATTCTTCCTGCGGGAACAGGCCACAAAAGGGTTAAAGCCACGGAAGATTTTCTTGTCGTGGGTGCCTACCCCTCTGGTCAGGAAGATTATGACCTGCTGCGCGGAGATCCCGAGGAACGCCCCGCCGCAGAAGAACGGATCGCTGCCGTTTCGCTCCCCCAGAATGATCCCGTGTACGGACCACAGGGGCCGCTGTTCGACCATTGGGAAAAAGGGTGACTTCCCGGGGCGATATTTCCCGGCTCACCGATTGCCACTCTCGTTTGCGAACCAGGAATCGCTCCGATGAGCGAGATCCGTCGTTCGTCACTGAACGAGGAAGGGGTTTCTCTCTTGATTGTCCCAAGACATTCTCTGAACGAATTGCGATCGACAGTATGGACGTTCATAATGCCGTCGATTGTCCTGCCCCGTTTTCTTATGACTGAATCGAACCTTGGCGGAATCCGTTCCCGATCCTTCTGACCTTCCCCGCGTCTTTCACCTGCGTGAGGTGACGGCACGCCTGCGGAAGATCCTGCTGCCGACAATGCAGAAGGAGTTCTGGGTTCGCGCCCAGTTCGTCCCGGACCGGACCCGTAAGGCGGGAGGCCACTGCTACGGCCATCTGGTGGAAACGGACGAGACCGGTGCCGAAATCGCGAAGCTGCGCGTCACGATCTGGAAGCGGGATCTGGAACGGATCGAGGCGGTTCTACGCAAACGAGGGGAAGACCGGATCGAACCCTTACGGACGGGAGGCGAGATTTGTGCCAAATGTGCCCTCCGGTTCCATGAAGTGTTCGGACTGTCTCTGACGATTTTTGAGGTCGATCCGGATTTCGGGGAATCGCAACTCGATCGCAACCGGCGCACCATTCTGGAAAACCTGCGTCAACAAGGTTTGCTGGAACAGAATCAGGGTGTCCCACTGTCGATGATCCCGCTCCGGATCGGACTGGTGACGGCGACCGATTCGGCGGCCTATGCGGACTTTCTGCGAACATTGCTGGCCACCCGATACAGCTTCCAGGTGGTGCATGTTGGAGCGGTGATGCAGGGACGGACCACGGCCTCGTCGATTATAGCGGGACTCCAGCGACTCGAACGGGAATCCCTGGACCTGATCTGCGTGATTCGAGGAGGAGGCTCTCCCCTGGATCTGGCCGGAATGGATGATGAACAACTGGCCCTCTCCGTCGCCCGCTGTAAATATCCGGTCTGGGTTGGAGTCGGACATGAGATCGATACCTGCGTTCTCGACCATGTGGCCCATACCAGCCACAAGACTCCGACGGCGGTCGCAGAAGCTCTGGTCAGCCGGATTCGGCAAGTGGATGACCGGTTGCAACAGGCTCACGAGAGGCTGAGTGAGACGGTGCACCGCCGACAGGACCTGGCCGAAAAGGAGATCCAATTCCGGGCGAACGGATTGTCGCAGGGAACCCGAAAGCAGCTTCAGTTTCAGACGGAGCGATTCGGCCGGTACGTCAGTCATCTGGAAACCCTGCTGACGGAACAGGCTGCCCGGCATGAGGGACGGTTCGAGCGATCTGTCACCACCCTCCGGGAGCGGACCCGAAGCCATCTGGAACGAGCGATCGAGAAGCTGGACGGTGCCGAGGGAGTTATCCAACAGAATGCCGACCAGCGATTACGGGAGTCGGAAAAAGTTCTGTCGCGTGCCCGGCTGGGACTTCATGAAGGAGTCCGTAAGCACATTTCCTGGATACAGGAACGTCTCCACCGGCGCAGTGAGCGGGTCCATGACACGATTCGGCTGCAAACGGATCGAAAGCTCAGCATTCTGGATCACAGCAGACAAAGGCTCCGTACTGCGTCGACAAACCAGGTTCGGCAAGCGGAAGAATCGTATACGGACTATCGAGCAAGCGTTCCTCTGGCATTCCAGAACCGTCTGGTGCGATCTTCCGAAAAACTGAGCTGGCTGGCGCGGTCTCTGACGAAAATTATCCCTTATCATCGAGCAACTGGAGGTCGGACTCCGAAAATGGAGGGCACGAGTCCAGTTCCGGAGCTTTGATTCCCGCCGGGAGGTCGTCGAGACTCGCCTGATGGAGAAGCAAAAGAGACTGGACGCCATGCGTCCGGAGCATCTGTTGAAAAAGGGGTACAGCATCAGCCGCACTGCTGATGGACGAATCATTCGCAGCACGGCGGATGTGGCTGTGGGGCAGGACATTTTGACGCAGGTTCACGATGGAACCGTGACCAGCCGGATTACAACAGTGGAAAGCGATTCAGATGACTGAACAAGAACTGACCGCCATGACGTATGAAGAGAAGGAAAAACGGCTGGATGAGATTTTGAGCCGGCTGGATCGTTCGGAGACACCGATGGATCAGTTGTCCGCCGAGGCCAAGGAAGCTGCTGAGCTCATCATGTCGATGCAGGCGACGCTCAAGTCGACGAAAGCCGAACTCCAGAAGGTTTTCCTGGAGATGGATCGGCAGAAGGAACAGGTTGACTCGGCAGCGATGGATAGCAATGCACTTGCATAACTGTTTTGCAGAATAACAGAATCTGCTATAGAGGTCATGCATTAACTGAATTCTAGTCGAGGGAAACATGACAGTCAGCGGCCCGGACTTTCGTCAAACGTGGCTTTGGAAAAAAGCGTTTGAAACGTCCCGTTCAGATAGCACAATCGAAGAGCAAGACTTTTTCAAAAGACAGTATCTTTCAGTTCGGGAACGTATTCAGCAGCTTGTTTCCAGAATTGCAGCTGATCTTCCGGAAATGACTATGCATGACATCAGTCATTTGGACTCCTTGTGGGAGACTGCATCTTTGGTCGCCGAAGATGCAGTTGATGTCAATCCAGCTGAAGCTTTTGTTTTGGGAGGGGGGATTCTCCTTCACGATGCAGCAATGAGTTTGTCAGCATACTCCGGTGGTTTATCCGAGGTTCAGGAGACTCTTGCATGGAAAGACGTGATTGCATCCCTTGCGTTAGCCACCGAAGAAAGTGGCGATGAAGCCTTTGATCCCAAAAACCCACCAGACTCAATTGTAAAGCGGATCGTACCAGAAGTCCTTCGCCGTTTGCACGCAGAGCGAGCTGAAGAACTTGCGGAACAGGGGTGGCGCGCCGCGGACGGCACACAAGTGTACCTAATTGAGGACGCTGAACTACGCCGATTCTATGGACCGATGATTGGTCAGATTGCACACAGCCATTGGTGGTCATTGCAGAAGGTGGAGCGAGAGCTTTCAGAGGAATTGGGAGCTCTTGCCAATCGGACACTTCATCGCATTGATGGTATGAAGCTTGCCTGTTTATTACGGATTGCAGATGCTTTACACCTTGACAGCCGTCGTGCTCCCAGGTTCCTTCGTGCAATCACAAATCCAACCGGAGTTTCGGCGCTTCATTGGGAATTTCAAGAGCGCCTGTCTCGGCCTCACATCGAAATTGATGCAGTCGTATTCACCACCGGACAGCCATTTGGTCGAGAGGAGGCAGATGCCTGGTGGTTAGCGTACGACACCCTGAATGCGGTTGATCGGGAACTTCGAGGCGTCAATCAACTCTTGAAGGAACGTGGCCGAAAGAAATTGAGAGCAAGCCAGGTGAAAGGTGCGGGCTCACCGGAAATCTTAGCTCGATCAGTAAAGACACGTGGCTGGAGACCAGTTGATGCCCACCTTCAAGTTTCAGACGTTCCACGGATTGTTGAGAATCTCGGTGGATCAAAGCTGTATGGTAACGATCCAACCGTTGCGCTTCGCGAGCTCATCCAGAACGCTGCCGACGCAGTCCAAGCACGCCGAAAGTACCGAAAGCGCCCTAATGACTGGGGGTTAATTAAAGTTGGCTTATTGGAGGAAAACAGCGATGTCTGGCTCTTTGTAGAAGACAATGGTATCGGGATGTCAGAACGAGTGCTAACTGGACCTCTTCTCGATTTTGGCACCTCTTTCTGGCGGACATCACAGGCAATGGAAGAGTTTCCAGGGCTAATGTCGGCAGGCATGCGAGCAATAGGGCGGTTTGGAATCGGATTTTTCTCTGTTTTTATGCTTGGCTCCGTTGTTCGCGTCTACTCGCGTCGTTGTGACGAAGGGGAAGACACAGGTCGGCTTCTGGAATTCCGTGGTGGTACGAGTGCTAGACCAATTTTGTCACCAGCCATCGGTGATCCAGTACCAATTGATGGCGGTACACGTATCGAGATCTTGTTAAAGAAACGTCCATATGGGGAAGGAGGGCTTCTTTATTTGAACTCCTACCCTAAGAAAACCATTCCACTATCAGCCCTTGTGGGGGCAATTGCTCCGAATCTCGATGTCGCAATTGAGACATTAATAGAGGAAGACACAGAATCTGTTGCACGGCCAGGCGACTGGCTGAAAATTAGCGAAAATGCTCTTGAACTTCGTCTCAATCCAATTTCTGGAGTTTCGAGTAAGACTCCTCCCAAAACAAAAAACACTCTTATGAAAGCGATAGAAGGAGGGAAAGGAGAGGTATTCGGACGAGCCTTTATCGCCCCTTCAAGATGGTCGTTTCCTGCAGATGGTGGCTGGGTGACTATTTCCGGTTTACGCGCCAGTCGGCTTCAGAATGTTCAAGGCATTCTTCTGGGTGAAGCAGTGACTGCCGCGCGTGATGCTGCTCAACCTCTTGTAACGAAGGAAGCTTTAGCGAACTGGGCTTCAATGCAAGCCAAGTTAATTGTGAAGTTAGTAAAAGACGAGGAGCGTCAGGCGTGCTCCGCTGAAATCATATTAGAGTGCGGAGGTTCTATTGGAAATCTCAAGATCGTCAAATGGGGAGCAGATTGGCTGACTACCAAGGAATTCGAAAAGAAACTCCGTCCGGCCAGAGAAATTGCAATCAATTTTGATGGTGACCTGGAGTATGACGAAGATCAAGATGAAGTTCATCCAAAGGAGTTTCGTGACGATTTTCGCATATCTGAAGATCTTATTTCAGCCCTCGATTACAATGGTGAGATCTTGAAGATAGGAAACCGTAGCTGGCCGAGATTACTCACCGGCCAAACCAAACAGCTTGAATCGAACATTGCGGAGTATATTCGAATTCGTATTCGCCGGGTATGGGGCAACAAATTTGACGAAGACGAGGAACTTCGAGTTGTTGGACAGGTGAAGAGTACGGACATTACTCGCAATGTGAAGGTTTTTCGTATCCAGGATTGACTTGTAGAAAATTGCCGAAGCGTTCCATTCGTGTTTGAATCATGTTTTTCTGTACATGTGCCATTCCCCACTCAGCTCCAACAAGAAGGACTTTTGAGACTCTCCAGAGTGAGGTGGGAAATATACCGGAGTTCCAGCCACGTAAGGGGTGAACGAATTGCAGGTCGCCGAATTGGGCTCACCACGACGATGGCCGCAAATAGCACACTCTAAAAGACAATTCTGCTTAATTTAACTGACTTGGAATTTGGTGAGGGTTGCTGAAACTCCTGGGAGAGCTCCTTTGATGGCTAGTCTGTTAGTCAGAAAGAGATCATATTATGGGTGAGTCGAATGTGACTAAATTTTGTCCTTGAAAGCCTATGGTCTAAAATTTGGGCTGTTTGCGTTCAGCACCCGAGGTCAGTCGGAGAGGCGGTCAAGGACAAGAATGAGTGGAAAATCAGAAGCATTCAACTATTGCCACAATTTGCTGTAATTTGGAACGGTAAAGGAAAAGATGAAGTTGGCTCTGAAGGAGAGTTTCTCAATGGTGTCGGTGACAAGCTTGTTCGAGATGCCATGGAGAATTGCCTGGCTGAAACTTGCCGAATTTGGGTTTGATGAGGATTCAAGAGCAGATTCTGACATATTGCGACTCCAAATATAGGATTCATGGCCATCGTCCTGTTGAATGAGGTTTATCCAGTTGCCCATGCAAATTTACTCTCTGACGACATTTTTGGCTGAAGCTGGCTTTTCAGCTCCAGACTTGCGGGTCTTGAATCCGAACCATGAGAATTATTCGGCCCTGCTTTTTCAGCCGCAGGGCGATATCGAGGCCGACACGAATGGCGTCCGGAATACAGATCACGACCTCGCTCACAAGCAACACTCCGCATTCTTGAACGACGCGGCCAAAGAGCACATCGAGGTCGCTATCACGCCGGAATACTCGACGCCGTGGAGTGTCGTTGAGCAAGCACTTCAGAGCGGCACGGTTCCCGCCCAAGGGGTACTTTGGGTGATTGGATGCGAGAGCATCATCCTCGAAGAACTCAATGGCTTCAAGGATCGCGTCTCAGACATTGCCACTGTTCTCTACGAAAACCTCGCACCCGAACCAGGCCGTTTTTTGGATCCCGTTCTGTACATTTTCCATGCCCGACCAACTGTTAGTGGCGCGCCACCTCGACTCCTTATTGTAGTGCAGTTCAAGACATCCCCGATGGCAGACGAAGACCACTTTGAAAACAATGGCCTTCAGAAAGGAACCCGTATCTACTATTTTGGAGATGGGATATCCCAACTGCGACTTGCGACCTTAATTTGCTCTGATGCCCTAGTATTTATGGATGAGCATGCCAGAGACATTTATGACCGCACGCTTGTCATTCACATACAGCTCAATTCAAAGCCCCGCCAAGCGCAATTTCGTCAATATCGATCGAGGTTGATGCAGTTCGGTGGCGACCAGACCGAATTGATCTGCCTAAATTGGGCAAAAGACGTGCATATGAAGTGTGATAACAACCGAAAATGCTGGCACAATATCTCTGGCACAGCCTGGTACCTGCGTCCTAATAGGTTCGATAGCCGTGATCATACGCTAACGGCCAACCATAAAAAAGGTATGTACTACACATGGCTGAATGACCTCCGTTGTCATGCGTTGTTTTTCAACTACGCTCCTTCCGTATTTCTCGTCACGGCTTCGAAAGTTGCTCACATCGCGGTGCAAGCGACTCTTTCCCGCCGTTCTGGTCCTCAACTTTCGAGTACACGGCGATGGGATGGTGCGGCACTTCAATGGGTTGACATAGGCACTCTTGATGACGGCTTCTCTTCCGTTGTTCACGAGAGCGGTGCCGCTAAAGACGATCTCGTTGCTCTGGCTGCGGACAATCCATTTGCCGCCGAAAGGGTGTTGGCACTCGCTGCTGGTAAAATATCCAAATACAAATGGTATGCGCTCAATGAACTTGATTCATGCACCATTACGTTGTCGGAAGTCGTGAACCGAGTTACCGCCTGCCAGGATACGGATGCGGATGCATCTCTATTCAGAACCCGCCGCTTACGAACGGCGCACCGTATCGTGTCATTGTTGAGGGCCGCACGTCCGCCAGCATTGGATGACCTCAAGGAAGGATTTACTTTTGTCTGGTCAGACAAATCACCACACACGAATATCGTATCGGCTGGCAACAAGCGGGCCACAGCAATCTACCTGGGAGACGATCACACATTGGACTCCGTTCGGGAGATCGCAGCGAAAGCCGCCGATCACATCGGCCAGTGGGAGAAAGACGAGGATGCCATCGTCACGGGCAAACAACGGCTCATTGTGTGGTACAGGAACGAGCAAGGACAAGATATCCCGTTCGATCCGAATCGCTATGTCGGGTACGACCAGACACACACGGATTCTCCCTTTGACATTGGGAGGGAAGAATGACTGTTTCGCTTGAACAGATTCGAGACAAGATTTCTCCTCGCTTTCCCTATGTGGAGCAGGTGGACGAGAGTGTTCTGCGATTTGAGAAAACATCTCACGGGAATGCATATGCAGTGTGCTATGTGGATGTTTCCAAGGAGATTCCAGAGTCGGCGGCCGCGCTCAGCAGCTACCAGGAAAGGGTGGTGGCTCGCCGGTATTTCCAGGGAAGAAAGAGCCTCCAATGGAGTAACTACGTCTATTTCGTCGTTGATAAGCCTCCGCAACACTCAAAGGCTATCATCGAGTGCGATCGCAAGTACGCACGGAAGTTCGTACTGACTGAACCCGAACTGGACACCGCACTGTCACCGCCATCCTTCAAGGTGTCAGACACGGCGTTGAAAACTGACATCTTGACGACCTGGATAAACATCCTCAGTGATGCACAGTTAGACAGGGCTATTCTCAATGATGAGTCGCTTCCTCGTCGTCTTGAGTTGATTGAGGCTTTCTTTGCGCAAGGTATGGCGTCACCCTCGACAGCGAACGTCGTCCCACGAGCGTCCGCACAGCCCTTCCTTAGACAGATTAATTTGAAGAGCTTTCGGCCCTTTCCTGTCCTGCGAGAGTTTGATTTTGGAACCGTGACGCTCATCTGTGGAGCAAATGGCACAGGAAAGACCTCCCTGATGGAGGCTGTTGAACTTGTCTATTGTGGCCGAAATAAGCGGAATCCTCAATCGACTGACGCCTACACAATCTTTGCTAAGTATGCCGACGGAACGGAAGAAAACGCCACCCAGCGCCGCTCTGCCTCTATTTACAGGGAACGCAATCTAGTCTGGTTCGGGCAGTCCGAGCAACGGACAAACAATCTCTTCCAAACCTTTTCTCGGTTCAATTTCTTGAATACTGATGCTGCAGTTGGGCTGGCGGAAGCAAAAGAAGAGCTTGAAGAGGACCTATCAAAATTGCTGGTTGGCCCGGAAGCATCGAAGACATGGAAAGAGATTGGACGCACAGCAGATAAGTTGGATGACAAGATCAAGGAGCTGGGATCACTCCTAAATCAAGCTGAGCTTGAGGAAGCATCACTGAATCGCCAGATCGCTGCATCAGGAGAACTGAAGCAGGAATCAAGAGCAGTACTGAAGAAGCTTGATGAAACACTTGAAAGCGTAGATTGGAAACGTTCCGAAGGTGATGTTGTTGCGTCAGTGAAGAGGCTGGTTGAATCGCTTTCGGAATATGATATTCACGTCAAGGCAGCGATCGCATGCGAATGGGCTGGTGCGCCGGTAACGCTGCTGAGCCTACGGCAGTTTGTATCCGCGGGGGACGTACGAAGCGAGATTGCCGAAAGACTGGTAAATGAATATCGGGAGGGGGCTACTTCCGAGAGTCAATGCGTCAGAGAATTGAGTCAGATCGAACAGCGTCTCAGCGAAATGATCGAGCTAAGTAAGTATATTGACGTCGGACTACCCGAACTTCTCGCTGAAGCGGAAAGGCTCACGGCTTTGATTGTCAGGCATGAACAGATGTTTGCCAACATCAGAGCCAACGATGCACCGCCTCATTTGCTGAATGCGGGGACAGTATCAGTTGCAGCAATTGTCCGGTCGTCAGCGGACGAACTCGAAAGCACCACACTTCAACTGAGCAAAGTACAAGAGCGGTACTCAAACTTCAGCGCTCTTCGCGATGAGTCAGCAAGTCTCTCTCAACGGCTCCGTGATGTGGCATCGCAGATCCTTGAGAGGTCCGCCGCGCCTGATACATGCCCGCTGTGCCGCACCTCTTTTCCGCCGGGAGAGTTGTCAAAGCACATTCATGCGGGATTAGACCCGCAAATTGAAGAGACAGCTGCGGCCCTTCTTACCGAAATTCGAAAGAACCAGTCTCTTGTAGATCTTGCCAAGGCTAACGAAAGAGCAGCGAAGTGGGCTGAGAACGCCTGCGGTCGGCTTGGAGAACCAACCAGCATCGCCGTATCACAATTGCTGAAGCTTCTTTTGGACTCTCAAGAGGCGAACGTCAGGCATATTGAGGCAAAAGAACGCCTTACCGCAGAATTGACCGCACTTGAGACGTCTGGGCTACGGGCGGAACGGTACCAGCAATTGTTCGTACAAGTGTCCTTACTGCATCCGGTGTCTTCAGCAAGACAGCTGAAAGAAGAATGTGACCAATTGGAGCAGTTGAGGGCGCGGAAAGTCGACAAAAGGGAAAGTTACAGAATCAAGAATCAGGAAGTGTTGAGCAGGGCAGCGGAGGCGGTTGCAACCGCCGAAGTCACTGTTGCTTCCGTTGCTTCAGCCTTGTCTCAACTACGGGAGCAACTCGCCTCAACGAAGAAAATCCTGGCGAACATGGAACGGTGCATCGCGAACTTCCCTTGCCCCTCTGATCGTCCGTTGTCGGAACTTGCCATTACCATTGGTGCAATACGGACGCTTGCAGGAGATTATCAAGCAACCCATTCCAAGGAGCAAAGTGTCGTAGCGGTGCTTGCTGAAACGTCGAATCGGAAAAAACAGCTTGAAACACAAATCGCTGGTCTTCGCCCGCGAATCGAACGCTTCGTTGATGCACGCCACACGTTGTCGAAGATTCAGAGTGAGCACTCACTGTCCGGAGCGATGGATGAAGCGCTCAGGCAGAACCGAAATGCGATCGAAGCCATTTTTGCACGAATCCACTCTCCGGCCGAGTTCTCTGGATTGGGGGAAACGCTGACCACTTTGGTTCGGAAAGCTGGAGGACAGAATGCTACGCTCCAACAAATCAGCACTGGGCAAAGAGCAGCCTTTGCACTTTCGCTGTTCCTCGCTCAAAATGCTCAGTTACGAACAGCCCCTCCGCTGATTCTGATCGACGACCCAATTGCACATGTCGATGACCTGAACTGCCTGTCATTTCTGGATTACCTCCGGGAAGTCGTCGTTGGCGGCGACAGGCAGGTTGTCTTTGCAACAGCGAACGAAAAATTAGCCATGCTTTTTGAGAGAAAATTCGATTTCCTTGGGGAAGAAGACTTTCGGCGATATGACCTCTCTCGCTAAATAATCCTCCACAGGGCTGAAGTTGCCATTTTTCTTTAGGGAAACTATTGCTTTATTCCAGATTTAGCAATTCTCTCAGTAGTATAAGCCAATATCAGAATACACTCGTAAACAATACCGGATTCTATGTGTCACTATTTTAGTTTTTAAGAATTTCCGCGATACGAAGAAAACAGCTTGCAACGCTCTCAATTGCTCGCTTTGCTCGGAGCATAGGCGAATGTTCCGGACTAACCCCAAGGAGTGTCATCGCGGTGCCCACGTCAGAAGACGGCAGATGAGAATCGGAATGTCGAAGTTCGTAGATTCCAACAAGCTCTCTCACCGATTCCCGACCGTTGGTTCCGCAATCGTTCAGTATTTGCTCAAGACGCTTCAATGATCCTAAGTTCTTGTCTGTACTTTGGGTAAGCAGTTTGAGTTGTTGTTGGTCTAGTCTTTCAACACAAAATCTCGTGAGATCCTTCATCAGTCGATAGAAGCCATTTTCATTGACCGATGTAAAACGATGAACGCAACGATAGATGTCAGACTCCGCTGAATGATCCTTGAAAAGTCGTGCTCCAAATCGTTCTACGAATACTCCGTCAACCTTTTGAACGGCCAATTCAAGGAGTCGCTCTGGTGCCGTGGTATCCGCTGGCCGCGTCTCCATCTGAGAGGCCAGAAGTTCCTTCGAAACCTTTCCGTCGGGGGCAACATTCTAGGCAACCCATAATTTCTGCCAGAGGACTTGAAGTTCGGCAATGTCTTTCGCATAGACATTCACTAACTCCGCCTCATTGATTCCAAAATGAATGATGCCTTCTGACGGAATCGCGAGGCCAGCAATGTTTTCAGAATACCAGACTAACTTGGTTCCTCTGTGAAACAGGAGTTCGTTAATAACTGCTGGCGAAAACCATAACCAGCGTGAAGGAGGTCTAACGAGTTCAGATGCTCCTAAACGCTTACCATTGTTGTCAACAATAAACTCGACATTGGACTCTTCGCGATCACCTCGTACACGCGGACTTTTCCCTGTAGGGGCGACCCATTCATTTCGCCACATCTCTCCCATCGCCAGATATCGCTTTGGTCCCAATCGTTGAAATTTCTTGTTTGAAGACCAAGTGCTCCCCTCGCCTGGAAAATCCATGATAGGTACGTCATCATTAGGATCGATATCGGTTCGTCCCATGAGAAGTACTCCCACGCTTGCACCGTATTGTCCTCCTTCGGCATCAATCTCGGAGATCCCACCTTCCCAGTATGCGTTTTCTCCCTCCCAATTTGCAGGCATTTCAAATTGCGGAATTTCTTCAGAGACTTCGCGTCGTGAACGGAATGTCGAGACCATGAGTCCGCAATTACGAGCAGACAAATAGTCTTTCAGGTGTTCCCCTCTGATTTCTACAAGCACAACACGGCCAGCCGAATCTTTCTCTAACCGGATTACAGGAACGTAATCTTCATGTGGAGCTAACCAGCTATCGCCTTCGCGCATTAGTCGTAAGCCAAGAATCAGGTCAGGATCGATTATTGGTTCACCAGTTTCAAAGTGATTCAGAAGGACGAGGAAATCACCCTGAACGTCCAAATTCCAATCGACAAATCGAGACGCTGGGAGATACTCACCGCCCTCGATCGATGGCCTGTGAGTAGTTTGGTTGACATCTATCCATTGCACTTGCCTGGCAAGTACTTCATCCTCTTCGGGAAATACAATTGCTGCGGTTCCGAAGTACTCTTCCCAATGTCCTGGTTCCGCATATTTTTTTTCAGATGAGCATTGGCGGGCAAATAGTGGAATCCAGCTCGCAGTTGCAAGTCGCGGTTTCCGCCCGTCTGACATCTCAAACCATGTAGAATCATGAATCATGTCGTCCCAAATTTGTGTGAGGTATCGAATGATGGATGTATGGATGTACTGTGAAGATTGGAACATCCGAATACGGAGCCGAAGGCTCTGAAAGAGTTCTCAAATTGGACGTCAACTACCGAATTGGTCACCGTGTCGAAGCCCAAGTATTTCGAGGGCTTTGTCAGCCTTGGCATTGCGAATCGGATATTTGTCTGGATACATCCATCCATTGAGTTCTTGAACACCGGACTTGCCAAACCACCTGATCTTGTGTTTAGTGAGCGCTGCATCGATCCGATATTCAATTCGTTGATCACTGTGCAGAAGCACATAGAAATTCGAGATTACATCTTTGATCGAGTTTTCTTTGGAAAACTTTTCTTTTCTGTGAAATCGTTGATTCGGCATGTCTGCTGAATGGAGACATTCATAGACCCTGACAACGTTATTCATCGTCAATTGATGAATGACTGTTTTATTGAGCAGGGATTGGATAATCTCAATTCGATTCGCCAGCACTTCGCTGAATCCGTTACTCTTTGCGTCCCAGTCGGCATATTGCTCAAAGAGCCGTTTTATTGCTTTTTCTTGGCCGAGTTGGCGAATGAGATTCTGGACTTCCTCCTGCCGACGAATTGAGACAATATAGTGCCAGAAATGATCGACTGAAATATATGTTGGTAGGTTGGGAAACCGCAACTCCGCCCTATCTTTGACCAGTTCTCGAACATGATCGACTTCGTTCCAAAAGTCGATATAACTTTTTGCTGCAGGAGTGCGTAGCGTTTGGGGAGGCTGCTGCGATGGCCGTTTGATTCCACCATTCTTCTTCATAAAGTCATCATATTCGGACTTATAGTTCTCAAGAACCTCAGGAGTGAGGCGTTCCGACTGTTGCTCGATGAATTTGAAGTGCGAATAGATTCCGTGCTGTTCGACTTCTGCACCGTGGAGAAGGACATTTGTTTCAATGTTGTCACTCAATCCTCCTGACGTCAGGTTCGACGATCCAATGGTTACTATGACACTGTCCGCGGTATTGACAATGTAGAGCTTGGAATGTAGGCCGCTTCTAATGAAATCGACCCGTATGTTCCGTTGCCAATAGATGCTTTTCAATACGAAATAATCCGTCGGTGGCGACAGCGCAACGATAAGATGAGCTGTGCTCCCAGGGATCTTCATAACCTGCTCGATTAGATCCTTAGATGTGAAATACGCAACCGCTGCTCGAAGCTGCACTGGTCCGGCTATTTGGGCATTCAGGATCTGCAGTAACGATTGATCTTGGAAACGATTGGTGATGACTTTCATATTGTTGCGTCAATCTCAATCAGCTTTTATTTCGAATGATCTAACCAACCCGCAGTCTCAGATGAGACTACTCCTGAAAACTGCCTGACAACTCGGTGTTGACTAACTTCCCAGGGTCCTGCCGATGATGAAGCAGATCCCTAGGAGAAACGCGGCGATGACGACTGCCGCCGCCATGTTCCCTTTCTTGATCTCCTCCACGAAATCGATCCGCACTTCAATGATGTCAAACATCTTGTAGCCGATGAATGACATGATAATCCCGATAAACCCAAACAATGTGGCGAAGGTCACAGAGTGCAGCAAGGATTCCCACATGAGGTCTCTTTCGAATTAAAAGTTGTGAAATGGCGGAATGGGCAGGTCCAGACCACCGGTCAGTTCATTTTCAGAGAGGGGGCGAATTTGTTCACTCCTGCGCAGACGAGCAGAGGAAAAGAATCCGCCGCACTGGTGACGGGCCGCACAGTGGTCACACACCTCCAGATATTCGTTCTTCCAGTCCGAAATACTTTTTCGGGCGAACGGCCACAGTTCCCGTCTTAACAGGCACAGTTGGTGGTTGTAGATAGAGACGTTCATATGCCCCTGATCGAGAATCCGGACGGCCTCGACGAGTTTCGACTGATAGTCGGCAGGATCGATCCAGATGGCCTCCATGTTCATCCGCACATAGCCCATATTCTCCAGCCCCATGAGCGCCACGTGTTCGACAAAGGGAAGATTACGTGCCAGGAACATGGCCAGCGCCGGCAGGCGGTCGACTGTCTCGCGATGTAGCACGACTCTCACTTCCACCCGTTGGCCGCAGCGTTCCAGATTCATGATCCCTCGGAGAGTCTGATCAAATGCCCCCTGGGCCTGGACCACAAAGTCGTGCCGATGAGGAATGTCGGAATAGAGCGGAATCCCGATCATCAAGTCCGGATGACCGATTTCCTGAATTCTCCGACAGAGGGAGAGATAGTTGAACAGGCGGCCGTTCGACAGCATGTGCAGCGCCGTGAAAGGCAGGTGATCCCGACAAGCGCGGATGATTTCGAACAACAACTCTCCCAGGAGCGTTGGTTCACCGCCGGTGATCCCGATTTTCGGAGTCTCAAGAGCCATCAGTGGAATGGCCTCCAGATAAGCCCGCGCCAGGAAGCTGTCATCTCCCCGCTTGGGGGGCTGGGAACACATGATGCAGTTCGAGTTGCACTGCTCCGTTAAAAGCATCGAATTTGAATTCGCCTGTCGGCGGTACATGACCCAGATTTCCCCAGCTTGGGGATTGATGCGAATGACATCCCCCGGAGAAAGGTGTCTCATCTTTTCCGGAAGCCGGATGATTCTGTCCGACCGCAACCGCTCAAGAGGAACGTCCTCCGCATCTACCAGTAAAGAGACTCGGCAATTTCTGTGGACAGCCTGATCTGCTCCGGAGATCAGCAGGGCTTCCAGATCCGGTGGAATCTCGGTGACTTCGTCGGAAGACGTGACCCGCACAATAAAAGGATCTTCCTCCCAGCGGTCGGTGAATCGTACATGAAGACTGATCATGGTGGTCCGACTCCTAAATCCATGACTGCAAAATTGACGCGGCATCCGGATCGTCTTCCAGCAGATGGATCAAGTGCCGAATAACCCCCATATTCTTTTGACAGAACCCACTGGACGGTTTATGGCCAATCAGGTCTCCTTGGGTGGCATGATGATAAACGGGATCGCTACCGCAATACGGCTGAAACCCGCAGTCACTGCACATCGGCATCCCTTCCGTCATGGTGGTGCGGATGGTTTCCACCAGAGGCTCCGACAGCATGACTTCGGCGTAAGAATCGCTTTGGAGGTTTCCCAGGCGAAAAGTTTGGTCCCCAGTCTCCGCCAGCATGCGGCCTTCATCAGAGGCATAGATGTCTCCATTGTAGTTGAAGACCAGAACGCTGATTCCGATTCCGGTCGGAGATTGCAAATCCACATATCCCGTGGGAAACGGCGTCAGCATCTTCTTCAGGAGCAGCGTGGAGTACTCTTCACACAGAGGGATCCCCTGCCGATTGAATTCCAGAATATGGGCCAATCCTTCACGGTAGAATTGCAGCCACTGCTCCGTGAGATAACGTCTGGACATGCCGGTTTTGACAGCGAACCCGTAAGGACTCAAGGGACGCAGGAAGAGGGAGTTGAATCCGAGCCGCACATATTCATCGATGATCTCTTTGGCTCTGGAAAGGCTGGCTTCCGTGGTGGTCATCAGGGCGGCGACTCGGTCCGGTCCCAAAGCGTCCTGGATTCGTCGAATCCCCTCCACGGCGAGCTGATAGCTGTTTCCTCCCGGACGGGGCCGATTCCGGTTATGAAGGTCTTCCGGACCGTCAAGGCTCGTCGAGAAAAAGATGTCGTGCCGTCGCGCAAATTCCAGCACCTCGTCTGTGAGATAAACCAGATTGGACGTGATGACGAACTGGATCTGTCGCTGCTCGACGGCATTCCGTTCTTCGACCCGTTCCACGATTTGGCGGATCCGTTCGAAGTTCAGCAGGGGTTCCCCTCCCTGGAACTCCACTTTGATGGCGGGGGCTGGGGACTGAAACAGAAACTCCACGGCCCGCTCCGCGGAGTCCTCGCTCATATCGAAAGCACTTTTGTCGGCTGATTGGCGAGAGACCTGACAGTACGGGCAGCTATGGTCGCAACGCAGGGAGACGACAAACAGGAAGAGACCAGTGAAATTCTTCAGAAAAGCCTGCTTGGTGCGGTACTTTACTGAGAGTAAATCCAGGGCCACAGTCGAATCACCGTCCAGCAGGAAATGCTTCGATTTCAGTGTGTCGTAGTCCGGCTCCTCCGAACGAAGTTCATGTCGGATGAATCGTTGGAGACGCTCGCGGGGAAGAACCGAGTATTCACCCACAAAGTTCGTCAGCACGTACCGCTCGGAATCGAGCCGGATAAAGCGGAACGGCAACAGGGAATAGGTGTTTGCTGTCCTGGCCCGATAGGCCGCTGCCGGCGTGAAACGGTCATTGAGAATCGGCAAGGACTGCATTTCGGCCCGATGTTTCCTTTAAGACGGTTCTGACTGATCCGGGGAGCGGATTTCCAGGGGATCCTCTTCAAAATTCGCGGTTTCTCCGACGCGGTCGATCAGTGAGACCGGAGAAAATGCCTGGGCCAGAAGCAGATCCCGCACCCGGGCAGTTTCGTCGGCCACGACTTCTCGCAATTCCTGATCAAGGACTTCATTTTTCAACTCGTCCGTCGGATCAACAACCGCACTTTTCGCCTTGGGACGGAGAGTAACCAGAACGCTGTTCCCCACAACGGCCATCTCAATGAAGAATCTGTCGCTAAAACGGTAAACCGCCTTCTGGATCGCACTCAATCGAAACAGCGATTGGTCGAATGACGTCTGGAAGGAGAGTGGAGACATCACAAAACGGCTACCGTTGAGAGGATTTTGAGGAGATCGGAGTCACTTTGTGAAGTTCATATTCCTTGCCATCCGGTCCTTTGATTCGGACGAACCTGCGATCGACATCGATCTGCAGAACGAGAAATCCTTCAAACTTGCCGTGTTCTTCCAGAATGTGTCGTTTGTCCGTTTGATGATCCAGGATCATTGCCTTGGCAGCAGTGCTGATTCTCACCACGCTGGTCAGCACGAATCGGTTTTCGGGAGCGTTGCGATCGAGCGGTTTAGTGACGGGAGCTTCTGCATGATCCTTTAGAGTGGAATCCTCAGCAGCCTCATTCGCTGTTCGATCTTGCCCGGACCGGTCCAACAGGTTCACGGGCTGGAGGTTTGGCTTCGTTCCTGGGAAAATGATTGGTGGCGATGGAGATGTCACCTTGACATTACTGCGGTCTGGGTTCGAGAGGTAACTCGGTTTCTTGGGGGTCTTGGTAACAGAAGGGGAGTCATAACTGGAGTTGAGGAGACTGCTTGGAGCAGACCGCATCGCACCAATGCTGGAAGAAACATGCGAGCGATGAGAACTGTGAGAGCGATGCGACGAATGGGACCGGTGGCCGGCCAACAGACGTCCGGCAGAATCACTCGGGCTGAGGATCAAGGGATCGATCTTCGGAGTAATGGAGAGTTGGCTTCCGTTTGAAGCTGCAAACTCGAGCGCATCATCCAGAACATGACGAAGCGGATCAACTTCCCGAGCATGTGAAGTGTCGCTGCCATTCAACAGTGCCATCGCCGCCGTGGTTACGGCGCCCACGTTTCTGGCGAGTTTGAAAAGTCGATCTGAGAGTGGATTTCGAGGAGTTGTCATCAGGCGTGCCCAAGGCCGTGATCTGGGAAATTCCATTCGAATGACAGTAATATGGAACTGAAGTCCCTTATGTAACAGGAAGATACCACCTGTGGCGATCTTCGTCGAGGATAACTGCTGATTTCTTCTGTGCGGGCCAAGTGCTTACGAGGTCCGGTTTTCCTCGGTAGTACTCTCATCATCTGCCCGGATGCCCACCTCGTCGAGATGTTTGAGAAGGTCAGCGGGATCCTGACAGGCCCGATAGGCTCCCGCCCGTTCGAGTTCGTCCTGCCCATAGCCTCCGGAGAGCAAACCGACCCCGAGTGCCCGCGCCCGCCGGGCGGCCAGCAGATCCCAGACGCTGTCGCCGACCACCACCGAGTCACTGATGGAGATCCCTAACCGTTCCGCCGCGGCCAGGAACAGATCAGAGTCCGGCTTCGCATGCGAGACCTGGTCACGAATGATCACGGGAACACCTTCAGGAACTCCCAGCACGTCGAGTGTCGGTCGAGCACTCTCTAGTCGTCCACTGGTGGCGACTGCCCACGGGACTCCCGCCTGGGTTAAATAAGCCAGCAGCTCTCTCGCCCCCGGAAGAGGATGAACCTAGCCCGCCAGGCGGGCATACGCCTCGGCATGCAAGCGGACCAGTTGTCTGGTCTCCTCGGCGCGGACAGCATGCCCGGTCTCACGGAGAATCGCATTCGCCATCAGGCCGCCGTCATGCCGATCCGGCGATGGATTGTCCAGATGGCGAGTTCGATCCCGACTTTCGTTATCGCTTCATGCCAGGCCAGAACAGGCTGATAGAGTCACATCGCGATCAAACAGGAAGGCATTCCATCCTAATGCGAGAGGACCGCATGGCGGATTTGAGGAGGAGGCTGCCATAACATCTTTCTGAAAAACGGACGTTCGGCCAATTGGTAAGATCTATCAACTTATGTGGGGACGGCGGCATTTTTTGAGATCAACCCTTCCCGTTTCAGTGTCGTCCAGAAGTCGGAGGGAATCTCCACCTTCATGGACTGAACATTGGCCTGCATCTGTTCCGGCGTTCTGGCTCCGGGGATGACTGCGGACACGACTCGTGGAGCCGCCGCGAATTGCAGGGATGCCGTTCGCAGATCGACTTCATATTGCTCTGCAATCGCGGTGAGTTTGCGACGCTTTTCTGGAGCGTCCTGGGGAATCGTTCCGCTGTAAAGGTAACGCTCGCGTCCGGCGAGATAGCCTGCCATCAACGGGGCGCCCACGACGACGGAAACTTTCTTCTCTTCCAATACCGGAAGGGTTTTTTCCAGGGCGTCTTCATGATCAATGAGAGAATACTGAGTGGCCAGGAGGAAGATATCCGGATCGGCAACTTCTACGGCGCGGAGCGCCGGTTCGGGGCGATTGACGCCGAAGCCCCAGGCTTTGATCACTCCTTCTTCCCGCAGGCGGGTCAGTTCCGGCATGGCTCCCTTTTCTGCGATTTCGAAAAATTCGGTCCAGCGTTCCCCCATGTCTTGGTTGTCGGGGGAAAGGTCGTGGATGAAGACGATATCGATCTGCGAGACTCCCAAGCGTTGCAGACTGTCTTCAATCGAACGACGGACTCCTTCCGCCGTATAGTCGTAGCGGTAAGAGAACGGAGAGGGCTGCTGCCACATCGTTTGAGGTGGGGCTGATGTGGCCGTCAACAGACGCCCCACTTTGGTCGACAGCACATAGTCCTCAGGTTTGTGATTGTGCAGGAAGTGCCCGAACCGGCGTTCACTCAATCCCAGACCGTACCAGGGAGAAGTATCGAAGTAACGGACTCCCGCCTCCCAGGCCGCTGCGAGAGTCGCTTCGGCCTGAGCGTCGGTCATCGGAGCGAAGGCGTTCCCGATCGCGACTCCCCCCAATCCCAGACGGGACGTTGGTCGATACTTGTCTCCCGGGGAAACAAAATTGGTGGGAAGCGGTTTTTCCCTGATCTTTCCTTGGGTGGGCATCACCGCACCGACACCGGGTCCATCCGCGATCAATCGTGACGCCGCTAAGGCGGTCGTTCCGGCGGCGGCGAGAGAAAGAAAGTGTCTGCGTGTCATCATGGTGGCCTCCTGATATTCTCATTTGAACAGGAGAATGATCTCCGTGTTCCCGTTATTATCACTTGAAGATTTCCGTAGCGAAATGGGGATACCGGTCTGTTTCGGAAAACCGGAACGAGTCAGCACTTCGCTCGTTGACAAGCCGTCTCACATGGGATTGAACCACACGAAACCTGACATCGGGAACATCATGATGAAATGCCGCGTAGTCGCACTGGTGGTGACGCTTCTGGTCAGCGGGCCGGAGGGATTTGCCGCAGAACCGTCACTCCCGGCGGTTCGAATGGATATTGAATATGCCCAGGTCGACGATGTGAGTCTGACGCTGGATGCCTTTGTTCCGGATGGCCCCGGCCCGTTTCCGACGTGCATCCTCGTTCACGGCGGTGGTTTCACGAAGGGGGACAAACAGAGTTACATCAAACCGCTGTTCGAACCGTTGAGTCAATCCGGTTTTGTCTGGTTCACGATCAATTACCGGCTGGCGCCGCAGCATCGCTGGCCGGCGTGTGTGGAGGATGTCGAAACGGCCATCCGCTGGGTAAAAGAGCATGCTTCGGAGTACAAGGTGGACATCAACCGGATGGCTCTGATCGGTGAATCGGCCGGAGGATTTCTTGTTTCCTATGTTGCGGCGCGTCCCACTGACGAGACGCGCGTCGCTGCGGTCATTCCATTTTATGGAGCCCATGACCGTGAATTTCAGATCCGTCATTTCCAGGTTTTGGGAGAATCAACGAAGGCTCTGCTGGGGCTGACCGAACTGAACGAGGCCGCCTGGCAGCGGCTGCGAGAGACCTCCTCGACGACTTATCTTCACCAGGGGATGCCTCCGTTTCTGCTGATTCATGGCGACCAGGATCAGCAGGTGCCGCTGGAGCAGTCAGTCCGGTTTCAAGAAAAAATGAAGGCATTGGGAAACGCATGTGACCTGATCATCATTCCCGGAGGAAGCCATGGCATGGGAGGCTGGAACAAGTTGAACTCCGACTATCGGGAACAAATGATCGGCTGGCTGAACAAAGTGTTCAATGAGCGGGCAGATCAGAACAGACACTGACTTTCCCTGTCCCCGTCATGAGTCGCCGCCGCTTAAGATCGCTTGATCCGGCATCAGATGAGGACATTGTCTGACAAATGTGCAACACAAGTTCCGACAATGACGGAATTGAAGTCCCTGATCATCAAAGCCGGGCGAAATCGGAACTGTGATCGCTTTATCGTAACGAACGATCCTTCATCCTGAGGAACATGCCGCATTCCATGACGTGCCTCAACGACTCCGCCTGAAAGCAGAGTTATCAAATTCCAAACTGGCGGTTCATGATGGACAGTGTCCCCGTAGTCCCCGATATCTTCATAAGCCTTGTTCAACAGAACGGCTCTACTCCATGAATCGGATGACACTCCCCACGTTCAAATATTCTTTCTGAGTCATGTATGCCTCCCCTTTCTCTGTCCACCAGGTCCGCCATTTCGTTAACAGCTCCGCCTCCTGAAATTCATACTGTTCCCAGCGCGGACCATCTTGATTCTCAATCGTGTGGGTCAGACAGCTTACGGCGTGGCAGCGCACTTTCTGATTCGGATGATCCAGCAACGGAATCAGTTCGGGAATACATTCCCGACGTTGGACTTTCCACGGCGTCCCAAAAAATAAATACAATGAATGGTCATCGCGAGTGGCGATTTCAGTCTTGATTCCCTCGCGCAGGTAGGTCGCATAATCGAAGTCGGACAGTCCTCGCTCGGCGAATGCCTGACGGCCTCGAATGCGAGATTGCCGCTGCCCAGCCTCTGTCAGTCGTGGCGTGCCGGACTCCTCATACCAGACCTCCATGATCTGACGATCAAACAATTCCATCACCCGCCGGGCGTCGGGGGCGATCTTGAGCCGATACTGGGCAATGACCCCCGCGCGGGCCATCTCCGGATCCCCGCTCAGGGCGGCTGCAGAGATGAATTCATTTCCTCGGACATCGCGAAGGAAGCCTGCCTGTGTCACGGCCGCAATTTTTAACGCCTTGTCGTCCGAATGCCACAGCGCTTCCATCTCCGCGAGGAGCCGCTCTCCGGGACGGGTTCCAAATTTCGGTGGGACAACTTTGCTCACTCCTCTCATGGCTGCAAACATAAAATAAGGAGCGGATGTCTTATTCAGCATGATGATGTATGTCTCACCCGGCACAACCTGATCGATACCAGGCATGACGATTCCGTTGCTGAACTGGCGAAACTCAATGTCGAGCTTGTCGACGGGTTCGCCTTTGAGCACAGAAATCACGTCGCAGTTCACCCGGTGAGTCACTCCGTTGGGGGTGATATACCTCTGAGATCCCCTCTCCTCCCTGGGAAATTCTCCCATTTTGGCTTTGCACACGATGGTCGCTTGTGGAAAGTCCTTGGGCTCCCTGTCCCACGAGATGATCTCCATAGGCAGTATGGGGCCCCCCTGAACCCCAGCAGAGAAGGAAAGCAGCAGGGCGATGGCAGTGAGATGTCGCATTCCATTGCTCCCACGGAGATTGAAGATTTCAAACGCGGTCTCCACCATGATACCGTTCGAACGGCAGGGACAACAATGTGAACTCGCAAGTGAATGTAAACTCACAAGTGGTCGTCAACGTCGTTGACGCCGTCTCCCTGCCGGGATCTCCGCGAGTCGCCAAAACCGGCAGCATCGGTTCTTTTTTCTGAACTCCCCCTCATTTCAAAATGTATGGACTTGACGGAAGTCCCGGATATCCGCCGTAATGACAGCACACAGGGGGAGTTAGCGTCATGTTTGGTCTCCGGTACATGAAAGCCCCGGCAACGATGTTCGTCCTGCATTACAGGAACGGCCTTGTCGTCCGCCGAGGCACGGGGTTATCGTTCTTCTACTTCGCTCCGACCTCCGTGCTGGTTCAGGTGCCGGTGACGAGCGTCGATGTGCCCTTCGCATTTACGGAAACGTCGGCCGACTTCCAGGAAACGACGGTTCAGGGGAACCTCACCTATCGGATCACCGACCCCGAACGGCTGGCGTCGCTGCTGGATTACACCCTCGATCACTACGGCCGCTACAAGAGTGACGATCCTTCCAAGGTTGGCGAACGATTGATCCAGACGACGCAGACCGCGGCACGATCTTTCATCCAGAGCCAGAAACTGCGGGTACTGCTCACGTCGTCTTCGCATCTCGTCGCCGCCATCCGTGAGGCGATGACCCTCTCGGATACGGTCCAGCAACTCGGCGTCGAAGTGCTGGACGTGAGCGTCGGTTCCATCAAATCCGATCCGGAGATGGCGAAGGCTCTGCAGGCGGAGGCGCGGGAACAATTGCTGAAGGAAGCCGACGAAGCGATCTACGCGCGCCGCAATGCTTCCGTGGAACTCGAACGAACGATCAGGGAGAATGAATTCAAAACCGAGATTATCGTCGCGGAAAAGCAACGGCTGGTAAGCGAGACGAAGATGGCGGGCGACATTGCAGTCGAGCAGCAGCGTTCGCAACTGGTGGAGACGAGGGCGGACAACGAGCGAAAGGAAGCCGAGACCCGCGGGGCGAGCCTGCAGGCGATCCTCGCGCCGGTGCGGGACGTCGACTGGCGGGTGCTCCTCGCCTTGCAGGGAGACGCCCAGGCGGGAACGATGATCTCCTCGGCCTTCGACCAGTTAGCGCAGAACGCGGACAGGATCGGCCAGTTGAACATCACACCGGACCTCTTGCAATCGCTCTTGCCCAAGCGGGAGACGGAAGTACCGACAGACCGCAAAAGCCGGACTGGCAGGTGAGTCATGTTTCGTGTGACCGAGCGAGTCACGGTCATCACCCGGCCGACGCGGCTGGAGGGGCTTCTCGCGCGCTGGGGCACGAAAGGGCAGGCGAAGTTCCGCTTCCGTGCCAATAAGATTATGGCTTTCCAGCGCGCAGGCAATCTCAAAGCCGCCGTGGAGGCTCAGAAACAATCCGACGATGACGATTTCGACCTGCTCGAAGACGAGGCGGACGTCTACCGCGATGCCGTCAGCCGGTTGACGCGCGACCTTGACCTTGGCGTTCCGGTGCAGGTCATCGACCGCTCCTTCATGCCGAACTACGATTTCTCGATGAGTACGGCTGTAGTGGTGTTGGGACAGGATGGCCTGGTGGCGAACGCCGCGAAGTATGTGGGTGACGTGCCGATGATCGGTGTAAACCCCGACCCGAACCGGTTCGACGGCGTGCTGCTGCCGTTCCAACTCCCGGAGGCCCGGAATGCTCTCCGCACCGTACTGGCGGGGCAGGCGCGCATCCGTCAGGTGACGCTCGCCGAAGTCAAACTGCAGGATGGCCAGCAGATGCTGGCGTTCAACGATTTCTTCATCGGGGTGCGCAGCCACGTCTCGGCCCGTTACAAGATTTCGGTGAACGGCCGTACGGAATCGCAATCCTCCAGCGGCGTGCTGGTTTCGACGGGGGCGGGGTCGACCGGGTGGATGTCATCCGTATTCAACATGGCGTCGGGGATTGCGGCGGCGCAAGATGGAAAACGCATCGAGTCGCTGCAACTCGACTGGGACGACTCACGGTTGCTCTGGGCGGTGCGCGAGCCGTTCCTCAGCCGCACGAGCCAGGCCGGACTCGTCTGCGGTACGCTGGAATCGGGCACAGTGATGGTGGTGGAATCAATAACACCGGAGAACGGCCTCATCTTTTCAGACGGCATCGAGGCGGACTCGCTGGAGTTCAACGCCGGCACCATCGCCACGATCGGCGTCGCCGCCCAGAAGGCCCGCCTCGTCGTACCGTAAGCCATCGCCCGCAACACCCCGTGACACAAATGATCCGCCGCTAATCCCAATACCGTTCAATTCAACATGACGATGGAGTATCGAAATGTTTTTATAGGTTGTAGGAAATGGCGATGTTCCTCACGTTTTTTGGACCAGTTGCTCATCTTGCGTTTAATCACACGAGGGTTGACGCAATCACGGCGTGTTTCCAGATGTTCTGCATTGCTTTTCCTGGACTTTGGACGCGTGGAAATGTGTCGAGAACCTCGTTGTGAATACCAAAAAGAAAAACGGTATTATTAAGCCGTCGTGATGGTAGCGAGAATTCGTTAATCGTTGTGGACAGGCAGTTCTCCAGGGTACCGAATCATGATTCTCAGGTATTGGTCGCCCTGAATTGGAATATGGTAAGTGAGCAATGGCATTTGAAAAAGTCGATGCAGACAACTTGAGAAAATTGCTTCGCCACTATTCTCTCGGCAAGAGAGAGAGCTTTGACACGCTTTGGTCTGAACTTGATCCTATTTTTGAGGCAGATCGAGAGACTGAAGAGAACAAGTACTTCGCGAAATTAGGCAATCCCAACATTATTGGTATCAGCATCAAAAGTTCTGTGAGATTGCAGGTACAGAGCCATGCCACTGCCATCATTCTACATGCACTACATAGTCCCGAAAACAAACCGCTGGATGAACTGTTCGCTCCAGCGGGACCATTGTTCGACTGGGCGATTGGCAGCGACATACAGAGATCTCTGCCCCCCAATAGTACTGATGCTCTCCGGCAGGCAACATCCTTAAAATTTGGCAACGATCCACCCAACGAATCTCTCAATGAACTGACCGAAGACCAGTTCATCTTCGGCGAGAGCCTTTTTCACCTGGCAATCTGTTTTATATTGCTCCATGAACTCGCTCATCTCAAGTATTGCGACTGCAGGTCTACGCCGGAGAATGAAAAGCGAGCAGACCTTTTTGCTGCCTCCTGGCTCTGTGATGGAGCTTCTATGCTGGAAAGTGGCTCAGATGTTCATCGTCTCATCGTGCTTTATGGAATCTCCAATGGTTTGCTTTGGCTGACGAACTACAACATCTTTCTGGGGCAGAAGGGGGCTCAATCCCATCCAGAACCATATGACCGGCTTTTTCAGGTTCTCGATTCAGTGATTGATGTTACAGACGAGGAAGAGTCATTGATGGTCTGGTACTTCGTAGCACGATTGTTGACCATCCACATGCTGGCCGCGGGATTCGATTTTGATGAACAAGATCAGCGACATCTCAAATGTCATCCGCGGGAGCGCGTGAATCACTTGATCGATCGAATTTCATGCTTTCAGAAAAAGGGCTCACCCTTCGGTCCGTATGAGGTGATCACATAGAAGTCCTTGGCGAATCGACAGATCGGAAGGAAACTGAAACCAGAAAAGTGCGCTGATTGATCTGCGGGACAGAGCAGTTCACAAAGAGGATCGACAAACTGATATGCATTCGTTGGGGATGACTGTTGCAGAATGACCAGGAAGCCGTAGCATCCCACCAAAAAATGGACGAGTCTGCTTCAAGCGACTTTGCGTCCAAAACCTTTCACGAGGCCACCGACAAACGATTTCACTTCAACCCCATCCAGCCTGAGCTTCTCGACCTCTTCCGGTTCCTCCCCTGTCGGAGGAAGGTGCCCGCAACACATGTGGCTCCGATGTCTATTGTAATAGTCTGTGAATTCGGCGATCAGGTAATCCAGATGCCGCTTGCCGAAAACAATGAATCTGGAGAGACATTCGAGCTTGATCGTTTCAATGAAACGCTCGCAACGTCCATTCAGATTCGGACTGGCCTTCGGCAACGGGTTGGTTCGCAAACCATGGGATTTCAGAGTTTCCGTGAACTCTTTACTGAACTTGGCATCCCGGTCGTGCATGATGATGTCCGGCTTCACCTCGCGACCCACCGTCTCCTCCAGGAACCGTTCCGTCTGCTCCACCACCCAGGCAGAATTCGGATGCTCCGTGGAAGTGGAGACAATGACTTCCCGCGAGGTCATGCACAGCCAGACTATCACATACATGTCCCGCAGGCCACGCTTCGTCACCGTTTTCACGCTGAAGAAATCACAAGCCCACAACGTCTCTTTGTGGCGTTCGATGAAGTTGTTCCAGGTGTCCGAGGTCCGATCGGGGCTGGGTAGAATTCCTTCTTCCTTCAGGATGTTCCGCACGGTTTGTCGGCTGATCTTTTTGATGCCCAGCTTGCGCAATTCGCCGACAAACAATACGGGTCAGCCCGAAATTTGTCACAGTTGCTATCTGCAACACCAGCTCCCGAATCTCCTGTGGTTTCCTTTGACCTCCCTTGGGATTCTTCTTTCGTTTCGGTTGGCCGCCCTCTTCTCTCAGCCACCGATAGAACGTGCTGGGACTGACGATCGTGATCAGTCTTCCCGTTCAGCTTCGACCAATTCAGCGGTAGTTCATCAGGCGATTTTTAATTAGACGGTCAAATACGGATTGCAGGTCGAGCAAGACATCGGCAGCCTACCCCGCCTTCCTCGCAAACCCTTTGACCGGACCACCCACAAACGACTTCACCTCAACCTGCTCCAGACTCAGCTTCAAGACCTCTTCCGGTTCCTCACGCACGGGCGGCAGATTATCCCGTTCCATGTGACTGCGATGCCGATTGTAATAGTCGGTGAATTCGGCGACGAAATAATCCAGGTGGCGTTTCCCGAAAACAATGAACCTGGAGAGGCATTCGAGCTTGACCGTTTCGATGAACCGTTCACAACGTCCATTTAGATTGGGACTGACCTTCGGTAACGGATTGGTTCGCAGACCATGGGATTTCAGAGTTTCCGTGAACTCTTTACTGAACTTGGCATCCCGGTCGTGCATGATGATGTTCGGTTTCACCTCGCGGCCTGTCGTCTCCTGTAGTGATTTAACCCTCGCAATACAACCGATGTACTCGAAAACATGAGTCCTGTTCGAGTATTTTACGAAATTTCATTGCTAGGAAGGTACGCGGAGGTTCGCCATGGCTCTTTCATCGATATCAGAGGATTTCCTTTGAAACTCGGTCATCCTTGGCAAGATACTCTACAGCTGCCTTCAACCATTGGATCTGGGTCTTGACACGCAGTTCCATGGGCCACCCTGTTGGCGTTTCTGTCGTGAATGAGTGATCTGTATAGCGCCCATTCAGAAAAGAGTCGAGTGAGGTACCGGTTGCATAAATTGCATTGCGGTTTGCTTCGGGGTAGGCCACAACGCCACTCTCGTTGATGTCATGATAGATCGTTGGAAATTCGCAGACAGGAATATTTGGCGTCAATTTCCGCAACGACTTGATCAGCATGTGCCCGATGCGCTTTGACGGGTCGTTCTGCGTCTCATACAGATAACATTCGCGGGGATTGTCTGATTCGACAAATCCTTCTCCCACATAGTTCGGCAGCACTTCATGCAGATCGAACGTCATGTGAAATTGACCATTGAATTTTGCCAACCATTGCTCGACGGCAACAATCTCGGGCTCCAAACTCTCAACGCCGAACTGGCGGTTTAAATTTACACCACGACTGTTTTCTAACGTATCAGCATCAAAACCTGTTGGATTGATGCAGGGCAACACTACAAAATTTACCCTTTGAATATACAATGGCATCCATCGCCGCATGAACTCCATCGCCGCCAATACACCCGCTTTTTCGTCACCATGGATACCAGCCGAGATCAAAATCCAGGGAGATGTCGGGGCAGGGGCAATCGGCGAAGTGATGGCGAGTAGTGGAGATCTGCCGTCACATGCAGATCCAATTTTCTGATGCTGAATTCCAGTAAAATTTCGGATCGCATCAACAATCTCGGAGAACTTGGAATAAGCGTGCCATGAGTTTTGCATTTGATCGCGTCATCAAGATTTTTTAAGCGTCCAAGTACCTTGATACAGTGGGGTTGCGTCTCCGTACCCGATATAGTGTCCTGTCAGACATGTGGCGGATTTCCAAGTCAAAACAAATGTACTTGCACGTGTCTTGTCGAGATTGTACCACTGCCCCACCAATGTGTTAACGCCAATAATCCCAGCTTCGAAGGTGCCAGGATACGGATCCTCTCGCTTTGATTCGCCACGAACAAATGCGTCGCTAACCACATCGATGGTGATTGTCTGCTCCGCTGACCGACCGTCCTTTGGGTCATCTCCATCATGTGGTTCCCATGTGAATATGCCACACCACATTCCTTTCAATGAAGAGAGATCGGGACGCGGTTTCCCATCCAATTTCTCAACAGCATGCTTCAACCGCTGTTTGATCAGATCCTGGCTCCAATACGCGCGAGAGTCCTGTTCCAGCGCATTGAGGTGAGCATCCCTGGCGTCATCGAGGCCCGAACGCGCGAGCCAGAGTGGAACATCAAATCGGAAATGATTCTTGTCTGGTTGCAACAAGTTGTCAGCAAGGTTCTCAAATGTTCGGTTGCTGCCGCTCATGAACGTCTGGACAATCGTCGATGCCCATGGAAGAAATCCGCCAAGTTTTATCCATCGCAATGGAGAATATCCTCTTTCGTTTTGACCCGTTCCGAGTGAAACCACAAAAGCGCTCTCGGTTTCCAGTCGACAGGCAAGAGCTCGGCAGACTGCAATCGCGACCGGATTGTTCGCGACGGTTCCACCATCGAGCAAAGTGACTGTCTCGCCATTACCAATCCGCATCTCGTATTCCGGTAAGAACGTTTGCGCTGCAGATGATGCCCGGCACGCCTGCCAAATTGGAATCTCGGCATGCGCTTCACTGTCGCTATCGAAAACCAAAGGCTGTCGCGTGCCAGCGCTATATGCCACGATCAGTAATCGCTTGCCCCGCGTTTTGATGTCTTTGAGCTTTCTCTCAGGAAAAATCCGTTGCAGTACCCTGTTTAGTCCCCGATCACCATGTTTCGGCAGCAGCATTCCACCAGTACGAAGTGGCGACAATCCAGCCTCGTACCAGTCTCGCCGTAATTTCGTCGACAGATTTGGGAAAATCTCTCTCGCATCCTTCCTGTAGAGATCGCGGATTTGAGCCGCCGATCCTCCGAGAGCCAGCGCAGCGGCGATGAGGGAGCCCGTACTGGTGCCGATGAACCAATCAAAAGCACCATGCACAGTGGTTTGCTTTTGCCCCAGGCAACTTTCCAGCTCAACAAGGCCGTACGCTGGAATGATGCCACGGACGCCGCCGCCATCAATAGAAAGAATCCGGACCTGCGAGGTCGGACGCCACTCTCGCTTCCAATGATTGTCGTTTTCAGTCGCCATTGAGATTTCCCGCAAAAATACCATACATTTTTACCATGCCGTCCAAAATGAACTGCAATAGAGGAAGGTCAAGAGGAGACCTTCAGTCTGGGGCGAGCATAGCTTTCCAGTGCGATAGCACATCGAGTTGCTACCCCGCCTTCCTGGCAAACCCTTTGACCAGACCGCCCACGAACGACTTCACCTCAACCTGATTCAGACTCAGCTTCAAGACCTCTGCAGGTTCTTCCCTCACCGGCGGCAGGTGATCCCGTTCCATGTGGCTGCGATGCCGATTGTAATAGTCGGTGAATTCGGCGACGAGATAATCCAGGTGGCGTTTCCCGAAAACAATGAATCTGGAAAGACATTCGAGCTTGATTGTTTCGATGAACCGCTCACAGCGTCCATTCAGGTTGGGACTGGCCTTCGGTAACGGATTGGTTCGCAGACCACGGGATTTTAGAGTCTCCGTGAATTCCTTGGTGAACTTGGCATCCCGGTCGTGCATGATGATGTCTGGCTTCACCTCGCGGCCTTCCGTCTCCTCCAGGAACCGTTCTGTCTGTTCCACCACCCATTTCGAATTCGGATGTTCGGTCGAGGTCGAGACAATAACCTCCCGCGAGGTCATGCATAACCAGACCAGCACATACATGTCCCTAAGACCACGCTTCGTCACAGTTTTCACGCTGAAAAAGTCGCAAGCCCAGAGCGTCTCCTTGTGACGTTCGATGAAGTTGTTCCAGGTGTCGGAGGTGCGATCGGGGCTGGGTAGAATTCCTTCTTCCTTCAGGATGTTCCGCACGGTTTGTCGGCTGATCTTTTTGATGCCCAGCTTGCGCAATTCGCCGAC
>Ga0182745_1000513_pt1 | contig 43309 bp, 43 predicted proteins | sample eDN3rd30CKraftBY_FD_128523 | JGI IMG/M metagenome (GOLD analysis project Ga0182745, IMG submission 128523) | Enriched backyard soil microbial communities from Emeryville, California, USA - eDNA 3rd pass 30_C Kraft BY (version 2) (version 2) | ecosystem: Environmental > Terrestrial > Soil >...
GAAATCCTCCACGCGCAGCCGCACGTTGTTGGCCACCTTTTCCGCGTTGGCCAGCGAACAGTTTTCCAGCAGGATGGCAAACTCGTCGCCGCCGAGGCGGGCAAGGGTGTCGTCGCGCCGCACGCAGCGGTAGATTTCCTGCGCCAATTGCCGGAGCAGTTCGTCGCCGGCCATGTGACCGCAGGTGTCGTTGATGACCTTGAACTGGTCCAGATCCAGGTAGCACAGCACGTTTTCGGTGTGGTGCACGCGCGCCAGTTCGATCACTTCCTGCAGGCGATCCTCGAATTCGCGGCGGTTCACCAGGCCCGTGAGGTCATCGTAGGCGGCCTGGTAGCTGAGCTGGTTGGACAGCTCGCGCGCTTCGGTGATGTCCATGAGCGTCAGGCACTGGAGGCAATCGCCGGCAAAGGTGAAGCGGCTGGTGTTCACCGACACCCACAGCAGGTGGCCGCCAAGACGCAGCATCAGCTCGTGATTGTTCAGCTCGCGCGGCTGGGCAAGCTGCTCGATCACCGCATCATTCACCCAGACTTCGCGCAACAGAGCCTGCAGTGTCATTCCCTGCAGCGCGGCCTGGTCGCGGGCGAACATCTGCGCGGCGCGCACGTTGACGTAGCGCAGCTGTCCGCCGCCGTCGTCGCAGATCATCAACGCCACCGGCAGCGCGTCGGCAATGTGCCTGAACGCGGCTTCGTCGGTGGGCAGAAGCGACAGGAATTCGTTGTGCGCGGTAGCGGTCATAGGCGCCCTAGTTTACTCGCACTCGCAAGCCCGCGCCGTGCCGCCAGGCGGCAAGTTCTCAAAGATGCGCCTGGATGAAACGGGAAACGTCCTCGAGCTCTTCCCCGCACACCTCGTGCGCCATGAAATAGCTGCGCATTTCGGGGTGCAGCCCAAGGCGCTCGAGATAGCGCCGGCTGTTCATGCCCATGGTGACCGGCAGGATGGGATCGTTGGTGCCGTGGCACAGCAGCACGGGCAGCCCCGCGTTGGCCGGATGCACGGCGATGGTGTCGTGGGTGGGGAAATAGGTAGACAGCGCCAACAGGCCCGCCAGCGGCTTGTCATAGGTAAGCGCCGCCTGGAAATTGACCGCCCCGCCCTGGGAAAAACCCGCCAGCAGGATGCGTTCGCTGGGAATGCCGCGCTCGATCTCGCGATCGATCAGCTGGTGCACCGCCACGGCGGACGCCAACAACTGCGGCGCATTGAACTTGCGCTCTTCGCCGAAAGCGATGATGTCGAACCAGGCCGGCATCACATGGCCGTTGTTGGCGGTTACCGGCAGGCTCGGGGCATGCGGAAACACGAAGCGGATCGCCGGGTGGCGCGGCAGCCGCAGCAGCGGAATGAGCGGCACGAAATCGTTGCCGTCGGCGCCAAGGCCGTGCAGCCAGATCACGCTGGCTTCGGGAGCATCGGCGGGGTGCAGTTCTTCGCAGGGGAGGTAGTCGGCCACGCAGGTTCTCTCTATCAGGCCGCGGCGCCCTATCAGGCCACGGCGTCCCGCCGGGTGGCGGGAGCGAAACGCTGGTCGAGATACTGGATGATTTGCTGCGGCTCGTCCAGCCACAGCACCTGCGAACCCTGCTCGATGCGCAAGCACGGCGCATGCAGCCGGCCGCACTGCGCCAGCAGTTCGTCGCGATACACCTGGCACTTGCGGATGTCGCAGTACTGGATGCCGAGATCGAGCCGGTGCAGATGGCGCCACAGCAGGAGCGAATTGGGGCAGCCGCGATAGTCGTACAGGCGCAGATTCCTGACTTCCTGGGCGATGAGGCGGCGATCCTGTTCGCTGCGGGCGATGGGCTGCGGACGAAACAGCCAGTCCAGGCAAATCACTGCCATGCCGACACAGCGGCGTACCAACTTGAGCATAAACAAGGTGTTGACGAGGGAAGGTAACGGTGGGGGTGCGAAAAGTGGCGCGCATTATGCCCATCGCGCCCTGTCCTGTCGATAGCGCAGACGCAGGAGTACAATCCTGGGTTTTGGAGCAATTCCGCCCCACCGCAGCAAAAGGAGCCTTCCATGTCCACCGCCGTGTGGTTTCCAAAGCGCTGGCCCGCCAGCGATTCCAGCGTGATCCAGCTTTATTCCATGGCCACGCCGAACGGCCAGAAAGCCGGTATTTGCCTCGAGGAAACCGGCCTTTCCTACGAACCGCATCTGATCAACATCACCAAGGACGATCAGCTTGACCCCGACTTTCTGCGCATCAGCCCGAACAACAAGATTCCGGCCATCATCGATCCCAACGGCCCCGAGGGCGAGCCGATCCACCTGATGGAAAGCATCGTGATCCTGCAGTATCTGGCCGACAAAAGCGGCAAATTCTTCCCCACCACCTATCGCGCGCGCCTCGAAGCGCAGCAATGGCTGGCGTTCCAGGTGGGGCACGTGGGTCCCATGTTCGGCCAGTTCGGCCACTTTCACGTGTACAACAAGGAGCAGACCGGCGGCTACGGCGACACCCGCTACAGTGCCGAGACCCGCCGCCTGCTCGGCGTGCTGAACACGCGCCTGAGCGACCACGAATATCTCATCGGCGACTACAGCATCGTGGACATGGCCACCTGCCCCTGGGTGGAATGCCTGGCCGGCTTCTACAACGCCTGGGAACACCTGCACATGGGCGAATTCGAGCACGTGGAACGCTGGCGCAAGCAGGTTTCGCAGCGGCCGGCGTATCAGCGCGGCATTCTGGTGTGCAAACCCAACTGAAAGGTAAAAATCCGCCGCTTTGTCCGTGGGGTGCTATACGCCCTGTTCCAACAGCCACTTTTTCAGCTGCGTGAGCGGCAGGGCGCCGGAAAGCCGGGCGATTTCGCGGCCGTCGCGAAACAGCAGCAGGGTGGGAATGGAACGGATGCCCCACAGCGCGGCGGTCTGCTGTTCCGCCTCGGTATCGAGCTTGGCCAGGCGCAGGCGCGGTTCCAGCTCGCGCGCGGCCTGTTCGAATACCGGCGCGAAGCTGCGGCAGGGGCCGCACCAGGGCGCCCAACAGTCCACCAGCAGCGGAACGCCGGTGTTCTGCAGCACCTGCACCACGTTGTCGACTGTGAGCACCAGCGGCGTGCCGGCAAACAGCGGCTGTTTGCAGCGGCCGCAGCGCGGGCCATCGCCCAGGCGCTGAGCCGGAATGCGGTTGGGGGTATCGCAGTTTCCGCACGTGAGATTGATCGTTTCCATGACGGCCTCCACCTGAGCGCTGGGCGCGATGATAGCAAAGCGTTTCCAACCGCAACTGTCGAGGCAATCACGGACCGGCGGTTCCGCTACCCGCCCGCGCACCGCATAATGCGCACCCTTTGTACGTCCTGAAGCAGAAATCCCGAACCCACAGCGCGACGGAATCGAAAGTCCCCACCTTGCCATGGCCGCTCCCACCCTGCCCATCCACGCCATACTGCCCGCGCTTTGTGATGCATTGGCCACACGCACCCGGGTGGTATTGCAGGCACCGCCCGGAGCCGGCAAGACCACCCAGGTGCCGCTGGCACTGCTTAGCCAGCCCTGGTGCGCCGGCCGCAGGATATTGATGCTGGAACCACGCCGCGTGGCCGCCCGCGCCGCCGCCACCTTCATGGCGCGCCAGCTTGGCGAGGAAGTGGGCCTTACCGTGGGCTACCGTATCCGCTTCGAAAGCCGCGTCAGCGCCGCCACCCGCGTCGAAGTGGTCACCGAAGGCATTCTTACCCGCCTGATCCAGGACGATCCGCTGCTCGACGGCGTGGCGGCGATATTGTTCGACGAATTCCACGAACGCCACCTGCCGGGCGATCTGGGCCTGGCGCTGGCGCTCGACGTGCAGGGGTCCTTGCGCGAGGACCTGCGGCTGGTGGTGATGTCCGCCACGCTCGACGGCGCCGCGCTTGCCGCCTGGCTCGACGCCGCGCTGCTGAGCAGCGAAGGGCGTTCGTATCCGGTGGAAATCCGCCATTTTCCCGCGCGGCGCGACGAAACGCCGCCGCTGCAGCTGCGGCGCTGTCTCGATCAGGCGCTTGCCGAACAGGAAGGCGACGTGCTGGTATTCCTGCCCGGACAGCGCGAAATCGCCCAGGCGCAAACCCTGCTGGAAGAACCGGCCTACACCACACTGTCCATTCTGGCGCTGCACGGCGAACTGCCGGTGGAACGGCAAAGCGCGGCGCTGGCGCCCGATCCCGACGGCCGCCGCAGAGTAGTGCTGGCCACCAACCTGGCCGAATCGTCGCTTACGCTGCCCGGCGTGCGCGTGGTGATCGATTCCGGCCTGGCGCGCGAACCGCGCTTCGATCCCAATTCCGGCTTTTCGCGCCTGCGCACGGTGACCATCTCGCAAGCATCCGCCGACCAGCGCAGCGGCCGCGCGGGACGCGTGGCGCCGGGCCTGTGCTACCGGCTTTGGCCACGCGAACAGCGCCTGGACGCGGCGCGCACGCCGGAAATCGTCAACGTGGACCTGGCTGCGCTGGCGCTGGAACTGGCGGCCTGGGGCAGCAGCGATCTACGTTTCGTCGATCCGCCGCCACCCGGCACCCTGGCCGCGGCGCGCGAGCTGCTGCTGCAGCTCGGCGCGTTCGATGCGCGCCTGCGGCTCACTGCGCTTGGCCAACGCATGCTGCGCCTGGGCACGCATCCGCGTCTTGCCGCCATGCTGTTGGCGCCAACGAGCGGCCCCGCCAAAGCCCTGGCCTGCGATCTGGCAGCACTGATCGAAGCGCGCGATCCGCTCAAGGGCTATCGCGGCGACGACTGGCACAGCCGCCACGCCGCGCTGCTTGCTCTGCGCGCCAAGGGCGCCGCCACCCCGCCCAATGCCTCGCGCAACGCGCTTGCCGCCATCGAACAGACCGCACGCCAATGGCGCAAGCGTCTCGACGTGAGCGCCAACACGGCCGCGGACGCCAGCCCACGCGCCCTTGGCGCCGTGCTGGCGCATGCCTTTCCCGACCGCATCGGCCACCAGCATCCCAACGACGCGCTGCGCTACCAGCTCAGCGGTGGCCGCAGCGCGCGCCTGTTCGACGACAGCCCGCTGCGCGGCGAACCCTGGCTGGTGGCCAGCGAACTGCGTCTGGAAAACCGCGACAGCCTGATTCTGCGCGCCGCGCCGGTGGACGAAGCCGCCCTGCGGGAAGCGTTTCCCGAGCGCTTCACCACCACGGACAGCGTGCGCTGGGACGCCGCCAGCCGCGCCCTGGTGGCACGACGCGAACGTTGTTTCGACCGCATCGTGCTCGACAGCCGCCCCGCCGGCCGGGTCGATCCCGAGCAGGCCGCCGCCGCGCTGACCCAAGCCGTGGCGCAACTGGGATTGCAGGCCTTGCCCTGGAACGATGCGCTGCAACAGTGGCGCATCCGCGTACAGTGCCTGCGCCGCTGGCTGCAGGATGAGAGCCTGCCCGACCTCAGCGATGCCGCGCTGCTCGCCACGCTCTCCATCTGGCTGCAACCGGCCTTTGCCGGCAAGACCCGGCTCGATGCGCTCAGCACCGATGCGCTGCGCGAAGCGCTGATGCAGAAGTGTGACTGGCCCACGCGCCAACGCATCGACCAGCTGGCGCCCACGCGTCTGCTGGTGCCCTCCGGCCTGGAACGGCCGATCCACTATGCACTGGATACCGCGCCGGTGTTGGCAGTAAAGCTGCAGGAACTGTTCGGCCTGGCACAAACGCCGCGCATCGCCGGCGGCAAGGTGCCGCTGACGCTGCATTTGCTGTCACCCGGCGGCAAACCGCTGCAAATCACCCAGGATTTACGCAGTTTCTGGCAGAACACCTACCCCGAGGTGAAAAGGGAAATGAAGGGACGCTACCCCAAGCACCCCTGGCCCGACGATCCCTGGACCGCCACCGCCACGCATCGCGCCAAGCCACGCACCTGAAAAATGTCCGGGAGAAATTTTTCGCGTCACCACAGGCGGCGCCCCGAAGAGGTGGCGGCCAGGGATGGCACGCCATGAAACGCATTACATTTTCACCACATTTCGTAACAACATCGCCCGGAACGGTGCCCTAGCATCGTGGCGAAGTTCATGAACCCAGGAGACCCATAATGAAAACAGCCCTCGTTCCGCTCTTCACCGCCGCCCTGCTGGGCGCCGCCGGCAGTGCCCTGGCGGAGCCGGCCATTTATCAGAACGGCACGCTCACCATTCCCAACGGCGCGATCTTCACCGATTCGCGCCAGGACTATTACACCCACATCGTGCTGGGCGCCGATGCCGACGGCAAACTCGACCTTCTCTCCGCCATCAAGATGCCGCTGACCTACGTCGACAGCGTGGAGCCGGTGGTGGAACTCACCGAGAACGGCATGGCGGTAACGCTGTACATCGCAGGCAGCAAATCGGTGCCCTGCGTGGACCTGCTGGAGCCGGCGGTGAACCTCAAGGGGGATACGTTCACCGTGCTGTTGGCGGAAACGCTCACGACCGCCAGTTGCGTCACCGCACTGGAACCGTTCGAACTGGAAATCCCGCTGGATGTCAGCGGTTTGGACACTGGTGCCACCTACAAGGTAATCGTGAACGACGAGGTGGAAACCAGCTTCTATCTTGACGTGGCCCTAGTGCTCAACCCCGGCCCTGTTATAGTCGTCGACCCTATCTCAACCGATTGATCCACCTCATATCGCGCCAGGCCGCGCAACTAATCGCCCCCGTCCTGTACAGGTTCCGCACATTTTAGTAACAAGACAGGGCGGGCCCCTTCCTACTCATCCGTTCCACGTTTCACGAATGCTCAAGGAGAACCCCATGATGAAAAAGACCCTTACCCCGCTGTTTCTCGGCGCCGCGCTGCTTGCCGGCAACGCCGCGTTCGCTGAGCCCGCCATCTATCACAACGGCCAGCTCAACATTGCGCAGGGCGCCATCTTCACCAACAGTCGCCAGGACTTTTACGAGAATATCGTGCTGAACGCCGATGCCGACGGCAAGCTGGAGATCGCGGCCGCCACCAAGGTGCCGCTGGCCTACGTGGATACCGCCGACGCGCTGGTGGATGGCGCCACGGTAACCCTGGTGGTGAGCGGCAACATGCCCACCCCGTGCCATACGCTGCTGGAACCGGCGGTGTTGCGCACCGATGATGGCTTTACCGTACTGGTGGCCAACAAGAGCACGCTGGGTGAAGACATGGTCTGCGCCACGGTGCTGGAACCGTTCGAACTGGAAATTCCGCTGGATGTCAGCGGCCTGGACGCCGGCACCTACGACGTCACGGTGAACAACGAGGTGGAAACCAGCTTCGATCTGGAGGAGATAGTGGCCCAGCCCAACTAAGCCGACTGAACCTCACCGCAGGAAAATCCCAACGCCGGGGCGGCCCTGACCGCCCCGGCAGCGGCAAGCGCCAATACACAAAAACGTATAACGAAAACGCCGTGCCGGCTTTCAATAATCCTCCGGCACCTGGTCCACGTCGATCTGGCCGCTCATGCGCCGCGTGAGGAAGGACCAGCACATCCCCACCGTAAGCAGCATCGCCACCAGCACCTCCACCGCCCAGGCCAGCGCCGACACGTCGTCGAACGCCAACCAGCCCCAGTACACCGTCATCCACAGCAGGCAGCCAAGCACGGCAGCCGAGGCCAGCACGCCCACCGCGCCAAGCGAATTGAAGGTGGCCTTGAGGTACACGCCCCAGCCGATCAGCAGCACCAGGCCCGCCAGCGCCACGTAGGGCGTCAGCTGGAATTCCTGGTACACCCAGTGGAAATAGGAATGCCCGCTTGGGTTGTAGGTGCTCAGCACCAGGATCAGGGCAAACACGAAACGCATCAGCACGCCGGTGAAGGTCAAGCGCATGGGGATTCCTCGCGGTGGATTGGCGACAGGCAGGTCATGCCGACGGCTCCTCTTCGCGCACCTGCCCTTCCAGATACAGCCACAGACCCTGGATGCGATGGAACAGCGCGCGTTCGTGATGCACCCGCAGCGGGCCGTCGGCGCCGGCGCGGAACGTGGCCTTGAACTCCGCGCGGCCCTGGTCGCCACGCTGCTCGGCAAGCAGTATTTCCAGGCCCTGCCATTGCAGATTGTCGTTGGTCAGGTCGGTAACGCGCACGTTGCGTGCCGTGGCGGGATGCCACGTTCGCATCAGGAATTCGCGGTGATTACCGGCGCCAAGCGCATAGGCGCAATAGCGGGCGCGCACCAGATGGCGCACGGTCTTGGGCTTTTCCTTGAAAGTAAGTATTGGCTCACAGCACTGGGCGAAGGGTTTGTCGTTACCGCAGTAACAACGTTTGGTGTCGGTGGTGGCGGGCATGGCCTTCTTATCGTGGTCTCGTTTGCGGCCGGCGCAGGGGCGCGCCGGTGCCCTGATGATATAGCGAATCGCGGCGCAGGGGAGCCTCCCGCAAGGATCGGGGGCGCTTGCGCGGCTTCCAGGCCTCAGCGCGGCGGATAATTTGGCCCGATCGAGCAGGCGGCGATGCGCGACAGCGCGGTGTAGGACAGTCCGGTTTCCGCATGCCAGCGGTCGAAGGAGTCCTGTATCTGGCGCAGGTCGCGCTTGCTGGTGGGAATGGTGGCGATCTCCAGCCCCGAGGCTTGCAGGCGGGCAGTGACGTCGGCGCTGATGATGAAACTATCCTTGCCCATGAAGCGCAGGAAATACATGCCGGTGTTGCCGCCAAGCCGCGATCCTTCCTTTTTCAGCCAGGCCATCAGCCCGATCTGGTCGCTGGCCGGCCACGGCGCGAAGCGCGCCCCAAAACTGCCGAATTCCTCCGCCGTGCGCCACACGAAATGGGCGTTGTCGAGCACCGAATGGATCTTGGTGCCATTGCGCACGATGCGCGTGTCGCTGGTGTAGGCATCCCATTTTTCCGGCGGCAGATGCGCCAGCCCCTTGGGATTGAAGCCATGGAACGCTTCCTCGAAGCCCGCCCACTTGTGCTCGATCACCTTCCAGTTGAACCCGGCCTGGAACACGCATCGGGTCATCATGCTCAGGTAGCGGTCGTCGGGAATGGCGGCCAGCTTCCTGGGGCTGAGCGGTTTGTGGGCGTCCACTATCTTCGCCAGGGCTTGCGGGCCGCCTTTGCGCTCTTCGGCGAGTTTGAGGATTTTCTTGAAGGAAGGGAGGCTCATGGCAACTGTCCGGAACGGCAACGCGTGTGTTTCATCTAAGCAGAAATCTCCCGGATTGCCACATCATGGCCCACCAAGCGGCGCCGGAAAAATGCTGCCAGGCACTATACGGCAACCTTGCGCCACCGTGCACGCGATGTGGCGGTCACCCGCCAAGCGCGATGTTCGCGCCGAAGTCGCAGAAAAACGGCGGCTGTACCCAGGCCGTGTCGCCGCCGGCCGCGAACAAGCCGCGCAGGATCGTGCGCCTGGCATCGGGATCGACATCGCGCGTGGCGTTGAACGCATAACAGAGGTCGTGCGCCCGCTGCCGCGCCGCCGCAAGTTCGGGATCGAGAGAATCGTACAGCTCGCCCGCCAGCATCTTCTCGCGTTCACTCGCCATGTTGGCACTCCTCCAGACGTGAGTGAGGACCGCCACAGCAAAGCACACTATCGGCGCAGAATCTTCTCCATCGCCTTGCCTTTTGCGAGTTCGTCGACCAGCTTGTCGAGATAGCGCACTTTCCGCATCAGGGGATCCTCGATGTCCTCGAGACGGACACCGCACACCACGCCGGTGATGAGCGCACTGTTGGGATTGAACGCGGGCGCTTCGGCAAAGAAGGTCTCGAGATCGTTTTCCCGGTCGATTTGCCGCTGCAGGCCAGGCCGATCATAGCCCGTCAGCCAGCAGATCACCTGATCCACTTCCTCCTGCGTGCGCTGCTTGCGCTCCGCCTTCTGGACGTACAGCGGGTACACTTTGGAGAACTTCATGGTGTAGATGCGGTGTTGCGGCATTCTCGTCTCTCTTCATCGCCACCAATGGATACCACTCATTGCGCTTCCGGTGAATGCGCGCCGGCCGCCGCCTGAATCATTTTCCATCCGTTGCCGGACGGATCGCGAAAACCGGCATCCACGGCGCCATAGCGGCTCACGGGTTCCTGCGTGAACTCCACGCCGCGCGCCTTCAGCCGTTCATAGGCCGCCTGGCAGTCGTCCACCGCAAGCACCAGCGGCGGCATGGCGCCCTTGGCCAGGATTTCGCGCAGGGCCTGGGCGGTTGCCGCGTCATGCACCGGTGGTCCTGGCTTGAACAGGCCGAGCTGGAACGAAGGCTGGTCCGGATGCCGCACCGTAAGCCAGCGATAATCGCCGTTGCGCACATCGGTATGGACAGCAAACCCCAGCTTTTCCACATAGAAGGCCAGCGCCTCATCCTGGTCCCGCACGTACAAACCCACTACTTCTACACCTTGCGTCATAACACCTCCGTTGGTTGAAGCGCCGTTGACCCCTCAGGAAATATCCGTAACGCTCACGCCCTGCCGCTCGGCGCAGAGCTGCAGCGTACGCTGCCAGGCGGGACGCGCCAATGCCTTCGCATAATAGGCCTGCACCCGCGGGTAGGGTTCGAGAAGGCCGGTACGGCGGGCTCCCCGCAGAACCGTGGCGAGAAGAATATCGGCCACTGTAAATACTTCGCAGGCGATCCATTCGCGACCCTCAAGGCGCCGTTCCAGCCCCATAAGCCAGCGCGTGGCTTCCTTGACCAGCACGGCCCGCCGTTCATCGGACCATTTGCCACCCAAACCAGCATCGATCAGTTGAATCTCGAACAGCGGACGCTCGGCGGTAGCAAGCGCGGCGAAACACCATTGCACGACCTGCATGCGTTCGACAAAGTCCGCCGGAATCAGCTTGCCCGTCTTTTCAGCGATATAGAGCAGTATGGCGCCGGATTCGGCCATGACGAAGCCGTCATCATCGATCACCGGCACCTGGTGGAAATAGCTGATGCGGTCATAGGCCGGGCTGTCGAGATCGCCGGCAATGTAATCAAGCGCATGGACACGATAAGGCAGCCCGGTTTCCTCCAATACCCATTGCACGCGCAAATCGCGCGCCTTGCCCACCATGCCGGGATAAACGCGGCCGAAGCCATAAAGCGTAATCATAAACACCTCCAGAATTCACAAGGGTAGACCTTGGGGCAGGGTGCTGCCCGACAAGAGCCTAACGCCAAGTAGTCGCGGGAGGGGGGGTGGTGATTCGACAAGGGTTGGAAGATTTTCTGGGCTACTGGGATTCGTATATACGTAGCGCTATCGAAGCCCATCCATTTATACGGTGACCGTAAGCTTAACGCCAAGACTATGGAGCACTTTCAGAATAGTGTCGTAGCGAGGTTTTGCGCCAGGCGCCAAGGCTTTGTATAAGCTTTCGCGGCCAAGCCCGGTGCTGCTTGCTATTGCAGACATACCTCGAGCCTTTGCAACTGCAGAGATTGCTGCCAGGAACACCTCTGGATTTTCATCTTCAAGCGCAGCAGTAAGAAATTCTGCAATCGTCTCTTCACTGTCCAAATAATCAGCAGCATCAAATTTAGCGAAATTACCCATGGCTCACTCCTCGATCATCCCAGCAAGTACCTTGGCTTTTACTATATCCATCCTTTGAGAGGACTTGTCTCCCCCTCCTAGGACATATACAAGCACCTTGCCCCTAAGTGCGTAGTAAACACGGTAACCAGGGCCGAAATGAAAGCGGAGCTCACTGACTCCCTCACCAACAGGCCGTGTATCACCAAGATTCCCTAACTCCAGAGAAACCAGGCGCGCAACGATCCGAGCCTTGGCAACCCTGTCCTTGAGTCCCGCAAGCCAGTCATCAAATTCCTTTGACCGGAATACCGTATACATGATCGGATAGTATCCGTACGGATACATTATGGCAAGAATAATTATGCTGCCCTTAATTCCTGGGCAACCACCGTTGTTACTTCATGATAAAAATGATGTCCGCTTCGTCCTGTCGAGAGGCGCTCCGCCATCGATTTTTCACTCAATGTCTACTGGCTCCTTATCGTCTCGCCCTTCCACATATCTGCAAGTTACTACTCCGACAATGAGTACGAGCACCGAAGAATAGAGCAGCAAGGAAGTGGTGACGCCCACGGTATAGACAAGTATCGGCGCTATGCCAAAGACCATGGCGCCGGCAGAAACGATTATGGCTTCTTTCCTGACGTAGCTCATGATGCCAAGCGGCAAAGATAGGAAACAAAGGTAGAACGCCGCGCGGGCGATGCGCGGCAAGACAGGAAGCGATTCTTGGATAACCACGATGGTGCCGTCGGCATATAGCTGCCCTGAACCTGTGGACGTGTATGATCCCGGCCCGTAAAGCTCGATGCCGCATAGGACAACCAGACAAAGGAAGCTGATGATTATTCCCGCAGTGCCAAATGTATATTTATCGGCATTCCGTCGCATTTGCCCATCCTGAGACAAGTGTACAGACCGCGTCTGCTTTAGCCTCGCCGTTCAGAAAGCGTGGCAACAATGGGAGCACCCCGCGTCACAATGATGGTGTGCTCATACTGCGCGGAAAGGTTCCCGTGCTGCCCCAACAGAGTCCACCCATCTTCCGCTTCGTTGACGTAGGTGCTTTTGGTTGAAAGAAACGGTTCTATGGCGATTACCTGCCCCACCTGCAACCGGCGCGTATCGCTGGGGTTGTAGTAGCTGACAATCCCCTCTGGTTCCTCGTGCAACCCCTTCCCCACACCATGGCCGGCAAGATTTCGGATTACCTTGAAGGCATGTGATTTCGCCGTCTGTTGAATGGCCTTTCCAATACGGTTGATTGGAGCGCCCGCCTTGGCCTCAGCCACCGCATGCTTCAATGCCAACTGCGTGGCGTGGCACAAGCGCGCCTTGATCCTCGAAATCGGCGGGACAACGACTGTACCGCCCGTATCGGCAAAGTAGCCGTCCAGTTCCGCAGAAACATCGACATTCACGATGTCTCCCGCCTGGATGATTCTGGGGCCCGGAATGCCATGCGCGGCTTCCTCATTGATACTGATGCAGGTGGCGCCCGGAAAGTTGTAGGTGACCCGGGGAGCGGACTTGGCACCGAAGCTCTCCAGCAGGTCGGCTCCCAACTGATCCAGTTCTGCGGTCGTCATGCCTGGCTCGATTGCGTCCAGCATGGCGTCGCGCACGTGGGCCACAACCCGCCCGGCTTTCAGGATTCCATCGACGTCTTGCTGGCTTTCTATGGTCATGTGTTTACCTTGATTCGTGGGCTGCTGCTTAGTATCTGGAAAGCCTGGACATATTCATAACAGAGATTTCCCGTCAAAGTACCGAACAGGAATCTCCGCCACCAAACCACCCACGGCTAGCCTGAAGTTTACTGCCACCCTGGGATCAGGCTGACCGGGCAAGGTTCTATAGTGGGTAATACAACCGCAATTCAGGCAGTGAACGAATTCCAGTTCCTCGTCACCCCAGATGTAACCGCTCTCGCTTCCATTCTTGACATCGATTCTGACTTGCTGAGGCGGATAGTAACCCCAAAGCGCCTGATATCTGGAGCATATTGAACAGTTACAGTTTGTGACCTGGGTTGGGGCTTCGACTTTGATCTGTATATGCCCGCAGTGGCAGCTTGTCTTCACTGGCCCCACCCACACCTTGAGGCATTATTATTTCTTGATATTCGTATCATCTTTGTTCTTTTTCGCGCCCCAGGCAGCACCAACCGCAGCGCCCAGCGCAATTCCAATGGCTATTCCGATGCCTGCATTGTCTATGAATACTCCAATGATCGCTCCTACCCCTACGCCGAGGGCAATGCCGATCGTCAATCCGGTAGTCTGATTACGATTATCATCGGCCATCGATTCTTCCTCCCAGCCATAGGTTACGTGCAGGAAAGGCCACCGTCGGGCTTATTGACCGGTAAGAGCAAGTTGGCATCGCGCGCTATTTTCCAGTTCCCATCCTCCTTGCGCAGGATGGAGAGGGTGTGGCCAGAGAGCACCGTGGGCTGCTCGTTCCCGGGTTGAGTGGCGATGACCTTGAGCTTCGTGACTATGTAGGCCCAATCTCCCAGCACCTTGACTTCCAGGACCTCACCGTGGCCATCGAACGTTACCGACGCGTCGGCCTGGGCCTGCGACGCTTTTGCAAACGCGAGCTTGCCAAAGGGTTCCTGGCCGGCAACGAGGAACATCACATCGTCCGTCATCAGGCCTAGCATGGTATCGGAATCGCCGGCTTTCGTTGCCGCCATCCAGGTGTGCACGAGATTGCGAATTTCCTGCTCGTCGTTCATGGCGACCTCCGCGCTAGTTCATTTGTATCGAGCGTGAACGGGATTTTGGTTTGGCCCCGCACACCCGGCGCCGCAGGCGGCTAACACCAAAGACAGCGTAATTGCACTTCGATTCATACTCTTTTGTTCACAGTGATTGAAATAAGCGAGCTACGTTAGCCTGACTTGGCCACTTTAGCGTGCCTCGGCGAGTCAACGTGCCAGACTAAGCTCGATGCAGTCAGACCCGCAGCTTTTCGTATCCCCGGGCGTGGGGGATGGCCGTGGGCGATGCAGCACCGCGCGCGTCAGCGCAATGCGTAACGATTCCCCGGCCAGGGTGGCCTGGCCATCGACGATCAATGAATAGTCGGTTTCCGATTGCGGTGGCCAGACCAAGCTGACGATGGGGCGCGCAAGCACGTTTTCGCGCGAGCGCCTGCCGACGCCATTCACGATCATCTCACCGCCTTGCAGGATCGGCGCTACCTGGACCGCATGCGGCGAGCTTTTGCCGGTGACGGTCATCAGATAAGCAAAGCGATAACGGGCCATAACCTCCGCCAGGCTTGCCAATTCGACCGGGATACTCATGATTGGTTTCTCCTTTGTTACGCGTTCTCATCACTGTCATTGATATACGAATACAGCTTGATATCCGTACGCTCCACCCAGCCAAGGCTGTACCAGAAGCGTTTGGCCGCCTCATTCTCCACGAGGATCATCAGATGCGATTTTTGGATTCCCTCGCGTTTCAAAGCCTCAAGACATAACCGCACCAATGCTTTGCCGATCCCGCTTCGGCGATACGTGCTTTCAACCGACAGATGCTGGATATAACCACGCTTGCCATCGTGCCCCGCCATGATGGTGCCAACGATATCGCCGGCGCTTTCAGCGACAAAGCTCAAGCCAGGATTTCTGGAAAGATACTTCGCGATGCCGTCTCGCGAATCCGCGTCCCGCAACCGCACACCTTCCGAGCGCATCCAAAGCTCGACGATGGCGCTGTAGTCTTTAATGGTCATGGGGCGATATTGCACAGCGTCCTCCAATATCAGGCAAATCCGGTTGGGCGTAGCACTTACAGATCAGCTCAAAGCTCCTTACAGATGAGCTGAAGGCTCCTTACGGATGAGCTGAACAAATTACAGCATGTCCGTCTTTTTTACATTAATTCGCAAGGTGTGGCGATAGAGCATCAGCATGCAAAATGGAAATTTCATTCAAATAGAGCGGCTTATTGGCATGGCATACTCGTTGCTTCCTTTCTGCTACAGCCATGATGGAAGCATTTTCAGCCGCAACCTCTAGCGCTGCCATTGATTGGCGAAATCAACTCATCGGAAAGCCCGCTGCATTGGCGCTTTCTCGCGTCTGGCCCGCTGCCCAAGCCAGAGGAGGAATTTCATGTACCGCGCCTTGACTGGAGCCTGTTCCATCTTTGCCCTCGCCGTATCTGCCTTTGCCGCAGAGCCCGACCCCTTGCCACCCGATGCCTCTTTTCGACCTCTGCCTACCATGCCCTTCTCCAGGGCCAAGGAAATCGACGAGGCGCAGAAACCGCAGGTGATGGAGCGCCAACGCGACATGCTGGAGGCACGCTACGACCTCGCCAACCGGCCAATGGACGGTGTGATGATGTCCGGCGGACGCAAGCCCGTACAGGATGGCGTTCGGGTAAGGCTGCCACAAGGGCAATCGTGGGAAGGCCTGGCCGGCATGGCTGCACAGGACATCCTGGAGAGCGACCTGCTGCCCGACGGCTTCAAGCCGCTGCCGCATGTGAAGCAGACCGCAGGCGGCCAGGTTTTTCCCGATGTCGAGATCGACGATATGGCTGAGCAGGAGCAGCGCGACCTGCGGCGCTTCGACGTCGACTTCGATCTGCCCGATCACCTCACGCCCGAGTTTCCGCCGCCGATCTTCCTGACGAACCATCCTGAACTTGGCGACGTGTCGCACGGTGAACTGCTGAGCATGCGTAATCATTACGAGATCATGAATGGCCTGCTCACGCCGGTGCAGATGGAAGGGCTGCGCATACTGCTCAGTTCGTTTCCGCAGGAGGAATTCAACCAGACCGAGGACCGCAAGGTGGCCGAGCCAAGCATAGGGGTTGCGTGTCTGGACTGCCACGCGAACTTCCATACCAACGCCGCTTTTCACCTGACACCCGACGTGCGCCCGCAGGCCGCGCGATTCCGCCTCGATACGCCCAGCCTGCGCGGAATGTTCAATCAACAGATTCACGGCTCGAAGCGCTCGCTGCGGTCAGTCGAGGATTTCACCGAATTCGAACAGCACACCGCCTATTTCAATGGCGACCACGTAAGCGCTTCGCGCAAAGGCGCGCATATTCCGGACCGGGCGCACAAGGTGGCGCTGATGGCGCAAATGCAGAACATGATCGACTTTCCCCCGGCGCCAAAACTGGATCCGCTTGGCCGTCTCATTCCAGAACTCGCCACCGAGCAGGAGCTGATGGGCGAGGAAGTGTTCAACGATAAAGGCCAGTGCGCCGTCTGCCACGTCCCGAACACCGCGTTCATGGACCAACAGATGCATGATCTCCGGCTCGAACGCTTCTATAAACCCGGCGAGACCGTGAATGATTTCGTGCTGCTGCCGGATGGTCCGATCAAGACCTTCACGCTACGCGGCATCAAGGACTCGCCGCCCTACCTGCATGACGGGCGGCTACCTACGCTTGCCGACACAGTGGAGTTCTTCAATCTGGTGCTGGGCACGAACCTGACCCAGCCCGAAAAGGACGCGCTCGTTGCCTACATGCTGACCCTATGAATCGACGGAGAATCCAATGCGCGCCGCTGCCCTTGCAATCGTTTTTACCCTGCTGCCCATCATGGCAAGTGCCCAGATCGGTAACCCGGGCTTCATGGCCCCCAACACGCGCTTTGCCGCGCCGGGCGTGCCAGCCCAGAACCAGCCGAATACCGCCGATACCTTGTTCGCGCAGCTTGCCGCGGAGGGCGGTCTGGCGGAAGTGGACTTCGCCCAGTTGGCGTCGGATAGAGGCCAGGCTTCTTCGGTGGGAGATTTTGCCAGCAGGATGGTCGACGACCATTCCACCGCAAACGACAACCTCACGGACCTTGCGGCCAAGAGCAATATTTCGTTGCCCGAGGAGATGAATCCCGCACATGCCGCCATGCGTGGCCAGCTTGAAGACCTCGATGGAGCCGCCTTCGATCTTGCTTACATGCGCGGTCAGGTGGTCGACCATCAAAAGACCGCCACGCTGCTGATGTGGGAAATCGACGCCGGCCAGGATTCGGGCTTGCAGCAGTTCGCGGCAGAAACGCTGCCAACGGTGCTTGAGCATCTCAGGATGGCGCGTGAGATTGTGGCCGATCTTGCGCGGGAGCAGGTGGCGGCGGATTAGTTCGCATGCGTTTATGGACCCAATGACCAAACTCATTGGGGGTATTGGCAGGAGCCACTACCCAGTGCAGCGCCTTATGCCACCGCCTTGGCACCTCCGTAGACGACGAAACGAAAGCGCTTGTACCAGCAGTCGATATCGTTGAAGCCCACCTCGGCAAGCCATGCCAATTGATCGGACAGCAATGCGTTCCTGTCCTCACGCATCCGCTCACGGGCTTGCGCCAGCGCCAATTCCGCTATGCCATTGGCCTGCGCATCCTCCAGCCACATTCTTTCGTACTGTTCTTCACCACTTGGCGTAGGTGCCAACGCCTGATCGATATTGATGAACATGCCGCCAGGGCGCAGTGCCCGGAAAATCTTCTGGAAGAGTACGCGCTTATCATCATCGTCAAGATGGTGGATCGATAAGGCGGAAATCACCAGGTCGTACTCCGCTATCGCCGACAGCTGAGTATGTTCCTGCAGGGAATATGTGATGCGATGATTGCCCGCAAACCGCTGCCTTGCCTGCGCAAGCATGGCCTCCGACAGATCCGTAAGGTGCAGCCTCGCCTCGGGAAACGCCTTTGCCACCATTGCCCCGAAAAGCCCGGTACCCGCCCCCAGATCGAGTACATGAAGCCGCGTTCCACTGGCAAACGGTATGACGCGCATGGCAGTGCCATATACCTCATCAAATGATGGCACCAGTTTCGGTCGATCCGCGTCATAGGCCGTTGCGCATTGGTCGAATAAATCGCGCAGTTTCACGTTTTCTCCTGGATTGAGATCCAAAGGCTTGCCGCAAGCAAACGGCCCTTGGCGTAACAATGACCCGCTCCATGCCTGAGGGAATCAATTCCAATTTTTGCTAACACTTGCGCCAAACCTGCAATTCCGAGTGGTAAGGAAAATCGAAGCGCTCGCCCAGCGGCGACACGATTTGCCGAACGCTTTCAAGAACGCGTTGCTGTTCGTCAGGATCCAGCATGGCGATGAAGCTGGTGGACAAGGCGCGTTTGACCACGCCTTCCTGGTTGATGGGCTGAGGATTCGGTATTGCCCACTCATCCATGAGTTCAAATGACGTATCGCTGTCGATTGCCTGGCGCCATGCCATGGTACGGTGCCGCGGCGTATCGCCGGCGTACTGGTTCAACGCCTCCTCATAATTGCGCATCCACTCGACCGATTCATCCCTGACATTCCAGACGCACGTCAGCAAGCCTTGCGGGCGGAGGATCCGTTTGATCTCGGCCAATGCCGCCTGGTAATTGAACCAATGGAAGGCCTGGGCAACGACTACCGTGTCAACGCTGCCAGTTTCCAGACCGGTATCTTCAGCGGTTCCCTCGCGGACATCCACCGCCGGAAATCGCCTGGCAAGCTTGGAACGCATCTCCGCCAAAGGCTCTATCGCAATGGGCGAATAACCCGCCTGCACCAGATGGCTGGTAAAAATGCCGGTGCCGGCGCCAAGCTCCACCATCACGCCTTGTGGAACATTCTCCACAAAACGCTGCACGAGCTTGGGGTGGTAGCTTGGGCGAATGCTGGCATAGGTATCGGAATTCAGCTGATAGCCGGAAGCGGCGGATTGGTGAACCAACGTTGTCTCTCCTATAGGGCAGTCAATACCCATGCCTATAACTGCCGAGCCCCGAACAGCCTCCAATCAACCGCGAACCGCGGCCTCGATGGCACTGACGTCGATTTTTTTCATTTTCATCATTGCGTCGAACGCACGCTTGGCAACCGCCGGGTCGGAACCGGCAACGGCGTCTGTCAGCACCACCGGCGTTATTTGCCACGACACGCCCCACTTGTCCTTGCACCAGCCGCAAACGCTTTCCTGGCCGCCATTGCCAACAATCGCGTTCCAGTAACGATCCGTTTCGGCTTGATCCACGGTTGCCACCTGGAACGAAAACGCTTCACTTTGCGTGAATGCGGAGCCGCCATTGAGACCGATGCAGGGGATGCCCATTACCGTGAACTCCACGGTCAAGACGTCGCCTTGCTTCCCTGACGGATAGTCTCCCGGCGCGTGGTGCACGGCGCTGACGAAGGAATCCGGAAAGGTGCCGGCGTAGAATCGTGCCGCTTCTTCAGCACCGCTGTTGTACCAAATGCAAATTCTATTCTTTGCTGGTGTTGTCATGTTGCTTCTCCGTTGAGTTTAGAGAATCTTTGCGCACATAGCGCAAATGTGTGGCGGCTGAGCCGTCAAGCACCTTGTCGATGCGAAACTGCGGTCCGGGTTCGCGCAGGTTCTCGAAGAGGCGCCGACCGCCGTGGAACAGCACGGGTGCCAGGGCGATTTCCAACTCGTCGACGGCATCCAGGTTCAGGTACTGCTGAATCACGTCCGCGCCGCCGGCGATACGAACGTCGCGGCTGCCGGCGGATTCGCGGGCCAGTGCCAGGGCGCGTTCCGGCCCGTCGTTGATGAAGTAAAAGGTGGTTCCGCCGGGGCGCTCCCAGGGTTCGCGTTTCTCGTGGGTAAGCACATAGACCGGCGTGTGGAACGGCGCGTCCTCCGGCCAGGCGACTTCGCCCTGATCGAACATGCGCTTGCCCATGATGTTGGCACCGATGCGCTCCGTGGTGCTGCGAACCAGGTCATTGACCGGCCCGGTTTCTCCGCCTGGTCCGAGCTTGAGGTTCTCGCGAAAGTACTGTTGATTGAGAATCCAGGCCATCAGCGCACCCCACTTGGCGCCCCAGTTCTTGTACTCGGGCTTGCCCATGGTCATGCCTTCGGGCGCCATGTAGCCATCGAGGCTAAGTCCAATGTTGACGAATACCTTGCTCATGCTCCTCACCTCTTCAAATCTTGGAAACCGCCTGGTTTTTTGGCCGTCTGATCAATAACCGGAGCGCAATGCCCAATGCACAAACATTGCAAACCCCGATAAAGAAAAAGATGCCCGGCGAACCCAGCAGATAGATGCCAATGGGAAGCAGCGCGAACATCGCCATGGCCACCAGACCGATCGGGCTTTTGTAGAGCGAGGCGACGATGCCGAAGATGGCCACCACCAGCATGGCCAGGTTCGACCGGGTGAATTCGGTAACGGCCACGTAGGGGTTGAAGAACAGCAGCGTCACCCAGAGCGCGAGGGTGATCAGCCAGAGGACAAGGCTCAGGTGATAGGGAAGGGAATTCCGCAATTTGCGCCACATGGTCGGTTCTTCCGTTCGTTGCCCCGACGAACAGCGCCGGGGCAGTGGCGCAATGGTAACGGATGATGGGTGGGAATCAGCGTTCCGCGATCAGTTTTTGCAGCAGCTCCGCCGTTTCCGGATGCGCATCACCACCATCCCCACGGCCGAAACGGCCGCCGCGGCCCATGGCGGCATCGAGTGGAGTGGCGCCGGCATTGTCCTTGTATTGCAGGTCGGCGCCGTGATCGGCCAGCAGTTGCACCAGGGAATTCCAGCCGTTGGTGGCGGCACCGAAGAGTGCCGTCTGGCCTTGCAGGCCTTCGGCGGCGTTGGGATCCGCGCCGGCTTCGAGCAGCAGTTTGGCAACGTCATAAGCCTGCTTTTCGGTGCGGAACTTGCCGCGGGTGTCGACGTTGCTGGTGCGGTAGCCGGTGGCGACCATCAGCGGGGTGATGGCGTCTTCGTTCGGCAGATCCACCAGGGCGCCTTTTTCAAGCAGCAGCTTGGTCACTGCCACGTCACCGCCGCGCGCGGCACGGAACAGCGCGGTGGTACCGGTGCGCAGCAAGCCGTCGGCACCGCGGTCGGCGCCAAGGCTGCGGTAGGGCGGAAACAGTTTCAATTGCAGGTTGGGATTGCCGCCGCGTTCGAGGATCAACTGGATGACTTCGAGGTTGGTGGTCAGGTCGTCCGCCGGACGGTCGGCGCGGCCGCCGTGCGGCAAGGTGTTGTAGTCCACGGCGGCGTAGAGCGGCGAGCGGCCGTAGATGTCCCATTTGTCGAGATTGGCGCCGGCGTCGATCAGCACCTTGGCGGTGTCCCACTGGGCGTTGAGGGTGGCCATGACCAGCGGCGTGACGCCTTCCGGGTCGGCCCTGTCCGCGTCGGCGCCGGCTTTCACCAACTGTTCGGCGCAGGGGGCGCAGCCTTCGCGCGCGGCATAGTGCAGCGGGGTCATGCCGCCGGGCGGCAGAATCTTCATGCGCGGTTCGGCGGTTACCTGGCGCTCCCAATCATTGGGTAATGACTGAACATTGGCGTCGGCGCCGTTGTCGAGCAACAAGGCCACCATGTCCGGCTGCTGTTGGGCGCTTGCCCACATCAGGGCGGTCTGGCCGCGCCACTGTTCCACGGCGTTGACGTCGGCGCCGGCTTTGATCAGCGCCTTGGCGGCGTCGAGGTGGCTGGTGCGCGCCACGATCATCAGCGCGGTCTGGTCGTCCGCGCCGCGTTCGTCGGCCTGTGCGCCGGCCTTGAGCAGTTGCGTGATGATGGCGGCATTGCCGCTGATCGCGGCTTGCGACAGCGGCGTGGCGCCGTAGCTGTTGCGCGCGCTCACGTCCGCGCCTTGTTTGATCAAGCGTTCCACCAGCGCCGCGTCATCGTAATACACGGCCCAGTGCAACGCCGTGGTGCCGTCGGACTGTGCGGCGGTAACGTCGGTGCCGCGCGTAACCAGCTCCAGCGCGGCGGTGGTTTCGCCCTTGGCGGCCAGCGCAAGCAGCTGCTGTTCATTGCCGTCCTGCGCCTGGACGCCGGTGGTCAACAGCGCCAGCAGCACGCCCGCGCACAGCGGTTTGAGTGTGTTGGTCAACTTCATCATGCATCCTCGCCCTGGGCACCCGGCCCGCCGCTCAAACCTCTTCGATCAAGCCCGTGGCATCGCCAAGCGCGTCCACCGGCACACCGATGCGATCCAGAATGGTCAACATCAGGTTGGATACCGGCGCGCGTTCGGGCGCCATGATGTGCTGGTTGCCCTTGATGCGGCCACCGGCCTTGCCGATGATCACCGAGGGCAGCGGCCAGTGGTCGTGCGCGTTGGAGTTGCTCATGTTGCTGCCGTACAGAATCATGGCGTTGTCCAGCATCGAGCCGCTGTCACCGTCCGGCAATTCGGCGAGTTTGTCGAGGAACTTGGCCAGCACCAGGCTGTGGTATTCCTGGATGCGCAGCAGCCGCGCGATCTTGTTGGGATCGTTCTGGTGATGCGACAGCGGATGGAAGGCATCGGAGACGCCGACATGGTTGTAGGTCTGGTTGCTCACCTCGGCCGCCATCATCATGTTGGCGATGCGGGTAACGTTGCCCTGGTAGGCCAGCAGGATCATGTCCAGCTGCAGGTTCAGCAGCGTGTCGAAATCCGTCGGCGTGCCGGCGGGCGCATCGGGCAGGCTTAGGTGCGACAGGTCGTGGCCGGCGCTTTTTTCAACCCGGCGTTCCACTTCGCGCACGGTTTGCAGGTAGTCGTCGAGCACCACGCGGTCGGCGGCGCCAAGCGCTTTGTTCAGCGTGGCGGTTTCCTCCAGCATCAGGTCCAGGATGCTGGCGGTCTGCTTGCCGATGCGCTCGCGCTCGGCGGCGTTGTCGCCCACCCCGAACAGCGTTTGGAACAGTTTGCGCGGGTTGTTCTCCATGGGCAGCGGCGTGCTTGGCGTACGGAACGAGATGGTGCCGGCGTAGCTGCAGCCGTAGGCGCGGTCGCAGGCGCCCGCCGCGCCGCTGGTTTCGGTGGCCACTTCGATGGAAGGCAGCGGCGTGTCCTGGCCGATGTACTGCGCGGCGATCTGGTCGATGGTGATGCCGCCGAACGGTTCATGGCTGACGCGCGGCGTGGCGCCGGTCAACCAGGTGCCGGGCGTGATCGCGTGCACGGGGCCGTAGGCGCGCTTGTTTTCCAGGTTGGACACGATGGTCATGTGTTCCTTGAACCTGGCCATCGGCGCCAGGATGGATTTCAGCTCGAAGTCGCTGCCCACCTTGTCCGGCGTCCAGTTGGTCATCACCGCGCCGTGCGGCACGTAGAAGAAGCCCAGGCGCGGCGGCGCCTTGGCGGCGGTTTGCCCCAATGCGGTGGCGGCCGGAATCATCGCGTCGAGCAGCGGCAGGGAAACCGTGGCCAGCGCGCTGCGCAGGAAGGTCCTTCTGGGCAGGTGTTTCTTGGTCAGGTACATGGGGCTTTCCTCCTATGCTCTATGCTGCGCGTTCAGCGGTTGCCAACTTGCAGGGCACCGGCATCGGGCACGGTAATCGACTGGAACTGGTCGCTGTCGATGACACCGGCAATGATGCTGGAAAAACGATAATCGTGCTTGGCCGCTTCATGCACGATGGCACGCACGGTGGGCATGTCGTGTGCCTCCACGCCGCGTCCGATCGCGTACATGAGCAGTTTTTCCGTGAAGATCTGCGCAAACTGGTCCGGGCGTTCCACCAGGGCGTTGCGCAGGTCGTTCACGCCCTGGATCGGCTGGCCGCTGGCAAGCTGCCCGCTGGAATCGATCGCCACGTTGCCGGCGTCGCGGTCGCGGTCGCGCCACTGGCCGATGGCGTTGAAGTTTTCCAGCGACAGGCCCAAGGGATCCATCACGTCGTGGCAGCCGGCGCAGGCCGGGTTGCTGCGATGCATTTCCAGGCGTTCGCGCACTGTCATCGCCACCGCGGCGCCTTCCGGCGTTTCCGGGAAGGCTTCCACGTTGGGCGGCGGCGTGGCAGGCGGCACGCCCATCAGGTTTTCCATGATGAAGGCGCCGCGGATCACCGGAGTGGTGCGGTTGGCGTAGGACGTGACCATCAGCACCGCGCCCTTGCCCAGCAGGCCGAAGCGTTCCTGTTGCGCCAGCTTCACCTTGCGGAACTGGTCGCCGCGCACATCGGTGATGCCGTAGTGCAGCGCCAGGTCCTCGTTGAGGAACGTGGTGTCGGAGGTGAGCAGCTCATGAACCGGCGCGTCGCGCGCGATCAGATCCGCCGCGAAATAACGGATTTCGTCGCGGAAGGCGTCGAGCAGGCCGGCGTTGTAGTCGGGGAACAGCTCCGGATCGGGATCGATGTTGTCGAGTTCGCGCAGGCGCAGCCACTGGAACACGAAGTTGTCCACCAGCGCTTCGCCGCGCGGATCGGCCAGCATGCGCGCCACCTGCTTGTCGAGGTTGTCGCCCTGGCGCAGTTGATTGTTGGCGGCCAGGTCGATCAGTTCCGCGTCCGGGGGCGAGCTCCACAGGAAGAAGGCCAGGCGCGAGGCCAGTTCCAGGTCGCTGATCGGCACCACGGAACCGGGAGCCGCTTCGCCATCGGGTACTTCGGCGCGGAACAGGAATTTGGGGCTGGTGAAGATCGCCATCATGCCGTTCTTGATGCCGTCGTCGAAGCTGCCGGCTTCGCGTGCCTCGGCGAAGAAGCGCAGCGGCGCGTTCAGGTCGGTTTCGCCCACCGGGCGGCGGAACGCCTGCTTGGCCAGGTTGGCGAAGATGTTGCGGGCGCAATCCAGTTCCTCGCTTGGCGCGGTGGGCTCGCAGATCATGACCTTGCGGCGGCTTTCCGTGGCGATGACCCCATTGGTGCTGAGCGGGCCGGTAATCTGCACGCCGCGCATGCGGGCGATGCGATCCATGCCGCGGTTGTGGTCGAGGCTGTGCAGGAACTCGTCGGATTCGGCGAAGCTGCGCGCCACGAAGGCCACGCCGATGGCGTGTTTGCCGGAACTTACCGTAATCGGAATGTCCTTGAAGCGGGCGTTGATCTCGGCCACGGCCGGCGCCTGCTCCTGGTCGAGCTTGCGCAGGTCTTCGCCACCGCCGATGCTGCGGCGGAAGATTTCCTCGCCGTCCAGGGTGACGACCACGTCGTGTGCGTATTCCATGCCAAGCGTATAACCCGCGCCGGCCATGCCCGGAATGGTAAGTGTGTACTCGCCATCCACCGGGAATTCGTGTTCCACCAGCACGCCGCCACGGGTGCCGAGCGGCAGGCCGTGTATGTGGGCGCCCTGGTAGGAGCTGTCCACCGGGTAGGTGACTACTTCCTGGCGCGGCGAGGGATCGCCCACGGCGCGGTCGCTTACCGTGCGGGCGGCGGCAATGTATTGATCCAGGAATGCCGGCGACACTTTCAGCACGTTGGCGATGTTGTCGAAGCCGTCGCTGTTGTCGTCTTTCGGCAGGGTAAGCTCAGCTTCGAGCTCCACGCCGGTGATCTGGCGGATGGCATTGACGTATTCGGTGCGGTTGAGGCGATGCAGCCCCACCCGGCCCGGGTCGGGAGATTCATGCGCATGGGCATCGAGCACGTTTTCAAGCGCACCTATCAGCGCCCAGCGATCCGCCTCGCTCGGCTGTTTCTGGCTGGGGGGTGGCATTACCGAACCGCGTATTTTCTTCAGGGCAAGTTCGAACTGGTCCGCATGAGAGGCCACGGTGTCGGGGGTCATCAGCGAGAAATCCAGACCACCGGCGTAATCATCGAGGTTATGGCAGCCCATGCAATAGGTGTCGAACGCCCCCCACTGCTGCTCCAGTGCCTGCACGGCGTCCGCATAATCCTGCTGCGCGGAGGCCTGTCCCAGCCCCCCGCCAAGCAGGGTGGCCAGGCCTATGGCCAGGGTCAACTTGCGTCGTAATGCATGCATGTTCATTCTCCGTTACTGCCTTTGGCGCGGAACCTGTCCGCGGCCTCTTACATTCTGCCCGTTCGCCTTGATGTCACCTTACCCACAGCGGCGTCATCGGGCTGTCAAATAATGCCTTGCACCGCCCGGCCCGGAATGTGGTACCAGGTGCCCTTGTAGAGCAGCGCCAGGAACAGTTCGGGATTGCCCCATTCGGCGTTGAAGGGCGCCATGGGGTCCGCGTCCTGGAACTGCGCCAGGCTGCGGCCGGTCTTGAAGGCTTCCGCCACCTGGTCATAGGCGTGTTCCAGCATGGCGGCCTGTTTTTCCAGCTGCGCCCGGTCCAGCACGTCGCCCTGCGCTGCCACTACCTTGGTGGCGGCGCCGCTCAGTTCCAGCAGGCCGGCGGTGGTCTTGCGCGCCCCGCCCACCCAGCCACCGGTCACGTAATCGAGCAGCGGATAGGCGCCGGCACCCAGCATGTCGCCCACCACCAGCACGTCGGCCTTGGCAAAGCGCACGTAGATGTCGCCGTCGGTGTTGGCCTGGCTGATCCAGCCGTATTCGACGGCATCGTCGCCGAATGGCAGCGAACCTACCGTATAAAAGGTCTGATTGGCCTGCAACTCCTTCGGCATGGGGTTGTGTGTCCAGTCCTGCCATTCCACGTAGAAATCGGCGTTCTGCCACAGGCGGGTGTTCTCGTGGGCGATGATCGGTACGCCGCGCGGCGCCAGCAGGGCATTGAGCCCACACTTGTCGGCGCGCCAGTTGGTGTTGAACAGCGCCGCGACCGGCTTGCCGCCGCCAAGGCGTTCGATTTCCGCCAGCAGGGCGTCGGCGTGCTCCTGAAGGCCGCCATCGACCACCACCACGGATTCGGGCCCCACCGCCACCACCACGTTGCTGCCGGCGCCGCTGATCAGGCTCAGGCCCGCGCCAAGCGAGGTGGTGCGCAGCGCGCCCTGGGCCAGCGCCACGTTCCCCATATTGGTGGCCAGAGGCGCCAGCATCAGGGACTGCAACAAGGTTCTGCGGGTGTATGTCATGGTTTCTCTACCTGCTCGTGCCGGCATTCTCACAACCCTTCTAACAAAGAATTGAGCAAACTCCGGGGAAAAACCCCGCATTCGTACCAGAGCGGCCAAATGTTCCTGTCAATTCAGACCCTTACGCCGCCTTTCTACGCCGCGCCCAGGGTTTCTGCGTTGATCGAAATCAGACGTTTCGCTGCCTGGCCGCGCTTGTAGCGGGCGTGGCGGCGTATGGAGACTGGACGGCGGGAAAGCCCGCTCGGGCGGGTCTTGTTGAATGGCCGACTCTAGCACATTCGGGGAGGGAAGACTCCCCGGGCGGGGAGCGTACAGCGGCGCTCCCGGGCGAACCGGAAGCGCCGCTGCGGGCGGGATCAGGGCTTGCGGACGATGAACAGGAAGCAGTCGGTGTCGCGGCCCAGGATCGGGTCGTTGGACGACAGCGTGTGGTCGTCGGCGGGGGTGTCCAGCAGGTCCGATTCGGTGACGATTTCGAAGCCGGCAGCCAGAATCTGCTCGCGCGCCACCGAGGTGGGGATGCGGTGCAGGTCGGCGTTGTTGGCGCCTTCGTCGCCTTCGTGGTCGATGATCATGGCCACGCCGCCGGATTTCAGCGCGTCGAAGATGCCTTTCAGGAAGGTCTGGGCGCCTTCTTCGCCACGGAAGTTGTAGGCGTCGTGCAGGTTGAGCGCGGTAACGGCGGCATCGGCGCTGCCCGGCGCGATAGCGCTGGTTTCATCGAACACCAGTTCCACGTTGCCCAGTTGCTCCGCCATGTCGCGCGCGGCCTGGCCGTTGTTGTTCTGCAGGGCGCGGGCGCCCACCTGGGCGATCACTTTGCCATTGGGGCCCACGGCCGCGGAAATCACGCGGGTGAACCAGCCACCGCCGGCAGCGACGTCCACCACGGTCCAGCCTTCCTGGACGCCCAGCAGGGTCATCACCTGGTAGGGGCGGCGGGCGCCGTCACGCGCCTTGTCGACTTCCGGGCGGGTATCGGCCTGCAGCTTGTCCATGAAGTCTGCCGGCAGCGCCTGCGCCAGCGAAACCGCTCCCAGGGACAGAAGCAGGGAAAGTCCGACTTTCTTGATGATTGAATGCATAAAACACCCTCTGTTTGGTAAGAACCTGTGGGAGACACGGGCGGGGCAAAGTAAACCACCCGCCTGGCATAAGCAAGGCAGACCGGGCGCGTGCACATTCATTGCACCAAGCCGGCTCCACATCAGGCAGTGCCTGCCGCGGCACGGCGGCGCCACCACAGCAGCCCGCACACCAGGATGCACGCGATCACCATCACGGCGGGGAACAGCACGGTGGTGAGGTTGAGGCTTTCCAGCGCCAGGATGGAGAGGAAGCTGCGCAGGGCGAACAGCGCGTAGAACCAGGCGCTTTCCTCATGCGGCAGATGCCACAGCTTGCGCAGCGTGGGGCCAAAACCGACGGCGTCGATGCCGGTGAGTATGATCACGGACCAGAGCGGATCAGCGGTAAGCCCCCACACCGGAATCGAGGCGAGCGCGGCGATGAGAAAGGCGCGATCGAGGCGGGTGATGCGCACGTCGCCCTTGAGCAGCCAGGCAAGCGTGGCCACGAAAATGGTGATCAGCGCGGACACGCCGGTGGGCCAGGCACCCACGCCGCCGTCGGCGCTCAGCTGCGCCAGAAACACGATGGACGTGGTGAGGCTCCAGACCAGCCAGGAGTAGAAGTGCGGCTTTACCTGCTTACGGCGGATGGCGCGTATGTAGGGCACATAGGCGAATACCGTAAGCAGAATCGACGCCAGGCTGAACAGGGAGTGCGGCACGGGCCGGCCCTCTGTCTCCGGGGAGGATCAGGGGGCCGGCGGTTTGTCGAAGGATTCCAGCAGGAAATTCAGCGCACGGGCATTGGTCAGACGGAGAACCACATTGCGGATCACCCGGCCATTGGCCGCCACGGTTACCGAAGGAATACGCAACACCCCCTCTTCGGGCGAGAAAGTCGCCACCTCCTGGCCAAGGTCCTTGAGGAGGCGGATGTTATAGGTCTCCACCTGAAACTCGAAAGTGTCCCGGGTGTAGATCTGGACGAGGCGGAATTCATAGATCTGGCCATCTTTCATGCGTACCGGCAGGGTAAGGGCGCGGTTGGCGAACTCGGTGGTCGTATCGGATTTGGGGGGGAAGCAGGAATTGACTTCATGGCCGGGGATATAGGCGCGCTTGACCAGCACGAAATCGTTCAGGCCCAGTCCGCCCTCGGAGCCGATGCGTTGCATGGGGATGGTTTCGAAAGCACTGGAATACTCGGTCAGGTTGTAGCGCTCGAGCGCGGCGATCTGGTCCACCACGCCCATGTCGGCGTCACGCACGCGGGCGAATACGCTGAAACCGCCGTTGTTGTCCGCGCCGAGAGAATCGCTATTGTCGGTGGTATTGATGAACCACTGGCTGGTGGCGCTGTCCGGGTCGCCCCCTATTTTCGCCATGGCCACCGTGCCACGGGAGTTGGGAGTGCTGTACTCATTTTCCACCGCGGCATCCGCCGGCACGGCTGCGAACAGCGGCGACGCCAGGATGCCACCGCCCTGTATCACACCCGGTTCGCTGGCCACGCTGCGGTGGATGAAGGTGCCGTCATAATCGCCGTCGGCGACGTAATGCAGGAAGTTGGCCACGGTCTTGGACGCCACCTCGGGCATCAGATCCATGCACATGTTGCCCATGTTGGTCTCCATGCAGACTTCACGCGGAGATATGTCGGCAATCCAATTGGCGGTGCAGGCGTACAGGCGTTCTTTTTCGGCTTCGGAATTGTCCACATCCTCGTCGACGTCGTCGGTGGTGTAGACCTCGATGATTTGCACCAGGTCATCCAGGTTCACGCCATCGGGATCCTTGTACCGCACCGGCAGCGAGCCAAAAGCGTCGTTGTCGAGCGCCTCGGCGAGATTCACGAGCAACAGCTGCCCGATGGCCGATACCAGGTCCATGCCCTTGACGACCTTGGCAAACACGGTGGAGCCGCCATTCTGAAGGTCGAGCGTGGCGGAGTTGTCTGCCAGGTTCACGAACCACTGAGAGGTGGCGCTGTCCGGCTGATCGGGAAGCTTGACCATGGCCACGGTACCGCGGGTGTTCGATACCTTGAATTCATTGGCTACCGGCGGATCCTCGGGGATCGCCTCACCCAGCGGATCGAGCTTGTAGCCGCCGGCGTCGATGGCGTAACCGGGCGACGACTTATGGACGAATGTCTCATTGTAGGCGCCGCGATTGACGTAGTTCAGAAAGTTGTTGACGGTGTTCGGCGCGTCATCGCGCAGGAACTTCATGCAGAATTCGCCCATGTTGGTGACCACACAGGCATAGGTGTGGGTGTCGGTCTGGGCCTGACTGGGCAGGGAAAACAGCAGGGTGCTCAGGGAGAGCAGGACAACACTCGTGGAACGTAACATCAATTCTGACCGCTCGCGAAACCAAGGGAGAGCCGGCCCGCGGGCCAACCGATTGCAATCGTAAATCGTTCAACGTGGCCGGGCGCATCCGGTTGACCCCCGGCGCCGGCCCCGCAAAGGCGCCATCTTATAGTGCCCGGCGGGGTTGAGGCCAGTTTCCGTATCGTTTCGCTGCGCGCACACAGCAGGAACGCCGCAATTTTCGTCACTTCATTCCCGCGGGATGCCCGGCGAATCCGGAATCGCCGTGCCGCCGCGGCAGCATCCGCGCCTGCGGACCTAGGGTTCGGCGCCCTCGATGGCCGCCACCAGCGCGCTGTAGGGCAGCACCCCGCCGTGTCCGCCCACGATCTGGTCCACTTCCAGCCCCAGCTTTTCGATGGCCAGGTAAAGCGCGGCGGCGTCGATGGTCACCTCCCCATTGAAAAGATCGCTCTGGAACAGGGTGTGCGTGGCCGGCACGTAGGCCAGCACCATCGGCTCGACGTGGGGAATGCCCCGCACCTCGAACAGTTGCAGTTGCTGGTCGCCCTCGCCAATCTCCGCGCTTGCGGTAAAGGCTTCCACCCTTCCGACTGCCGCGCCCTGGGCAATGGCGCGCGCCAGTGCATCCGGCGGATTGGTGTGCGGCGCTTCCACCAGCCGGCGCAGCTCGGCTTCGTGGCCCTTGCCGGTGAGCACCAGCGCGCCTTGCGCCATCAGGGCGCGCACGCCGCCGGTATGGTCGTAGTGCGGATGCGTGGGCAGCACGTAGCGGATGGGCTTGCCGATATGCTGCGCCACCAGGCGCGCCAGCGTTTCGCTTTGCGCCTCGGTATAGGGCGCCTCCACCACTGCCACGAAACTGGGGAATTCCACCACCATGCTGTGGTGCGAAAAGCCCACCGCATGGGTCACCCCCGGCGCCACCGGATTCCACTGCAAAGGCGCCCAGGACGCGCCGCCCGCCGCCGCCACCTGCGCGGCCTGCTCCGCGGCGGCAGCAGGTACGTCCAGGGGCGCCAGGTCCGCCGCCTGGTTCACCCGGATGTCGGTGTAGGCAAGATTGGCGTACACACCGTCCGGCTTGCGGATTTCCAGCTTGAACGGCAGTACCAGCGCCTGCGCGCCCACCATGCGCCAGTCGTCGTAAAGATAGGTGGTGTTGGCGTCGCCCCACATGGTTTCGGTATCCAGGGCGCCGAAACCACGCAGGCGGTAGTCGTCCTTGTCGACGTAGACGTGCAGGGTTTCATTGCCGAGTACCGTGGTGAGGCTCCAGTAGCTTTCGCCGTCGATCACCATGTCGCCCAAGGCGCTGGCATCGAGGGTGGCAAGCGCCACGCTGACGGGGTTGCGGCGCAGCAGGAATTCCGGGCTGTTGTGGGTGGCCCAGCTGAAGAGGCCATTCACTGACGTTGCCACGCTTGGACGCCCCGTGCCGGTGGCCCAGCCCATCGGCTGCCCTTGATAGTGGGTGTAGACCTCGGTGCGATGCTGGCGAAAGCCGTCCGGCAGTTCGATCCAGTTGTCGAACGCGGCGCTCCCGTTGGCAAGATCGATGGTTTCCACCAGTTCGCTCAGCATGCCCGGTGGTTCGGCCGCGCCCGCCGCGTGCATCTGCCCAAGGTGCAAACGCCGCCCGCCGCCGAAAAACCGCAGCGTTGCCACCGCTTCCAGCGCCTCGCGTCCGCCCATAGTGCGCAGCAGCGCCTCGCTCACGCCGGCCGCCGTGGAAGGCGGCTCGGGGGTGGCGTCGCTGCAGCCGGCAAGCATCAGGAACACGCATGCCGCGGGCAGCAAACGGCGCCACGCGGGGGCATTGCCGGCGCTGGTGCCGGTACGGCCCTGCAACGACAGCAAACATAGCGGCAACCACAGCCAGCAGAGGCGCACCCGATCAGGAAGTTCGACGAAGCTGGTCCAGGCGCGTTGCATGCTGCTCTTCCCTCGTTTGTGACCGAGCATAAACCGCCGCCTCCATCGGGGGCAACCGCGCGCGAAATGCGCTGTGCCACCGTCCGAACCGGTCGGTTCAATGATGCAAAATAATGGCAGAAAAATGGAACGCGGCACGCGTCGGCAAGGGTGCCTTGGAGCACCGGGGGCGTGATGGTATTTTCGGGGCAATCATGCTTATATCGAGTTCCGCCAGCGCCTTGGCGATTGAACAACAGAGGTAGCACTCAGGGGTCTTTCGCCCGCTATCGCGCGTCGGCGGGACTCGCGTACGGTGGTATGAAAGAGTTTCTATTCAAATACCCTGCAGACGTTTTCAGCGGCAGTGACTTCATCTTCGCCAGTGGCTGGCCGTTAACGATTCTCTATCTGCTCGTGGCCGTTTGCGCACTGGTGGTGGGCATTGCCCTGTGGCGCAAGCGCCGCGCGCTGCGCTGGTGGCAGCTTGGTCTGCTCGGCCTGTTGCAGACCGCCATGCTGGCCCTGGTGCTGGTGGTGGTGTGGCAGCCGGCGCTGGTGGACGAGCGCCTGTTGCCCGGCGAGAACGCCGTGGCCGTGCTGCTGGACACTTCCGCCAGCATGGCGCTCAACGACGGCAGCGGCTCGCGCATGGCGCAGGCGCAACAGCTGCTCACGCCGGAGGCCCTGCGGAACCTGGCGCAAAGTTACGAAATCCTGCCCTACAGCGTGTCCGAACACGCCGAACGCCTCGATACCTTCGAAGCCCTGCCCGATCCCGGCACCAGCACCCTGCTCGGCCAATCCCTGCTGGAAGCGCTGCGCCAGGCCAGCGGCAATTCGCTTGGCGCGGTGATCCTCCTGAGCGACGGCGCCGACAACGGCAGCGGTATCAGCCAGGGCGAGCTTGGCGAAATCGCTTCCTTCGGCGTACCGATCCACACCGTGGGCATCGGCCGCGAAACCATTCCGGAAGACATCGAACTGAGCGAAGTGCAACTGCCCGGCAAGGCGCTGGCGGGCACCACGCTGCCGGCACGCGTCAACATCCGCCACGACCAGGGCGGCGTCGCGCGCCTGAAAGTCTACAACGGCGACACCTTCCTCAGCACCGAGGAAATCACGCTCGATCCCACGCAAAGCTCCACCATGGCGGTGGTGAACATCGAAGTGCCCGCGCCGGGCCAGTTGGACCTGCGCTTCTCGCTCGATCCCATCAACGGTGAACGCACCCTGGCCAACAACACCCGCGCACGCGTGGTGGATGTGCCCGAAGGACGCTACAAGGTGCTGTACGTGGAAGGCGAGCCGCGCTGGGAATACAAGTTCATGCAGCGCGCGCTGAGCGAGGACCCCAGCATCCAATTGAGCACCCTGCTCAAGGTCACCCCGAACAAGTACTACCGCCAGGGCATCGATTCGCCCGAACAGCTCGAGAACGGCTTCCCCACCACCCGCAAGGAACTGTACGAGTACGACGCGCTGCTGATCGGCAGCATGAACGTGGCCGAATTCACGCCCGACCAGCAGGCCATGATCCGCGATTTCGTCAGCGAGCGCGGCGGCAGCCTGATGATGCTTGCCGGCCTGCAGGGCCTGGGTCTCGGCGGCTGGGGCGAATCGGTGGTGGGTGCGGTGCTGCCGTCGCGCCTGTCGATGGAAAACGCCGAGTTCATCCGCAACAAGGTGCCTGTGGTGCTCACCGACAGCGGCCGCGACGCGCCCATGCTCAAGCTCAGCGACGACGACAGCGAAAACGCCAAGCTGTGGTCCGAACTGCCCGAAGTGGCCGACTACCAGAAACTTGGTCCGCTGCGCCCCGCCGCCACCACGCTGCTGGAAGTGAACGTGGACGGCCGCTCCCTGCCGCTGCTGGTCACCCAGCCCTACGGCCGGGGCCAGAGCTTCATCCTTGCCACCGGCGGCACCTGGCGCTGGCAGATGAGCCTGCCACTGGAAGATATGCGCCACGAAACCTTCTGGCGTCAGCTGGCGCGCAACCTGGTGGCCAGCTCGCCGCGTCCGTTCGAGCTGAGCGCCAACGTGCGCAACGACGACATCGTGGTGCGCGCCGAGCTGCGCGACGCGGACGCCGAGGCAAACCAGAACCTGAGCATCACCGCCGTGGTCACTTCCGACAGCGGCGACCTGGTGAATCTCGACCTGCTGCCGGTGGCGGGCCAGTCCGGCGTCTATCAGGCCAGCTTCACCCCCGGCGGCGACGGCCTGTACAACGTCGAGGCGATTTCGCGCCGTGGCGAGGAATTGGTGTCTTCCGTACGCAGCGCCACGCGTTATGAACAGAACCAGGAAGCATTCGGCATCCGCCAGAACCGCGCGTTGCTCGAACGTGTCAGCGCCGCCACCGGGGGCCGTTACTGGACACCGCAACAGTGGGGCGATCTGCCCCAGGCCATCAGTTTTTCCAGCGCCGGCATCACCGAACAACAGATCAGCTACCTGTGGGATGCACCAATCTTCTTCCTGCTGCTGTTGTTGCTGAAAGCCGCCGAATGGCTGCTGCGCCGCCAATGGCGCGTCATCTGATAAGTAGGTAATAGGAGCCGATCGTGACCACCTTGCTCAAGTTCACCGCGGGTTCTCTTGGCACGGCGCTCGTGCTGCTGCCCGCGCTGGCGCAGGCGGCGCTGTATGTCACCGTGATCCAGGGACTTGGCGGCCAGCCGCAGTACGATCAGGAATTCACCGGCACGCGCAGCAGCCTCGAAGCCGCCTCGCGCACCATCACCGACGCGGACAAGGTGTTCAGCTTCAGCGGCGAAGGCGCCACGCGCGAAGCCATCCTGGCGCACTTCAAGACACTGGACGGGCAAATGGGCGACAACGACCGCGCCGTGCTCTACCTGGTGGGCCACGGCAGCTTTGATGGCGAAACCTACAAATTCAACATTCCCGGCCCCGACCTCACCGCCACCGACTTCAAGGAACTGCTCGAGGGCCTGCCCGGGCGCAACCACTTCGTGGTGAACACCTCCAGCACCAGCGGCGCCATGCTGCCCGCGCTCACCGGCAGCGACGCCGAGGACGCCACCAACCCCAACTTTCTGCTGATCACCGCCACCCGCAACGGCAATGAACGCAACGCCACGCAGTTCGGCCGCCTGTTTGCCGAAGCGCTCACCAGTGACGGCGCCGACGTGAACAAGAACCAGAGCGTCAGCATCCAGGAGGCGTTCGACTTTGCCCAGCGCGGCGTGGAAAGCTACTTCGAGGACGCCGGCCGCCTGGCCACCGAACACCCGCAACTGCGTGGCGATGGCGCGGCGCAGTTCAATCTATCGCGCCTCAATGCGCTCGAACTCGAAACCGAGCTGGCCGACGCCGACGACGAATTGCGCGCTCTTTTGGAACAACGCATGGCGATCGACGGCGAGATCGAGGCGTTGCAGTTGCGCCGTGGCGAGCTTGGCAATGCCGACTACCTGCAACAGCTGCAGGCGCTGATTCTGCAGGCGGCACAGATTACCGAACGCATCGACGCCATGCAGGCAGGCGAGGGAGCGCAGCCCTGATGCAACGCGCCGCCCCCTTCAGCTGTCTCGCGCTTGCCGCCTCGCTGGCGGCACTGGCGTGCAGTCCGGCGCTCATGGCGCGGGAACAGCTGTACGGCGCGCTGGACGACAGCGCGCTGCTCGATTGCGAAAACCAGTATTGGTCCGGCCAGGTGAACGCCGCCCAGGGCTGCTACCGCGCGCTGGTGGGCACCGCGGCCTCCACCGCCATCCGCGCCGAAGCCCTGTGGGCGCTCGGCGATCTGCAGGGCGCCAACGGCGAGTTCCAGGCGGCACAGATGGAGGCGCCCGACGACGCCCGCGTGCGTCTGCGCTGGGGCGAGCTGTATCTGCAAACCTATCAGTACCAGGAAGCGTACAACCTCTTCACCGAAGCGCTGGAACGCGATCCCCGCAACGCCTATGCCCACATCGGCGCCGCCGAGGCGCTGTCGCAAGGAGGCAATGCCGAGGAAGTGAACCAGCATCTGGGCATGGTGATGGACGATGCCCTGGCGCCGCCCGGCGCGCGCCTGCGCGGCCTGTTGATGCTGGCGCGCTCGGTGCTGGAACGGGACCAGTTCGATACCGCGCGCGACTACCTCGACGAAGCCGACAAGCTGGCGCGCGACAGGAACCTGTCGCGGCTCGAACCGCTCGCCCTGCGCGCCGGGCTCGCCTTCATGACACATCAACCGTATCAGCAGTACATCGATGAAGCGCTGGGGCTCAATCCCGCCTACGGCGATGCCTGGGCCATTCCCGGCTATTTCGCCATGATCACGCGGCGCTACGCCGAATGCGGCGAGTTCTACCAGAAAGCCGTGGCCATCGAGCCCACCAACTGGGAAGCCCACCTGGAACTGGGCCAGAACTACCTGCGCCTGAACCAGGTGGGGCCGTCGCGCGAACACATCGACATCGCCTATTCCGGCGATCCTTTCAATCCCAAGACCATCAACCTGCTGCGCCTGCTCGACACCTTCGTGCGCGACCTGGAAGCCGTGAGCTATCCCGATCCGCCCCAGGGCGCCTTTCCCAAGCTCACGCTGCGCCTGGACCGCCGCGAAACCGACGTGCTGGCCGATTACGCGCGCGAACTGGCGGAAGCCAGCATCGATCTCTATTCCGAGCGCTATCGCTTCACACCCAAGCAGCCGATCGTGGTGGAGATCTACCCCAACCACGAGGATTTCGTGGTGCGCTCCATCGGCATGCCCGGCGTCGGCATCCTGGGGGTGACCTTCGGTTACCTGTTCTCGATGGATTCGCCCACCGCGCAGCACGATCCCAGCTACCACTGGGGCACCACGCTATGGCACGAAATGGCCCACGTGTTCACGCTGGAAGCCAGCCATCACCTGGTGCCGCGCTGGTTCAGCGAGGGCATTTCGGTGTTCGAGGAATGGCGCACCGGCCCCACGCCGGGCCGCAAGATTCCGCTCACCGTGCTCAAGGCCATGGGCGAGGGCAAGTTTCTGCCCATCGCCAAGCTGGACGACGGCTTCATGCGCCCCTCCTACCCCGAGCAGGTGATCGTCTCCTACATGCAGGCGGGGCTGGTGTTCGACTTCATCGACACCGAATACGGGTTCGACAAAGTGGTGGACATGCTCTACCGCTTCCAGGACGGCGAGAACGCCGTTACTGCCATCGAAACGGTGCTCGGCATCAGCGCGGACGAATTCGACAACCACTTCAAGCAGTTCATCGACATCGAATACGGCCCCATGCTGAGCCGGCTGCCCACCTGGCAGCAGGACCACAAGGCCAGCTTCGCCGCGCTGGAAGAGGAAAACTGGGAAGAAGCCATCGCCGCCGCCGAGCGCGCCAACTTCGCTTATCCCGACTACGTGGAAATCGACAGCCCCTACATCGCCATGGCGCGCGCCTACGCCCGCCTGGACGATACCGACAAGGAGTTCGAAACCCTGCGGGAATTCCACGATCGCGGCGGCTATGCCCCGCGCGCACTGCTGGCGCTTGGCGACCGCTACCTGGAGCGCAACGACCAGGATGGCGCGCTGCGCGCCTGGCGCGACGTGCTGTGGGTGAGTCCGTTCATGGAAGAGCTGCACGTCAAGCTGGGCGATCTCTACATGACCCAATCCCAGCCCGACAAGGCGCTCAAGGAATACCAGGTGCTGCTGGCGCTCGATCCCACCGACAAGGCCAGCGCCAATCTCAAGCTGGCACAGGCGTACCATGCGCTGGGCGATACCGACAGGACCATGGAACATCTGTTGACCGCGCTGGACATCGCGCCGCAGTTTCGCGAAGCGCAGAGGCTGCTGCTCGAACTGAGCAGAGACAGTACGCAATGACCGATCACCGCTAACCCTACAGGCAGGAACACACCATGACAGAAGCAGTAGCGCAGCAGCAAGGCACCGACGATACCCGCGAACTGGTCCAGCGGTTCCAGGAAGCCACCGGCAAGATACGCGACCAGGTGCGGGGCACCATCGTGGGCCAGAACGAGGTGGTGGACAGCCTGCTGATCACGCTGTTCGTCGGCGGCCACTGCCTGATCACCGGCATGCCCGGCACCGCCAAGACCCTGCTGGTGCACACCCTGGCAAGCGCACTCGGCCTGACCTTCAAGCGCATCCAGTTCACCCCCGACCTGATGCCCACCGACATCACCGGCACCGACATGGTGGAAGAGGACCAGAGCACCGGCAAGCGCGAATGGCGCTTCATTCCCGGCCCCGTGTTCACCAACGTGCTGCTCGCCGACGAAATCAACCGCACGCCGCCCAAGACGCAAGCGGCCCTGCTGGAAGCCATGCAGGAAAAGACCGTGACGGTGCGCGGCAAGAACCACGTGATCGACAAGCCCTTCTTCGTGCTGGCCACGCAGAACCCCATCGAACTGGAAGGCACCTACCCGCTGCCCGAAGCACAGTTGGACCGCTTCTTGTTCAACGTCATGCTCGATTACCTGTCCGCCGAAGAGGAAGTGAAGGTGATCGAGCGCTTTACCCAGCGCGTGGACATGCCCGAAGTGCTGCCCTGTACCAATGCCGCGGAAATCGTGAAATTCCAGGCGCTGGTGCGCCAGGTGCCGGTGGCCAACCACCTCAACCGCTACGCCGTGGACATCGTGCGCGCCACCCGCCCCTCGGACCCGATCGCGCCCGACATCATCCGCAAGTACGCCAACTTCGGTTCCTCGATCCGCGCCACCATGAACCTGGTGCTGGCCGCCAAGGCGCGCGCGCTGATGGAAGGCCGCTACCACGTCACCGCCGAAGACCTGAAATCCCTGGCGCTGCCGATCCTGCGCCACCGCGTGCTGCCCAACTACTACGCCGAATCCGACGGCGTGACCGTCGACCACATCCTGCGCGGCATGCTCGACGCCGTGCCGGTTCCGGCCGGGGAATAAGCGCCCATGGCCGTCGCCGCGAAAGCCTCCAACAACGCCTTTCACCTGCTGGACCCCAAGGTGCTGGCCAGCCTCGCCAACCTGGAGCTGGTGGCCAAGGCGGTGGTGGAAGGCTTCGTCATCGGATTGCACCGTTCGCCGAAGTTCGGCTTCAGCCAGGAATTCGTCGAATACCGCGCCTATGGCGAAGGCGACGATCCGCGCTACATCGACTGGAACGTGTTCGCCCGCACCGGCAAAACCTACATCAAGCGCTTTCTTGGCGAGACCAACAGCCACCTGATGCTGATGCTCGACGCCTCCGCCTCCATGGGTTTCGGCAGCGGTGGTGTGACCAAGCTGCAGGTGGGCAAGATGCTCGCCGCCTCGCTGGCCTACATGGCCTCGCGCCAGCACGACGCCGTGGGCGTGATGGTGTTCGCCGACGAAATTCTCGAATACCGCCCACCCGCCAGCCGCAGCGGCTCGCTGCAGGGCGTGATCCACACGCTCGAGCGCACTGAGGCGCGGCAGGGTACCGCCTTCGACAAGCCCATGACCCGCTTTCAGGAACACATCAAACGGCGTGGCCTGGTGGCGGTGATCTCCGATTTCTATTGCGACACCGAAGAACTGCTGGACAACGTGCGCCCGCTCGCCATGGGCGGGCAGGACGTGATCCTGTTCCACCTGCTGGACCCGGCCGAGCTCGCGCCCGACATCAAGGAATCCACGCTCTATGAAGACATGGAAACCGGCCAGGCGGTGGAGGTATCGCCGTTGTTCATGAAAAAAGACTACCGCGAGCGCATCCAGGCACACATCGCCGCCATCCAGTACGCCGCGCGCGGCATGAATGCCGACCACGTGCTGATCAACACCGGCGAACCGCTGGAACGCGCGCTGCACAGCTATTTGACCTTCAGAGAAAAACGCGGGTAGGAGCTATTGATGGGACTCATTACACCCTTGTTCCTGCTTGGCCTGATCGGCCTGGGCCTGCCGTGGTGGCTGCATCGCCTCGAAACCCAGGCCACCGAGCGCGAACGCTTCAGCACCACGCGCTTTCTGGAAGCCACCCGCAAGCGCGTGCACGTGCGGCGCAAGCTCAAGTTCCTGCTGCTGATGGCGCTGCGCATGGCACTGCTGGCGATCCTGGCGCTGGCGTTTGCCCGGCCGATTCTGTTCGACGAGCCCGCCGCGGCGGTCACCGCCGATACCACCCACCATGTGATCGTCATCGATACCTCGCTGTCGATGCGCGCCGACGGCAGCTTTGCCGCCGCGCAAGCCCAGGCCAACGACATCCTTGCCGCCATGGGCAGCGATGACATCGCCAGCCTCTACGCGGCAAGCGGCACGGTGCGCACGCTGTCCGGCCCCACCGCCGATCGTGATGCCCTGCGCGCCCTGGTGGCGGGGCTTGCGCCCGACAAAGGCCACCTGGACTACGGCACCATGATTTCCGCGCTCGACGGCCTCATCGCACAAAGCCAGGCCAATTTCGTGCTGCACCTGGTCAGCGACTTTCAGCAGAACGCCACCGCCGTGCGCTTCGCCGACATGATTCCCGACGTGATCAACGGCCGCCCGCTCACCCTCGACGTGCGCAACGTGGCCATGCCTGCGCGCGCCAACGTGGCGGTGGCCAGCGTGCTGGTGGAAAGCCGCGATACCGTGGTGGCCACGCTGCAGGCCTGGAACCAGAGCGACGAGGCACGCGACTACACCGCCACGCTGCGCGTCAACGGCGAGGAAGTGCAGCGCCAGAACGTCAGCCATGGGGGCAACGGCCTGTTCGTGGCGCGCTTTCCCGACATCGAGTTCGCGGAAGGCGACAACCGCCTCGACGTCAGCCTGAGCCCGGGCGATGCCCTGCCGGACGACGATACCCGCCATGCGGTGTTCGACAACTCGCCACCGGCCCCGGTGCTGCTGCTCACCGAAGATCCCGCCTCGCTTGGCGTTACCTACGTGAGCGCCGCGCTGGAAACCGCGCCGCGCGGCTATGAGGTGGAAGCCATGAACCTGGCGGATTTCGACCCGCGCGTGATGCAGCGCTACCCCTGGCTGGTAATCGAAGACATCGGCAGCGTCAGCGGCACGCTCGAGGGCGCGCTGCGCGACTACGTGCAGGGCGGCGGTTCGGTATTCGCCGCCAGCGGCCCGCGCACGCAGGGCCTTTCCGCCCTGCCGCTGCTCGGCTATGCCCTGCAGGGACCGCAGGTGGGCAATGACGGCCGCGCCCTGCACCTCGGCATCACCCGCATCGATTCCAGCCATCCCATCCTGCGCGAGAGCGCCGGCTGGACCAACATCAACGCGCGCGTGCTGCGCCCCACCCTGGGCCCGGACGACCGCGTGCTGATCGCCCAGAATGCCGACAATCCGGTGCTGGTGGAGCGTTCCCTGGGCGCCGGACGCGTGCTGCTGCTGACCACCGCGCTCGACAATTCCAGCTCCGACTTGCCGGTAAAACCGGTATTCGTCAGCTTCATGGCCGAGGTGGCGCGGTATCTGTCCAACGAACAACTGCTGAGCAAAGACCAGGTGGTGGGCGGCTATCTACAGCTCTCCCAGACCGGCGGCGCTTCCGGCCAGGTGGTGGATCCGGACGGTGAAAACCTGCTCTCGCTGCAGGACACCACCCGCTCCCAGGATGTACCCTTGAACAAAACCGGCTACTATCAGGTCTACACTCCGGGGGGCGAAGTATTGGTTGCGGTCAACGCCGATCCCCGTGAATCCGATCCCAGCCCCATGTCGGAACAGGCTCTGCAGAACTGGCAGAGCAGCGTGAGCGGCACGGCCGCCAATGCCAACACTACCCTGGTGGTGGACCCGCTGAGCCGGGAGGCTGAACCCGATGCCATCGAGATATGGCGCATTTTCCTGATTCTCCTGGTGCTGCTGGCACTGGCGGAATCGCTGCTCGGCAATCGCTACCTGAACGTCAAGACAGGATCATTGTGATGAACGCCACGGCAAGACTCGACCTGTACCTGGAATCCTTCCGCAAGCGCCTGCGCACGCTGAGCCTGCTGCAGGGCGCGGCCATTACCGCGCTGGTATTGCTGGTCGTCGCCACGGCAGGCGCCTGGTTCGCGGTGGAAAGCGGCTTTTCCTCCACCACCATCAATGCCTTCCGCGTGCTGCTGGTGCTGGCGCTTGCCAGCGCCGTGCTGCTGGCGCTGGTGGATCCATTGCGCCGGCTGCGCGAACGCCTGGCGGGCGACGTGGAACGGCGCGTGCCGGCCTTCGACGGCCGCATCACCACCTATGCCCAGCTCAGGCAGGAGCAGAATCCCTTTACCGATCTGTTGGCCGAGGATGCGCTGCGCATCAGTGAACAGCACCCGATCGCCACCCAGGTGCCGCAGGCCGAGCTCAACAAGGCCGGCATCGTGCTTGGCGCCACGCTGGTGGTGTTGCTGTATCTCTTGATCTCGGGCCCGGGCCTGTTGAACTTCAGCCTGCGCAACCTGCTGGCCGGCTGGGCCGTGGATGGCCTCTTGCCGCCGCAAAGCATCGCGGTGGTGCCGGGCGATCAGAGCGTGCGGCGCGGCGCCAACCTGCGCATCACCTCCACCATGAGCGGCTTCGACCCCGACAACGCCACCATGCACATCCGCGGCGCCGACGGCAACTGGCAGGAAGTGGCCATGGTGCAAAGCCCGCTGGGCTTCGAGTTCACCTTCTTCTCGCTGCAGAACAACATGCAGTACTACATCAGCGCCTCCGGCATCCGCAGCCCCGAATTCGGCATCAACGTGGTGGACGTGCCCGGCATCCAGAGTCTGTCGCTCACCTACAACTTCCCCGAGTGGACCGAGCGCGAACCGGAAACCGCCAGTGGCGGCGACGTCCGCGCCCTGCCGGAAACCGGCATCGATCTGGTGGCCACCACCACCGCGCCGCTGGCCGGCGGC
>Ga0182745_1000514_pt1 | contig 43150 bp, 33 predicted proteins | sample eDN3rd30CKraftBY_FD_128523 | JGI IMG/M metagenome (GOLD analysis project Ga0182745, IMG submission 128523) | Enriched backyard soil microbial communities from Emeryville, California, USA - eDNA 3rd pass 30_C Kraft BY (version 2) (version 2) | ecosystem: Environmental > Terrestrial > Soil >...
GATCGCTCAGCACGTGCGTGATCGCATCTTCGTTCAACAAATTGGTCGCATAGATCTCAAACTCGACACGCTCGAAGCGGGTGCCCGCCCGCACGTCCAGTTTGCTGTAGTCACCCGCCTCGGCACCCTCAGCCGAGATGGAGTCATGAAACCCGCCCACATAGGAGTAGTTGAACCGCGCGAAGGAGGCGAGCTGGAACATGGCGAATTCGTACTGCAGCCCCAGATCACTCTTGAACTTCGATGAGCCCGGCAAGCGGGTACCTTTGGGGCCGAGCGAGCTGTCCTTCGCGAGTTCGGCATCGGTATAGGTGAGACCGGCCTGCAGGCGCAGCCCCTCGGTCAGATAGTAGGTCACCTCCAGCTCCGCACCCTGAATGGTGGCCTTGCCCGCGTTGACCGTCACGCCGAAACCGCAATGCGGCTCAGCGAAGACGCTCACCGGGATACCGTTCCAGTCGATGTAGTAGAGGGCCACGTTGGCCTGGAAGCGTTCGTTCAAGGCTTTGAACTTTCCACCTATCTCATAGCTGTCCAGGGTGTCCGATTCGACAGAGTCGCTATCGATGGGAATGTTGGTACCGTCCAGGAAGCCGTCCGCCCCCGGGTTGCCATTGGCATCGACGGAGTCGCAGAGCGAGGGCGCCGGCGTCGTGGGCTGTCCAACACGAAAGCCTTGCGCCCATTGCGCGTAGAACAGCGTGTCGTCATTGGGGGTGTAGCTGACGTTCGCTTTGAGGCTCGTGCCGGTTTCCTTGATCCTCTGGTTCGAGAACAGGCCATCACCACTGAAGACGCCGGTCTGATTCTCGACCTTGCGCCGGTCGTAGTCGAACCACCGCGCGCCGAGCAGCGCGCTGAATCGATCATTGAAGCGATACGACAACTCGCCGAACAGGGCCGTCTGCTCGATACTGAACAAGTCATTCTGATGATAGAGGTCGTTGGGGTCGGTACCCAGGAAATCACCGAAAGGCGTCTCGGTAATCATGTCCGGATCACCTGTCCAGGGCACATCGCTCAGAATCCGCTGCTTCAAATCCTCATAGTAGACGCCTGAGATCAGCTGCAGCGGCCCGTTCCATTGTGAGGTAATTCGCACTTCCTGCACGAAGGATTCTCGCAGGTGCTCGCGCGTCTGTGCAGCAGGAATCCCGAAATCCTTGCTGATGTCCTCGGCCTCGAGCGTGTCGTGGTTGAGCCATGACGTGCTGGAGAGCAAGCTGGCCCATCCAAAATCATACTTGAGTACCACGTTGGTCAGATTGAGCCTCGACAGCTTCTGCTCGTCACCGCCGTTGATGTTGCCGATCTGCATGGGAATGTTGGCGTAGCCTCCTTTGGACAGGTTGACTTCGGTTTCCCCGTCCTGCGTCAGATCCTGGGTCGCATACATCAGCGCAAGGCTGAACTTGTCAGTAGGTGCCCACAGAACGCTGGCACGGGCTCCGGCATACTCCGAGCCGCCGACGCCGTACTTGTCGACCACGTTCGCGCCGTAGAAATCGGCCAGGGCCGCGACCTCCGCATCACTGGCCCCGATGTTGTCGACATAGCCGCTGTAGTCATAGTTGTAGCCCACGAGGCGGATGGCCAGGGTATCGCGGGCCAGCGGCAGGTTCAGGACGGCCATCATGTCGTAGTTTTCGCTGCCGGCGCTCGCAGTGTCCGAGAAACCGATCTCCGCCTTACCCTCAATCTGGTGCAGATTTGGTTCGTTGGGAATGAGTCGTACCGCGCCGCTCATGGAACCGGAGCCGAACAGGGTGCCCTGAGGTCCGCGCAGCACTTCGATTCGGTTGATATCCACCATCTTCAGGTCGGCGGTTGCGCCGCGGGCTACGGTGTTCAATGGCACTTCGCCGAAGAACATGCCAACGGTCGAGTCCTCCTCGATCGAGGCATTTACGCCGCGCATCGTGATCTTGTTGCTGCTGACACCACGGTCAGCCATGTTGACGCCGGGAACGGTGCTGAGATAGTCATCCATGCTGACCAGCCCTCTGCGCCCCATTTCGATCTCACTGAGGGCAGTGATGCTCCCGGGGATATCCTGGACGCTTGCAGCACGCTTGGTGGCGGTCACCAGAATCTCTTCGATAGTCCCTTCACGCTGACCCTCCATGCGCTTGTCGGCCACTCCCGTCTCACCGCCACCGAGCACAGGGAGTGCCGAGATACGCGCGATGGGTGGGATGGGCGCGCTGCCCACCACGAATGTACGCTCATTGATCTGCCGAACCGACAATCCGCTCTCGCTCACCAGAATGTGCAGCGCAGCGGCCGGGCTGATTTGACTCTTCACCGGAGTCGAGAGCTTGCCACGTGCCTGTTCCCGATCGAACAACACCTCCATGTCCGCCTGCGCCGCAAAGGACTCGAGCGCGACCGCGAGATCCTGTGCCGGGATGTCGAATAGGCGCGGAGCTTGCGCCCACACCGTGCTCATCATCACGACCGCGAGTAGTGTCGCCAGAACCCCACGATTGAGTTTGAGCCGTGCGCGTATTTTCATGGACCTGCCTTACGTCGTTCCGGATCAGCGTTTTGCCATCCCCTCACCGTAAGATGTCGCAGTCCAATGTTTCCTCATTCCTTTCGCAGACTGAGCACCGTCAATTGCGGTCCCCGCTCCTCGATTCTCATGGAGTAGAAATCTGCTACGGCCGCCAGGAAGTTCTTCGGACGCGCGGAGGAGAACACTCCGCTCACGGGCAGTCGGGCGAGCGTGGTGTCCTCGATGATGATCTGATGCTCGCTGTACCGATTGAACTCAGCCACCGCATCTTCGAGCGGCTCACCTCGGAAAATCAGCCGGCCGTGTCGCCAACTGGTCGCACGTTCCGTGTCGGCGACGGCCACCGACAATTCGCCCTCTGTCTGGGCGACGAGCCGCTGCCCCGGATCGAGGTAGCGCCTGTCGAGAGCGGAAATGAAACGAGCGATGCCGCGTCTGGCCAGCGGTTCAATGCGAACGCGCCCTTCGAGCACCACCACTTCGGTGCGCCGCTGCCCGATGTGGATGTCGAATTGCGTGCCGACAGCCGTAACCTCAACGGGGCCCGCCGTAACCACGAAGGGACGGTTCTTGTCGTGCGCCACGTTGAACAATGCCTGGCCGCTGAGAATGCTCAGCCGACGCTGCGTCGGTGTGAGCGCCACTTCCACTCGGCTATCGGTATTCAGCGTCAGCAGCGACCCATCGAGCAGTTTTACGGCGCGAATCTCACCCTTGCGTGTTGCGTATACGTTGGTGGATGCTGCGATCGAGTTCGCAGACACGGGTGCGAGATCGGTGGAGGCTGTTGCGCTCGAGGGCGCCGTCACGTCTTGGCCGGACTCGTGCAGGATGAGCGTCGCCGTCAGCGCAATGACCAGGACCGCCGCCGCCAGGCCCGACGGGATATTCCCCAGCGTACGGGAGGTTGGTGGTCGATAGGCCAGCGCTTCGTCCCGCATTCTTACGATGCCCGGAGTCGCAGCAGCTGATCGTGACTGCTCGAGCGCCGCGGCGATGGAGTCTAGCGCAGCTTCGTTCTGCGGGTCCTTACGCCAACGCTCGAGCGTGTCTGCTTCATCTCCGCGGAGCAGGCCGAGTTCCCGGCGGGCGAACCATCTTGCGGCATCGACTTCCGACGAGCCGCCCGGAACGCGGCCCGATCCAGCGTGGTTGTGTCGCGAGAAGAAGCTCACTTCAGCCGATCCTTGAGATGTAACAATGCTCGGATCATGTCCTTCTCTACAGTACTCACCGACACGCCTAGATGACGCGCGATTTCCGCACCTTTCATCTCCTCAAACCTGTTCAGGATGAACACGCTGCGAACCCGCACGGGCAATTCCCGCAGCGATCGCTCGATCTGATCACAGGCGTCCCGGCCCTCGTGGATACGCTCCGCCGAGAAGTCCTCACTCCCCTCGAGCAAACCCGCGCTCAGGAACGGGGTGCCGATCCCGTTATGGCGGGCGGACCGGCGCCCGCGCTCTCGCAGGAGATTGGCGGCGACCTGAAAGACGTAACCCGGGAGATTCTCGATATGGTCCTGAGGCCGGCGACTGAGGAGCCGGACGAACACTTCCTGGACCAGATCCTCGATTTCTGCACCATTCACATCGAGCCTGCGGCGGAAAAACCGGCGCAGGGCGCCCGCGTGCTCCTCCAGGGCGGCACGGGGGTCGAGCGGAGCTTCGGCGGGCTTCATCATGCCGATGAGCAAATCTCGGACGGTCCTATTCTATTAGATGCCGGTCAAAGGTCTTTCCTCAAGAAAGAACGCAGTTCCGCGGTTCCCTCGATTCGTTACGACGAGCGACTCGCTGAAGACGATCCTCGGCAGTCCGACGCCAGCGCTCGCGCGTCGGCACGACGCCCCCACACGACATAGGCACGCGAGGCTTGGCCAGCGATTGCGTGGAAAGGCAGCGGGCGCGGCCGGGTCAGGGGAATCGGCAGGTCGGCCTCGGGCCGGCCCAATGCGAAATCGGCCAGCATGGGTCCGAGCACCGTCGTCATCGCGATGCCACGACCGTTGCAGCCGATCCCGGCGATCAGACCCGGCGCAAGCTCATGCAATTTCGGCAAGAAATCCTGCGTCACGGCGGCTCGGCCGCTCCAGATGAAGTCGACTCGTGGCACTGCAGCGAGGTCCAGCATCTCGGCCAACCGACCGGCGATGTGAAACGCCATGCGGGCCGTGGCCCCCCACCCGATCGCTGCCATACCGCCGCTGACCAGCCTGTTGTCCACCGTCAGGCGATAAGTGAAAAGATCATTGCGTACGTCCGAAAGGCACTGGCCGGGCTGCAACAGACGGGACCGGACGGATTCGGGCAACGGCGCCGTCGCAAGCTGGTGAACGGTGAGCGGAATCAACGAACGCTGCAACGGACCGAACAGGCCGCCATAGGCATTGGTGCAGAGCAAGATCTTGTCCGCTGTCAGAATGACTCCATTCGCAGTCAGCTGCCAGACCCCATTCACCCGCTTGACGCATGTCACACGCGACATGGGATGCAACGCAACGCGCTTGGTCACGGCCACCTTCGCCAGCCCCGTCACGTAGTTGACGGGGTGGATCGTACCGCCTTCTGGATCCATCCAGGCGCCGCGATACAGGCGGCACCCCGAAGCGGCAGCGATCTTGCCAGCGTCCAGTACCTTCACCTCCTTGCCGCGACGTGCCCACTGCTCGGCACGCTTCTTCAGGCCATCGAATGCGGCCATGGTATGGGCCGGCTGAAACCAGCCTGCCTGTTGCGCGTCGCAAGCAATATCGTAGCGCCGGATGACCTCGAACACGGCGTTTGCCGCGCCGCCGATCATGCCTATCAGCTTCTCGCCCCGCTCCCGACCCAGCTTTTCGACCACTCTATCGGGGTCGACCTTGGCGAAGTTCGGGACCACGAAGCCGGCGTTTCGGCCCGAGGCGCCCCAGCCGGCCTCCTCCGCTTCCAGCACGGCGACCGACGTTCCCTTCTCGGCAAGACGCAGCGCAGCCGTAAGGCCGGTGATGCCTGCGCCGACCACCGCGACGTCGACCCGTGCAGGCTCGGAGAGGGGCGTCGTCGCCGGAGCCGAATTACGCGTGGCGAACCAGTAATTGCCCATGGTCTCAACATCCGGTGGCAACAGTCTGATCGGAGCGAAAGGCCTGAGGCAGGAGAAACATCGCCGATACCGCGAAGATCAGGGCTGCCATCCAGCCAAGCGCCCCGTAGCCGAGCGTTTCCGCAGTCCATCCGCCGAGGAGGGATCCAACCGATCCACCCAGCGTCATAGCCGCCGAGCCCGAAGCGGCCAGGCGCCCGGAGGTGTCGATCTTCGACAGCAGCCCCATGACGAACGGAACGACGAACAGCGAGATCACGCTGAAGGCCGGCGCCGATATCCAGTAGACGGCGGCGCCGAGATTCGCCACCAACAGGATCGCCAGCACCGCCTTGATGCCCAGCGCCCATGCCATCGGGCGCCAGAGGCCGAGACTGCTGGGCAGGACATGTGCGGTCGCGGGGCCGGCTATCGTCACCAGCATGCTGAGCGACAGCACGATACCGACCTGGTCCAACGTCAGACCTTCCGAGGTACCGATCATCTGGATGAAGATCCAGATGATCGAGTGGCCGAGCATCACTCCGGCAAGTCCCGCCAACGCAACCAGGCCGGCAGGAGTCAGCATAGTCCTGAGGTCATCCATTACCGGCGCCGCCTGCACCTTTACCCGCGGCATCCACGGCAGCAGCAGCAGCCCCACGGCCGTCACTATGGTGATGACCAGGAAGGCGCCGGACGCGCCCAGCGCCTTGATCTGGTTGGGGATGAGCAGGAAGTAGAATGCGCCGAGCGCCGCATAGGCCGCATTGGTCAACGCGAACGCGCGCGTCGGATTCGGTGCCTGTGCGATGGTCGAAAAAACCGCGGCGACCGTGAAACCCTTGCCGATACCACACAGCATGCGCAGGCCGGTCAGGAAGACGACATCGTGCATCACGATCGACAGGCCGTTGCCGACGATCAGGATGAGGATGCCGACCAGCGCCATCAGCCGGCGATCCATCCGATTGACGATCAGTGCCCCGATCACCGACATGACCGCTACCGTGAAGAGCTCGGCGGAGGCTATCGCTCCCGCCGCCGTCTCGCTCAACTGATAGTCGGTGATCATCGCACCGACCCACATCGGCATGACCATCTGCGACGAAAAAGCCGAACATACGACGAACAGCATGGCGCAGAGGCCAAAGAAGCTGTAGCCGCCGGCCTCGGGTTGCCGTGCAGCATCGGAATCGAGTGCGGTTGCCTTCATGGGGGCTTTTTCAGGATATATGATGACCAGAACGGTCCGTACAGCATGGCATTGAAAACCCCGCTCGCCGGCAGACGCTTTAGGGCAGCCGGGCTAACTGCGGGGCGATTGCGCATTCGCCAACATACCGTTCCGCGCTAGCATCCGCACCATAGACGTTGAGGCACAATGCGACAACTGATCAGTTCTCGAACGGCCTTCGAACAGGCGGCCGCCTATTCCCGAGCCGTCGTGATCGACGGCTGGATCTTCGTTTCAGGCACGATGGGCAGCGACCCCGAGACCGGCGCCCTGCCGCCGGATTTCGCAGCGCAGTGCCGTAACGCCTTCGCCATCATCGAGAAGGCGCTGGTCGAGGCGGGTGCCACGCTGGCCGATACAGTGCAGGTGCGCGTATTTCTCGCCGACCGCGCCGATGTCGGCGTGCTGGTCCCGATTCTCAAGGAGAAGTTTGCAGACATCATGCCAGCCAATACCACCTTGATCGCCGCCATGCCGGCCGAAGCGGCCCGGATCGAAATCGAGCTTATCGCGCGTAAGGGGGCATAGGATGGACGAGAACCCGATCGTACGGATGTTCACGTGGTGGAACGCCGCCTACAGATCAAAGGATGGCTTCTCGCCCGCAGCCTTCGCGGACTTCTACACACCCGGCGGACAGCTGGTCGTCAACGGCATGCTGCGCGCCACCGGACCCGACGAGCTGGCGAGACACTACAGTGCGATCCAGGATGCGATCGAAAATGTCGAGATGGTGCTACCGCTTGCGGAAGGCTTCCACTGCGGCAACCGTGCCTTCGCCCATGTCTATGAGCGCGTGACGGAAGCCGGTGCCAAAGTTGACCGCGAGGCCATGTGCTATGCGGTGCTCGAAGGTGAAAAGATCGCGCTGTTGCGCGTCGTGGCGAACAGAGGCTGACCACATGATCACGATCTTCCGCGGCGGCCTGGTATTCGATGGCATCACGAGCGCGATGCGCGAACTCGAGGTAGCTGTCGAGGGGCAACGCATCAAAGAGGTTTCCGACCGTCCAATCAAGGTGAACGGCGCCAATTATGTCGACCTCCGTGGCCGCTCGCTGATGCCCGGCCTGATTGATGCGCATCTTCATGTCTTCTCCATCCACACCGCCCGCGCCAAGGAACAGGGCATGGCGGTCACCTACATGGCACAGAAAGCGGCACATCGGGTGCGCGAGATCCTGGACCGCGGTTTCACCACCGCCCGTGACGCCGCTGGGGCCGATTTCGGCATCAAGGATGCGATCGCCGACGGGTTGATTCCCGGGCCGCGGCTGTTCATCTCCGGCAATGCACTCAGCCAGACGGGAGGGCACGGCGATCAGCGGCTGCGGACAGAGGGTGCCATGCCCGTATGCTCGTGCCAGGGCGCGCTGAGCTACGGCACGCATGTCGTCGATGGCCCAATAGAGGTTCGCCGTGCAGCGCGCGAGGAACTGCGCAAGGGGGCGGACCAGATCAAGGTCATGGCTTCGGGCGGCGTCGGTTCGCCCTTCGACCGGATCGACAATATCCAATACAGCCTCGAGGAACTGCAGGCGGCGGTTGAAGAGGCTGAATCCTGGAACACCTACGTCGCGGCTCATTCCTATACCTCGCGCTCTACACAGCGGGCCGTGAAGGCGGGTGTGCGCACGATCGAGCACGGCAATCTGATCGACGACGAAACGGCGCGCATCATGGCTGAGCATGGCGCATTCATGGTACCAACCCTGGTGGCCTATTCCGAAACGATGGAGCGCGGGCGCGAACTAGGGCTTGGCGATGCCGTCATGAGCAAGCTGAAGGTCGTGCACGAGGGTGGTATCGCATTGCTCGAAAAATGCAAGAGAGCCGGCGTCGAGATGGGCTTTGGCACCGACCTGATGGGCGAACTGAACGACGCGCAGAGCAAGGAGTTCCTGATCCGCGAGCAGGTTCTCGATCGTTTCGACATCCTGAAGTCGGCTACCTCGATCAACGCCAGGATCCTCAATCGCGAAGGCGAACTGGGCGAGATCAAGGCCGGTGCCTACGCCGATCTGCTGGTCGTGGACGGCGACCCGAGCCGCGATTTCGGCCTGCTGCAGGACCAGGGCGCCCATCTATCGGTGATTATGCAGGGCGGGCGCTTCCACAAGAACCGGCTCAGCTAGGCACGAGCACGGTTCAAGGTTCAAGGTTCAAGAGCTGCGAAGCGACGCCGTACGGGCCACGTCGATCTCATCTGCGCCGGGGAGGAAAGCAACGCCATAGACCTCCTCGGCGGTTGCCAATGTCACGTAACCATTACGTACATCGGCCTGCACCGCAGCCGGATCGCGTTCGAACGGGCGGCCGAAGCCACCACCCCCGCCCGTTTCGGTAACGATCCTCGAACCCTTGGGCATCGGCACCTGCTGGAAACGGTGCCCCACCATCGGCTCGCGCCCATCCGCCGGATAAAGCGTCACGAGCGGCACGCTGCCCGATTTGCCGCCGAACAGACCCCAGCTCGGATCCTTGGAACGGTCGAAGAACGACCCGACATTACAGGGCTCGGTCAATTGGTAGGATTTGATGAGAGCCAGCCCACCGCGATGGCGCCCTGCCCCACCGGAGTCCGGCTTGAGTCGGCTGGAAGTAACCAGGATCGGATAGCGCGCCTCGAAGGTTTCGATGGGAATGTTACGGAAGTCGCCCGCCGCCGAATGACAAACTGCATGCTCGCCGTCGTCAGCGTCGGCTGCACCCCACCCACCATTCAACGCCTCGCCGGCGAAGAACGGTTCTTCGATATCGCGGCGTGTACCGGCGAAGAAAATGTTCCAGCTATCCCCGGGCAGACCCGCAGCGGCGTTCTTGGGCAAAACCGGCGCCAGCGCCTTGATGACAAGATCCAGCAACAGCATGATCGGCACCGGCTTCGAACATGCCGCCGGCAATTGGGCGCTGTAGATCGTACCGGGCCGTACCACCACGCGCAGCGGCCGGAACGAGCCGTCATTCAATTCCGGGTTGGCATCCGGGTACAGCAGCGCAAACGCCAGGCGCGAGGCCGAAATCGCATAAGTGAGACCACAGTTGATATTGCCTGGCCGCTGCGGGCTGGATTTGCTGGCATCTATCATCAGCTCATCGCCCTTCACAGTGACCGAGACATGACCATAGACCGGTGTATCGCCGATTCCATCGTGATCGGTATAGCCATCCGCCTCGTATACGCCGTCAGGAATACCGCGAACGAACGCGCGGAACTTTCGTTCCGTGGCGGCAAAGATCTGCTCGGTCGCCGATCGCACGGTGGTGATGCCAAAGCGCTGGACCAGTTCGAGCAGACGTTGCTTGCCGATGTCGAGCGCCATCTTCTGCGCCATGAGGTCGCCGATGATCGTGTCTGGAACGCGGCTGTTTGAACGGAACAGATCGATGATGTCGCGCACCCAGGCGCCGTCACGATAAATCTGCGTCGCCCCCCAGCGCAGGCCTTCCTCGAAGATCGACGAGGAATAGACCGAATAGCCCTGCACTGCCTGACCGATATCTGCCCAGTGAGCTCTGATGCAGGCGAACCCGATGACACCATCGGTCTCGTTGGCAATGACGCAAATGACGTCCACGTCCGGCAGATGACCGCCGGTGATGTAGGGATCGTTGACGGTAAATGTATCGCCGTTCTTCAGATTTTCCATGCCATACCTGGCGATGGTCGCGCGCACGCCCGCATCGAGACCGCCGGTAAACAGCGGCAGGCCCGCATATTGACCCAGCAGCTCGACCTTCTCGTTGAACAGGGCGATACCGTAGTCATGCATCTCGTAGACCGACGGCGTGAAGGCGCTGCGCTCCAGCACCGCGCTCATGTCCTCCGCAATGGCGTTGTATGCGCTGCGAATGACTTCGGTAGTAATCGGATCGGCACTCATCGAACTAGACTCCCGTATCCCGTGTGACGATCAGGTTACCCCAGGGATCGGCAGTGACACTGTAACCTGGGGGAACGACCGTCGTCGCTGAAGCTTCCTCGATGACGAGCGGCCCGGGTGTCGCGACACCTTCCTTTATGGCGGCACGACGCGTGAAGATCGTTTCCCTCGCCTCGCCACCGAAATACGCCAATTGCGTGAGTGGCGTGCCCGCATCCTCCTCACCGATGAACCTGTCGGGCGCCGTTTCGGAAGCGCCCGGATACAGCGGTGCAACGGCGGTGACACGCAGGTTTACAAGGTCCACCGCCTCCGCAAGATTCTTGTGTCCATAGGTCCGTTCGTATTGTGCGTCGAACATCGCTTTCAAGTCGGTGGCGAATCCCGGTGTGCCGATGGTCTCGGGGTCGAAAGGCACGGTCAGGAAGTACTCCTGGCCTTTGTACCGCAAGTCCAGCGCATGAATCAGCAGCACCGAGTCCGCGTCCACCTCATCCGTCGTGACCCGGCTCACGAGCTCGGCCTCCATGCGTGAGATCTTGTCCTTGAGGCTAGCCGGATCGGCGCGATGCAGCTGCGTCAGTTCCGTCTCGATCAGGTCCTGACGGATCTCGGTTTTCAACATGCCCCAGGCGGAAAACGCGCCGGCACAGTTGGGGACGATCGTGGTATCGATGTTGAGTTCTCGACCGATCTCGACCGCGTGCATCGGCCCAGCTCCGCCGAAAGCGACGAGCGCGAAATCTCGTGGATCGAGGCCGCGCTGCACCGTCATGGTGCGGATCGCGTTCGCCATACGAGCATTGATGACCTGCACGATGCCTTCGGCCATTTTGCCCTGGCTCAACCCCAGTTGGCCGCCGAAGTCGGCTATCGCATTGGCTGCCAGGTCGTAGCGTAGCGCTATGCCCGCGAACGCCTTATCCTTGCGCAGTCGGCCCAGCAGCAGGTTCGCATCGGTCACCGTGGGTTGAGTGCCACCCGCGCCATAGCACACCGGTCCCGGCTGCGCTCCCGCGCTCTGCGGGCCGACGCGTAGAGCGCCCGCATCGTTCCAGGCGAGACTGCCGCCTCCGGCGCCGATCGAAAGCACGTCGACCATCGGGGCAAGCACGGGGAAACCCGCGACCACGCGCTCGGAAGCGGCAATCGCCTCACCGTTCGCAATGATCGAGACCTCGAAGCTGGTGCCACCCATGTCGATGCAAATGAGGTTGCGGCGTCCGGTAACGCGGCTGAGTGCCTTCGAACCCACATTGCCCCCGACCGGACCCGAGAATAGGGTCAGCGCACCCCGCGTCTCGGCCTCCTCCGCCGAGATGAGACCGCCACTGGACTGCATCAGAAAGACTTGTTTGCGAAACCCGCGGTCGCGCAGGGCGGCACGTAGATTGCGCAGATAGTTTTGCAGGATCGGCGAAATGTAAGCGTTGATGACCGCCGTGCTGGTGCGTTCGAATTCACGCCACTCGCGACAAATCTCGGTCGAGGGTGTAACGAACAAATGCGGCGCCGTCTTGCGCAGATAGGCCGTTGCCTCGGCTTCGTGCGCCTTGTTTCGATAGGAGTTGAGAAAGCAGATCGCAAGTGAACTCAGCCCCTTCGCCGTCGCGGCCGCGGCGGCGGCATCGAGATCGGCATGACTCAGCGGTTCGAGCTCGTCGCCCGACGCGTCCAGCCGGCCGGTGACCTCGAAAATATCCTTGCGTTCCACGATCGGCCGCGGGTTACGGAAATGCAGATCGTAGGCGCGTGGCCGCGATCCACGGCCTATCGCGTAGATATCACCGAAGCCCTTGGTGGCGACGATGCCCGTCGGCACGCCCTTGCGCTCCAGCAGAGCGTTGAGGTGGACCGTCGTGCCGTGGACGAACAGATCGACTCCACTGAAGTCCGCCCCCACCACTTGTTCCAGAGCGTTCAGCACTCCTTCATAGTAGTTCGGTGGCGTGGACGGAGCCTTGGCCAGCCTGATTTCGCCGGTCGAGGCGTCGAGCAGGATGAGATCGGTGAAGGTTCCGCCCACATCGACGGCCACCAGGGTTTTGATACGCAACGCTGTCATTACTGACCTTATCTGTCCTTCGACTCAATAGGATCTGCTGAAGCTGACACCGAACGTCCGCGGCGCGCCATAGAAGTCCGCATTCGGAATGAAGCCGAGCGGATTGGTTGCCGCGGTGCGGTAAACCTTATCGGTCAGGTTCTTCACCCAGATACCGACGTCCCAACCGTCATCGGGCTGCGTCAAGCCAAACCGCAGGTCGAGCATTGCGTAGGAGCCCTCTCGCTGCTGGGGGAAGTTCTCGTTGGTAAAGTCGACGGCGCTCTGGTGATAGCCGGCGAGCTGGCCGTAGCCAAAAGTCTTGCCGAAACCGGTCTCCGCCTGGTAGCGAACGACTCCGTTGAGCGAAAACTTCGGCGTCCGCGCCAGGCGATTGCCGGCGTAGGGACCGGTCTTCACGGTCGCGTCAGCGATGTTGGAACCCAGGTTGAGCGACAGGCCTTCCAGAGAGCCGGAAGGGCGCCACGTAATATCGGTCTCGAATCCCTTGATCTCGGCATCACCGACATTGGTTAGCGTGGTCACGCAGATCGGCGAGCACACTGTGCCCGTGGCTTGATAGCTCTGCCAATCGTAGTAGTAGCCCGCCAGATTGACGATCAGTTCATTGTCGAACCAGGACGACTTCAGGCCGACCTCGTACGCATAGAGCATTTCGGGGTCGAACGGCTGCAGCTCGGCCACATTGAACTGGATGGCCGCCTTGTAGCCACCCGATTTGAAGCCCTTGCTGGCGCTGGCATAGGCGAGCACGTCAGGCGTGATTTTGTAGTTGATGCCGGCCTTCCATGAGAGATTCTTGTTGTCGATCGAGCTGAAATAGTCCTGCACGGCATGAAAGCCGATGGCCGCGAAGCTGGACGTACCGAATGGATCCAGGTCATAGGCGCTGTAATCATATTCCTTTTTCTCCTGCGTTCCGCGCAAGCCGCCGATCACGGAAAGCTGGTCGGTGATCGCCCATTCCGCCTGGCCGAACAGCGCCGCACTCTTGGTACGCTGGGTCCAGGTCGTCAGCACGCGCGTGCGCCCAAACGCCTTGTCGTCGAGCGCCTGGGGAACATAGCCGACGTTCCGGTCATAGGAAAGATAGATACCGCCGGTCCATTCGACAGGGCCCGTGTCGCCGGTCGCGCGGAACTCCTGCGAATAAGCGTGCACCTTCGCACCATAGCTCGAGTCGAGCAGGATGTACGGCGTGCCGTCCGGATCGTAGCCATTCTTGACGTTGGAGTAGTCGAAGGCTGAAATCGAGGTCAAGACGATCGGGTCCAGATGGTAGTTCGCCACGACCGAGGCACCGATGGCATGGGTATCGGTCACGTTGCCATAGAGGCTCGACCCCGCCACGAGACGCACGTCGTCGGAGTTATTCTTGAAGATCCCCCCGTCCTTGTTCAGGACCACGCAGTTCGGATCGTTGTACTGTCCGGAAGATGCGCAGGTCGCTCCGGTCAAGGTCTGATGCTCACGTGCCCGCGGCAACTGATTTTCAGAATCGTCGAGGCTGCCGTGCACGTTGAAGAGCACGTCCAGTTTCTCTTGTGGCTTCCACAGTAACTGCGCGCGCATCGCACCGCGCTTCACCTTGCCGACGTTCTCATTGTTCACGATGTTCGTTTGCCAACCGCGATCTCGATAGGTGCCGATACCCGCCACGCGATAGCTGAGCGTGTCGCTCAGGGGACCACCGATACCCAGTTCAGTCTCGATCAGACCGTAGTCGCCGACGTCCAGGCGGTAGTTCGCCGACGGTTCATTGGTCGGACGGCGGGAAACGAACTTCACCGCGCCACCTGTGGTGTTACGCCCATAGAGCGTGCCCTGCGGTCCCTTCAGAACTTCGACCCGGTCCACGTCGAACAGGCTGCCGGCCAGCATCGGCGTATAGGGCAGAATGACGTCGTCGACATACACCGAGACGTTCGGGTTGTTGTTGGTGCTGAAATCGTTGAGACCGATGCCTCGTATGGTGAAGGTGGGATTGCCATCACCCTGCGTCGTGATTGCGTTCAGACCCGGAACGGCAAACATCAGATCCGTCGTCTGCTTGATGCCCAGCTCCTGCAGGGTCTCCCCGGAATAGGCGGTGACGGACAGCGGCACGTCCTGTATACGCTGCGACCGCTTCTGAGCGGTGACGATCAGTTCTTCGAGAACGTCCGACCGCGCCGGCGTTGTGCTCTCCGCCGCGGTGCAGGACAACCCAAAGCCGCTGCCGGTTACGAACAGCACCCCCAGAAAAACTTTCCCCGCGCGCCTCGACTTCATCGCGATCCCCCGAATATTCAAAGCCGGTCTATGAATTCTTCGGAAAAGGCACTCCTTGCGCCATTTCTTGAAGACATATGAAACACTAGACACGGCCTCAGAGCGATTTGGTTTTAGGGCGCTCGCCCTTACGCGGGTGGGCCGAAGGCAAATCGGTTTTTCCGGGTTCGGAGATGGGCGGCAGTCAAGTACTTGATTTGCCTCGAACATGGCAGCACGGCGAAACTGACGCTGAACAGATCGCGCCGGCACGAGATTCAATGATCGAATAGCGTCGCCCCGTGTTCGACCGGTCGATCTTAGCCCCGTCGGCCTAATCGCATAGGGCTGCGCGCCTATCTTCACCCTGTCGGCTGATCGATACTTCCCGACATTCGACGGCAACTGAAGAGTGTCATGTCAGACGAAGCCATGTTGCGTGAGCGCTTTCCGATTCTTGCGCACAAGACCTACCTGAACACCTGCTCATATGGGGCGCTGAGCATCGACGTCGAAGCATCTCTGAAGAACTATATCGCGACGCGAAATGAGCAAGGCGCCGCCTGGGACGAATGGATCGGCAAGCTCAACGCGGTACGCGAGCGATTGGGGCGGCTCCTCAATGTTCCGCCGCATGATCTCGCCATTACATCTTCGCTCAGCGAGGCGGTCAATGCGCTATCGTCGGCACTGCGCTTCGACGGGCAACGCCGCAAGATTATCGTCACGGAATTCGATTTCCCAACGACAGCGCAGATCTGGCGCGCGCAAGCGGTCCGTGGCGCCGAGATCGTGACCGTTGCGGCGCCCCAGGAGCGCCTCGACATGAAAGGCTTCGACCGCCTGATCGACGACCGGACAACCCTCGTATCCGTACCGTCGGTCTGCTATTGGAATGGAGCCACGATCGACCTCACGCCGGTCATCAAGCTCGCCCGCGAGCGCGGAGCGGCCGTCTTCGTCGACGCCTTTCAGAGCGTCGGCACTTATCCATTCGACGCGCTCGCATCCGGCGCCGACTTTGTCGCCGGCGGCTGCACGAAATACCTGATCGGCGGCTCTGGTCTCGGCTTCCTCTACGTGCGCGACAGCATGACGGTCGGATTTTCACCGACTCGCACCGGCTGGTTCGCCCAACGCGATCCAAACGCCATGAACGCAGCCGCGCACGAAGCGGCACCCGACGCCCGACGTTTCGAAGCTGGTACGCCCAGTGTCGCCAGCCTCTATTGCGCGGAAGCGGGTCTGGCGCTGCTGGCATCCTTGCCAGCTGAGACGATCTGGAAGCAGATCGCGAGCCTGACGGATCAGATCAAGTCGGAGGCGCATCGCGCCGGGCTGGCATTGGCGACACCGATCGAACGTGGCGCTCACGGCGCGATGATCGCAATTCGCGCCGAGCACGATGCCCAGCTCGTGGAGCAGCTCATCGCCGACGGAGTGATCCTTACTTCACGCGCGGGCAATCTGAGGGTTTCGCCGCATTTCTACAATAATGCGGCCGATATCGACGCACTGTTCGCGGCGCTGCGCCGCCACCGCCACTTGATCGGCTAGGCTGGCTCCAGCTCGCTCGTCCGGCGCCGCATCAAACGGCGACCCTCATCGGTGAAATGCGGCGCAATGACCGCCAGCAACAGGTCAAAGCCTTGGCGAACGACTGTCCCCTCGAGATCGTCACCAGTCGCGCCGGCGAACTCCAGCCAATGGTCTGAAAGGATCCAGGTACTGGTGATCAGCAGGTCGAGCTCCCGCTCGCTGCTGAACGGCTTGATGTAGCCTTCAGCGATCAACGCTTGCATGAAGCGCCGCACTTCGACTAGCCGCCTTTGTCGAACGTCATGAAAGCGGCTCTGCAGCAACTCCATTTCGCCCAGCAGGCTCGAACGTTCGCGATAGAAGAAGCGGTAGCGCCAGATCATCTCGAGCTGTCGTTCGAACATGTAGGACATGTGCTCCAGCGTGGGCGTGAGATGATCCTCGTACCAGCCGGCGTTCATCTCCGCCTTCATTTGCGAGAAAAGCTCCAGCACGATGTCCTGCTTGGTGCGGAAATGGTAGTGCAGGTTACCTTTCGAGATGCCGCACTGATAGGCGATCCGGTGCGTCGAAATATTTCGCGAGCCGTGCGCATTGAACAGATCCAGCGCTGTTCGAAGGATTTTCTGCTGCGTCTCGCGTGAACTCATGGAATGTACTCGTTACGCACGGGCTCTCGAACAACAGGCACATCGATTCGTGCCTATACTAGCCAAGACATTGGCGTGTGCAACACTGTCGCCAGGCGCACGCCAATCTTGCGCAACGATTCATTGTTCCATTTTTTCGCCAAGTATTTCCATTCGACGAAAAAACGGAACATACTGCACCGCAACAAGATCGATGCACTCAACGACTCAATTCTTCCCTCTTGGACGCCGTAACCACCCCGCACCATCACCCCCTGCTGGGCATCGCCCTGAAACTCGCCTCCGTCGTGGTGTTCGCCGGAATGATGGCGTGCGTCAAGCTGCTTGGACAGGAAATTCCCGCCGGCCAGACTATCTTCGTACGCGGAGTCATTTCAGTGCTCGCGCTTGCGCTGATCGCGTGGAGCACGGGGAGACCGCACTTGCTCAAGACGCGCAATTTGCGCTCGCATGCATTGCGATCGATCTCCGGGACCCTGGCCATGTTCTGTCTATTCGTGGCGCTGACGATGATCCCGTTCGCCGAGGTCACCGCGATCACGTTTACGGCACCAATGTTTCTGACGATCCTTGCAATGTTGTTTCTCGGCGAGAGAATCCATGCCTTCCGCTGGACTGCGCTTGGCATCGGTTTCCTGGGCGTGCTGATCATGGTCGGGCCACACCTGTCCTTCGGCGACGGCCAATCCATGGGTATGCTGGCTGCCCTGGGGAACGCGGTCCTTTCAGCGATTGCAATGATGTTTCTTCGTCAGATGAGCGCGGGCGAGCACGCGATCACCATCACCTTCTACTTCTCCCTGACGTTCATGGCCTGCGCGGCACTGACCGCGATTCAGGGCTGGCCGATGCCGACAGCGGCGCAATGGGTGCTGATCGTTCTTGCTGGACTGTTCGGCGTCTTCGGCCAATTGCTCATGACCTACTCGTATCGTTATGCCGAAGCATCCACCATCGCGCCGCTCGACTATAGCAACCTGATCATGGCCGTGACGTTGGGCTATCTGCTGTTTGGCGAGATTCCATCGCTATCGGTCTGGATCGGCGCGCCGCTGGTCGTCGCAGCCGGATTGGTCATCTTGTGGCGCGAGTATTCCTTGAAGAAACAGCTCAGCTCGCCGTTGCAGGAGTAGCAATGCCGCGGCGCAAAACCACCGAGCGCGCCTTCTTCAGCATCTCAGCAATGGAAGTCATGACCGTCCGGGTATCGCACTGCCCCGTATCGTCTAGACGAACCAGTGCGGCGATCCCGACATCGGCAACGGCGGGGCCGGCGGCCGGGGATTTGCGTCCCCAGCCACCGTCAAGATCAGCGTGGAATCACGGGCAGAACAATGTGCGAGGCGCGAGCCTTGTCGTGATAAACCGCCTGCTGCGCGATATTCCATTTCGTCGCCGTCGCCTCGGTGCCGGGCTCGACATTGAGCCCATGAGCTCCAAAGCGTTTAGCAAGGCCGATGTTGCCGCCGTCCACGAAGTACGCGCTCGAAATCTCCACGCGGATGCGATGGCCCTTCTGGAACAGCACACTGGTGGGCGGCAGCGCGATCTCAGCTTTGGTGATGCGCGTGCCGTCGGCCGCGGTCTCCACGCTCTTCGACCAGGGCGTGCGGAACGGATCGGCGTACACGTAGTACATGGAATAGGCCGTGCCGTTCGGATGCACGTCGAACAGCCGCACCATGATATCCATCGACGGCGCCGAACTGGAGACATAGACCACCGCCGAGAGCGGTCCGGTGACTTCAACCGGCTTGTCCAGCGGCGGCGTGGTGTAGACCAGCACGTCGTCGCGTTTCTGATTCGCCGCCAAGTCCACCGGGCCGAACAAAGCGGTGCCGGGCAAAGGGCGCACGTCGGCCGGATCGTAGGTGAAGCGATCCGCCGGCGCACCGGTCGGCTCCTCGGTCGACAATTGTCCGCCACCCTTGCTCAGCTGCGCGGCGCCCTTGGAACTGAAGTAGTACTTGGTGAACTGAGTGCCCGGCACCGGCCAGTCGTCCGCCTCGCGCCAACGGTTCTCGCCCATCACGAACAAGCGTACGGGCTTGCGCTTGTCGATGCCGTTTTCCTGACCTTTGAGCCAGCGATCGAACCACTGCACCGAGGCTTCGTCCGGATCCATCTTGGCTTGCGGGCCGAACTCGACATCACCGTTCTTCGATTTACCGACGCCATGCGGCCACGGGCCCATGACCAGCTGCTGGTTGTTCTTCACCACCGGATCGCTTGCGTACTTGCGCACCAGCTGGAACATTTTTGTCGGCGGCTCGCCGCAGCAGTCGTACCAGCCGGAGATGTGCAGCATGGGCACGTTCACTTTCTTGTAGCGCTCTTCGTAGTTTTGCCACCAGCTGTCCAACTCCGGGAAGGGCTTCTGCCATTCGCCATGGGCGGCGCGCAGGTAGTACTCCTCCCAGAAACCATTGCGGTTGGTCTGCATGAAAGACCACCACTTCATCGGTTTGCCGAAGACTTTTGGATACTCGGAGCGGGGCAGATAGTCCCAGGCCCGCTCGAACGTGAGGCTGAAATTCCCGTCGTTCTGATTCACACGCCCGTCGGTGCTCATCATCCAGGTGATGTTCGAAATGGCTTCGCGGCCGGAGTACACGGCCAGGTGATCGAAGTCCGTGGTATCGCGGCCCAGCGTGGTGGGCGCGACCATTGGGACCAAAGCTTTCAGATAGGGATTTTCCTGATCGGCGACCAGATACTGGACCATGCCGAGATACGAGCCACCGGTCATGCCCACCTTGCCGCTCGACCATGAACGCGTTCCGAGCCAGGTGATGGTGTCGCTGCCGTCCTGAGCTTCGTCGCGCTTGCCGTACCAATCGCCTTCGGAATCGTACTTGCCACGACAGTCCTGGATGGCGTACGCGTAGCCCTTCTTCACATAGAACAAAGCCTGATCGCCGTAGAGCGGGCTTTCATTGCCATACGGGGTGCGCACCAGCACGACGGGATATTTCTCGCCGCCGGCGGGACGATAAATGTCCGTGGCCAGACGCACGCCATCGCGCATCGGGATCATGACGTTCTTCTGGACGATGATACCGCCGCCCGGCGCTTCCTTGAGCACCGCGGCGACGGGCGCGGCCTCCTCGGTGGGCTCCTCGGCGGCAGCTTTGGCCGGCGATTCATCGACTTTCGCCGGAGCGGGCGCCTTGCTGCACCCTGCGGCCAGCAACACGCCTGCCACCAGCAGCGGTAACCACGCGTGAGCCAAGCTCACGGCGACACGATCCGAGGCACGCTCGCCGACTACATCTTTTGCACGTTTGGACATGCTCCACCCGATCCCGTTAAGCCAGCCGCTTGCCGGCGGCCTATAGACCGGGCGAATGGCGATCTCTTCGATCACCGGCGCGGCGGCCGGCGCATCCTGCGACATTGCCGTGTTGGGCAGCGCCAACGCTGCCGCGGCGCCGGCCAAGGCCCTGTTTGTGAAGTCTAGTTTCGGCATAGCGTCACCCTGGTTTCCCCCCATGATGTTGATGTTTGGTATTCGCCACCAGCGCTGCACCCAATGTACGCGCTGCGCTGTCGGGAAGGGTCGACCCGGCACATCGGCAACCGACGAAAAGTGTCGTCGTAATAACAAGCCGTGCCGCTCTCATAAGGGGACGCCGCGCCGTGTGCTAGCTTGCGCCGCAGCGACAGTGGAGATGCATGACGATAATTGCCGCCGAAACAGAGGTGCGCGAGAACTCCGGCACAACCCGCGAAGTGATCATCGCCTCACGGCATCTTTCGTAACCAAAGAATTGGGGTTCATCGCGATGGACACGAAATCACTGAGGGGTGGCGGACGTTGGCGCATCAATAGTCCGCTTCGGAGCAAGAAGACATACAACAATGCGATCAGCGAACTCCGGGCGCGTTCAAGTTCGGCTCTCTCAACCATATGGGCAAACGCAACACAACGTTGAGCCTGTCGAACGCGCGCGACAAGATGAAAGATCCTGCGATGACCGCATGCTCGGCGCGAATCAAGTCGCTATCCACGGGATGATGTGGGCGGCCCGATCACAAATGCGGCACACCATCGAACCGCTGGCGCCGAGGGCGGGCAAGTTCATGAAGCAAAGGCGCTCAGTGGGCGCGTCGGGAGGCAACCGGATTTTTCGACCGTGTGTCGCCGCGCGACGGAAGCCTTTGATTCGCTTAAAATCCCACCGATGCTCGGACCTCCAGCTTACACGTGTGTGGAGCGAAGGATGTGAGCTAACGCTTGGATTTTATTGAGTGGTGGCCAGGGTCGGAATCGAACCAACGACACGCGGATTTTCAGTCCGCTGCTCTACTCAAGGCCGCTTGGCGACGACTTTTCCGTTCTCCCACACGTACACCGGTGTCCCGTGCATGCGAGCCGTCCGGCGCGCGGCTTCGCCAGCACGGAGCAACGCCCGCTCAACACGTGCGGCGAGTTTTGGGTTGCGATTCGCCGCTTTGCCGCCACTCTTGGCTTTCATGGACCCGACTCTATCAGGACTGGCGGCCGACTTGAATTGTCGTACACGGCCCAAGTATCCGCGAGTTGCCGATACGTAACCTGAAAGTTTTGCCAACTCCGAGCGAAACGCCGCAAAACGTCGGCTTTTTGCACATTATGACCTCCCTGCTGAACCCTGCTCGCTATGCGGCGCAGCGCCAGGCGTGGAGAGGCAAGCTGTAGATAAATAATCTCTACTTGATAGCCCAGTTGTTTCATCGCCCGAATGCGCTTGGCGTAAGTCAAACCGCTCAAAGTGCTTTCCCAGGCGAAATCCGCACGTAGGCCGGTAAGACGGTCGATTTCCGCAAGCACCAGGCGCGCTGCCGCCACCGCCGCAAGCTCCGGCTTCAGGGGCGACAAGCCGGCAGCCACCAGGTCAGCGTTTATGAAATTGAGGACACGAGCGTCGTGCGGCAGGTATTCCTTGGCAAAGGTCGTCTTCCCCGCGCCATTCGGACCGGCAATCAGCAAGCATCGCGGCCGCTTGGCTAAGCGCTTCTGCTTTTTTCTCGCTGCCACGCGCATCGCTCCGCTTTGCCGATCGCAAGGGAAATAGTGGTGGCCAGGGTCGGAATCGAACCAACGACACGCGGATTTTCAGTCCGCTGCTCTACCAACTGAGCTACCTGGCCATCGAGAGGCGCCGCCAAGGAGGGGCGGACCGGAGGCTGGACTCTGGGACCACCCAGAGGGGCGCGTATTAGAGCGGTGGGAGGCCCAATCGTCAAGCGCATCACTGCCCGACAGCCCGCCCACACCCCTCCGGCTTGGACACCCGCTCGGTGGAAGCAGGGTATTTGGCCAGCAGCGCAGCGGACCGGCGAGGCCGGGCGACCAGATCGCCACCGCAGTTGGGGCAGGTTCCGCACAGCACGTTCTCAGCACATTCGCGGCAAAAGGTGCATTCGAAGCTACAGATCATGGCCAGATCGGACTGCGGCGGCAGGTCACGATCGCAGCATTCACAATTGGGACGCAGCATCAGCATCATGAACTCCTGACGATTCGATTGACCCTAGTACATTCCGCATTGCGGAACCCCTCACCCAGCCCTCGCCCGGCCTGCCCACGCTACTGCCCCTCCGGCACATACTCCTTTGGTTTCGTCGACCCGCCGCCGAAAAAGAACTTCTCCATCTCCTCGACCAGGAACTTGCGCGCCTTGGGTTCGATGGGCGAGAGCCGGTATTCGTTGATCAGCATGGTCTGGTGCTTGAGCCAGCGCTGCCAGCCCTCCTTGGACACACTGGAGTAAATCCGCTGTCCCAGCTCTCCGGGATACGGCACGTGGTCCAGCCCCTCGGCCTCGACTCCCAGCACCACACAATGAACCATTCTCGCCATGACTTGATCTCTTGCCTCACAACGCCGCTTCGAACCCCAGGCCGGCCTGACGCGGCAACCGCAATTGCTTGATCAGGTCCACCGCGGGCTTGGCCAATCCGATGGCCGCCGGCCGATCGGGATCGTACCAAAGGTGCCGCTCCCCGTCGGCAACGACGACGTCACCCTCTCGCTCCGCACGCACCAGCAATGGATGCAGGGTGAGGTCGAAATGCGTGAACGCATGATGGTAATCCGGCAGCGTTTCGCACACCGGTGGGGTCCCGCGGGCACCACCGCCAGCAGGCAGCCTCTCCACAACCCAGTCACGCGCCGCGGCCTGCGACTCGAACTGGGGGAACGTCCACAAGCCACCCCAGATACCCGCTGGCGGACGACGTTCCAGCAGCACCGCACCAGACTCATCGACAGCGATCACCACAAACGCGTCACGCAGCGGCCGCGCCTTCTTGGGCTTCGGCGTAGGCAGCACACTCTGCAGTCCCTGCGCACGAGCAAAGCAGTGTCCAGCCAATGGACATGTGGGGCATGACGGACGCGAACGCACACACACCGTTGCGCCCAGGTCCATGATGGCCTGGGTATAGTTGCCGACCCGCTCTTGCGGGGTGCAGGCCTCGGCCAGCCGCCACAATTCGCGCTCGACTTTCTGTTCGCCCGGAAACCCCGGGACCGCAAAGTAACGCGCCAGCACCCGCTTCACATTCCCATCCAGGATCGGGTGCCGCTGCGCCTGCGACAGCGCCAGTATCGCCCCGGCCGTGGACCGGCCGATCCCGGGCAGCGCCTGCACTTCCTCCAGCGTGCCGGGAAACGCCCCGCCGTGCTCCGCGACGATCGCCTGGGCCGCACGATGCAGATTGCGCGCCCTGGCGTAGTAGCCGAGCCCCGTCCACAAATGCAGCACCTCATCGATCGGTGCCTGCGCCAACGAACGAACCTCGGGGAAGCGCTGCATGAACCGCTCATAGTACGGAATCACCGTCACCACTTGCGTCTGCTGCAGCATGATCTCCGACACCCACACCCGATAAGGCGTGGTGTCGCGCTGCCACGGCAGGTCCTTACGGCCCGCGACATCGAACCAGCGCAGCAACTCGGGCGCCAGCGCATCGATGGCCGCGGCGGCGGCCATGTCCGTAAGGGTAGCCGAACTCATTATTTCAATTGCGCCTGCGCTTCCACATTTCTGAACAACTCGACCGTGGCTTGCTGCAGCGTGCGCAGCATCCAGCGCCGTCCCACCAGCGGCGGCAACCAGAAGCCCGGTTCGACACTGGTGTGATATTCCACTCGGACACGCTCGCCGGACACCGACAGTCGCGTGCGGGTTTCGCCGAACCGTACGTCACTGCGCGCCGGATCAACGATCGCCGTCAACTCCAGCGGCGCTTCTTCCACCCGCTCGACCCGCCGCACGTTGCGGCAGAATGGCCCGAAGCACGCGCGCAACACTGTCCCCAGCACCACGCTGCGGTCGTCCGGACGCTCCAGCACGCGAGCTTCCAGGATATGCGCATCCAGCCGGGGATAATGCGCATAGTCACGCAGCACCGCGCTAACTTTGTCCATCGGGGCATCGATCCAAGCCACCATCTCGAACTGATAGCGTCGATCGTGATACCGGGCAGCCGAGCTTTCGATTTCGAGAGACCACGCCGTGGTGGACAGCGACAACAAGCCCAGCAGCCACAGACCACCCTTGACCACCTGACATGAACCTCAACGCTTGTTGAACAAATCCTTCAACTTGTCCTTGAGCTTGTCCTGCAACTTTTCCTGGCCCTTCTTCAGCTCTTCCTTCACCCGGGCCTTGACCAGCCCTTCGATATCCGGTCGCACCTTGGGATCATCCAGCGCGCCCGTCACCTTCACCGGAATCTGCGCATCGACCATGTCCTGCATCTGGCTGGTATCCGCGCCTTCGCGTGGAATTTTCAGCACCGTCGCCAACAGTTTGTAATCGAGCGTGCTGTCAGGCACGTCCACCGTGCCCTGGCCCGTCACCTTCAAGTACTGCAGCGACGCCTCCAGGTCCTGGTTCGACCACACGCCGTCCCGAATCACGCCGCTGCCCTTGAGCGCGCTGAACGGGGTGCGCGCGGGTCCGGTACGTTGCGGCGCTGTTTGCTTTTTCAACAATGAGCGCGCACGCCGTATCTCGTACCAGAGATCGGCTCCCTCGAGCGCGCCGTCGGTCACATTGAAATCCAGGGTGCCCGCCAGCGTGCGCAACAATTCGTCGCTGTCACGGCCGACGCCCGTGGCCTTCAGGTTCAAACTGCCTTTGCCCGACATGCGCTGGGTATCGAACAAATCCTTCAGCAGCGGCGCGAACTCGATATGGCTCACATGCTCGTCCAGGCTGACCCGCGCCCGCTCCGCGGTCGCATCGATGCCGATGTCGCCTCGATACTGCCCGCCGTACATCGACGCCTCGGACGGATGCAGCCGCACCTTGCCGTCACGCGCCGCCACCCCCAGCCTCAGCTTGGTGAACCTGATGCCCGAGAAAATGGCCTCCCCCACCCGCAGTTCGCCATTGGCATTCAGCTTGCGCAGCAGCTCCACCGGGATGGGGGTTGGCGGTTCCTTGGGGGCCTTGGCGCCGGACTTGGCCGCAGCGGCCGCCGGTAGCGGCGCCAGATAACGATCCGCATCGATTTTGTCCACGTCGAGTGAGAAGCGCAGCGCGCGGGTAGCGAAATCGCTTACCCCCAAACTGCCCGTGGCCAGGGTATCGTCCAGCTTGAGTGTCAGCGCACTGAAATCCACTGACGACGGGGTGGCCACCAGCTGCGCGCTCAGGCTCAACTGTTTGAGAACAGCAGGATCCCGGCTGGTTGGCAGCTCGATCCCCAATTTTGGCAGCCATTCCCGGGGCGATACCGGCTCCAGCGTCAACGCCCCCTGCAGTTTGGGCGTCCCCAGGATATCCTGTCCCCGCAGCGCCCCGGTCAACCGGCCCCCCGCCACCTCCACGGTCAGGCCGGTCAGCGCCAGGGTCTGCGCCGACAGGTCGGCGGCCAGCTTGTCCGCCACCACCGAAAGCGGAATCCCCGCGGGCGGAATTCCATCGCCTTTCCAGGTCGTCGTCAGGCTCAAACCGTCAAGTTGGTGCGTCTTGTGGCCGATATCCAGAACCAGGGAATGCGCTCGAATCCGCACCGGCAGCCCCTCCGGGGGGAACCCCGTTCCCGACACGGTGACGTCGATCGCGGGATCGGCCAGCTGATGTGCATTGCGTTCCAGGTTCGCGGTTACAGTAGTCGCCACATGCCCCTTGATCGACAGCGCTTTACCTTCGTCGAGCACGAAATCGCTCTTCAAGTCGAACGGCTCGCCGGACGCCAGCCGGCCGGTGGTCAGATTGAACTCGCGCAGGCTGCGCTGGCTGTGGGTCTGCCGGTTCTCCATGACGACCGCGGCATCCTCGATCGCAAGTCCGGCAATGGTGGGCAGCGATGTCGACCCGGCCGGGGCGGCCGCATCGGCGCCGGCCTGCGACTTGCCCAGGTCGGCCCAGTTGTCGTGCCCGTTCGCATCGGTGATAAGGCGGATGCGAGCCCCTGCCAGCGTGATCTTGCCCACTTCCAGCTTGCCGCGCAGCAACGGCAACAGGCGCACGCTGGCACGCGCTCCCTGAATCGACACGAACGGTTCATCGCCGAACCCTGGCGCATCGCTCAGGCGCGCCGCGCCGGTCTGCAACGCCAGCCACGGAAACACCGACAGTTTCAGGTCGCCCTCGAGCGTCAGCTTGCGACCGGTCTGCCGTTCGACCATGCCGGCAATATCAGCGCGAAAATCGTTCGGATCCACGAACGACACCACCAGGATCAGCACCAGCGCCAGCAGCGCCACCAGGCCGCCGACCACGTAGGCGCCTATCTTCAACATTCGCATTGTCCAACCTCACGGCCCAACCCGGTCCAATCCTCAGTCGCACGGCATCGCACGACCCGCGCCGGGGCCCTGAATTCTACCAGGGGGCGGCCACCCGCCACCGAACCGGCCGGGATGACCCCGTAATGCCCGATCTGTTGCAAACCTTGCAGGATCTGTTGCCCGGCATGGCCCTGGGTGCCGCTGCGGGGATCGGGCTTGTCCTTATGTGGCAGCGCCGCGCAGGGCAGCGCCGGCGCCAGCGCCGCCAGGCCAAGGCGCCGGCGACGATGGAGCGCCTGTCGCTCGCCGTAGCCACCGGGGGCATTGGCGTCTGGGATTGGGACATTCAGGCGGACCGGCTCGATCTGGACGCGGCGAGCGGCCGCGCCTTCGGCACCGATCGTCTGTGCATCGAGACCGGCGCACGCGAATTCCTCAACGCCGCCATTCACCCCTACGACCGTGCGGAATTCGAGGACACGCTGCAAGACGCCTTGGAGGGTTTCGATACCTTCACGCATCGCTGCCGCATCCTGCTGAGCGATCGCACGGTGCAACATCTGCAGCTCAGTGGCCGCATCCTGCGTGACGCGCGGGGCACGGCGCTGCGCCTGGTCGGCGTCACTACCGATGTCAGCGCTGAGATGCGTCGCACCGAGCTGCTGTTACAGCAGGCGGAAGACGAGCGCGCCCTGCGCGACCGGCTCAATCTCGCCACCCAGACCGCCGGCATCGGCGTCTGGGACCTGGATTTGATCACGCGCCGCCTGGCTGCCGACGACACCGTCTACGACATTCTGGGCTTCGACGGCACACTGGACGAGCAAACGCTGTTCGGACTCATCCACCCCGAGGACCAGGCCGACGTCGTGGCCAAACTCAGAACCGCCATCATCGACCGCCAATACAACAGCATTCTGTCGCTGGCGCACCGCATCTCCCAACCCGGTGGCGCGCTGCGCCACATCCAGACACACCTGCGCATCTTTCGCGACAATGCGCAGCGCGCCACCCGCCTCATCGGGGTCACCTGGGATGTCAGCGAGGCACGCAAGGCGCACCAGGAACTGCTGCAGGCCATCGAGGCCGCTGAAGCCGCCAACCGCGCCAAGAGCGCGTTCCTGGCCAACGTCAGCCATGAGATCCGCACCCCCATGAACGGCATCATCGGCATGACCGGACTGCTGCTGGGCACCCGGCTCGACCGCACCCAGAGAGACTACGCCGACACCATTCGCGGCAGCGCCGATTCGCTGCTCACCGTCATCAACGACATCCTGGATTTCTCCAAGATCGAAGCCGGCAAGCTCGACATCGAGGCCATCGAGCTGGACCTGCGCGGCAACGTCGAGGACGTGGGCGCCATGATGGCGGTCCAGGCCGCGGCCCGCGGTCTGGAGCTGGTGGTGCACCTGCATCCCACCGTACCGAGCCGGGTAATCGGCGATCCGCAGCGCGTGCGTCAGTGCCTCATCAACCTGGTGGGCAACGCCATCAAGTTCACCTCCCAGGGTGAAATCGTCATCGAAGTCAGCATGCGGGAGGCGGACGACGGCCAGGCGCTGACGCGCTTCGAAGTGCGTGATACCGGCATCGGCATCGCACCGGAGATACTCGACACCTTGTTCCAGCCATTCGTACAGGCGGATTCGTCCACCACGCGACATTTCGGCGGCACCGGCCTGGGCCTGTCCATCGTGCGCCGCCTGGTGGACATGATGGGCGGCCAGTTGGGCGTCACCAGCGAGGTGGGCCGGGGCTCAACCTTCTGGTTCATGCTGCCGCTGGAACCGGTGGAGCAGAACCTCCAGGCCGGCGCCATGGAGGCGGCCCAGCTGGGCCGGCGCGTCCTGGTGGTCGATGACAACGAAACCAACCGGCGAGTGCTGGCCGGGCAACTGGTGCACGCCGGCTACGAAGTCAGCTTGGCGGGCGGCGGCAACGACGCCCTGCGCCTGATGCGGCAGGCGCTCGACGACCAACGCCCGTTCGACGCGGTGCTGGCCGACTATCAGTTGTCCGACATGGACGGCGCCACGCTGGGCGAGCGCATCAACGCCGACCCACAGCTGGCACGCGCCCGCCTGATCATGCTGACCTCGCTGGACCGCCAGGGCGACCTGGGCCGCTTCGCCTCACTCGGTTTCGCCGGCCACCTCACCAAGCCGGTGCGCGCGCGCGAATTACTCGACTGCCTGGACCGTGTCCTGGCGCTCGAGGCCAAGGAATGGCATCTGCGCAGCCAGTCCATCATCACCCGCGGCATACTGGCCAGCGGCGCTTACCCGCACCGCTATCGAGGCCGCGTGCTGCTGGTGGAAGACAATGCCGTCAACCAGAAGGTCGCGGTGCATTTTCTCGAACACACGGGTTGCGAGGTGCACGTCGCGGACAATGGCGTCGAAGGCGTCAAAGCCTGGCGGCAGGCATCTTACGACCTGATCCTGATGGATCTGCAGATGCCAGGCATGGATGGCATTGCCGCCACCCGCCGCATCCGGGAACTGGAGCTCGGCAGCGGCCTGCGCACTCCCATCGTCGCCTTGACCGCCAATGCGATGACCGGCCAGCTGGAACGCTGCCTGGAGGCCGGCATGGACGGCTTTCTCACCAAACCCATCGAGGCCGCCCGGCTGCACGAAACCCTGGAGCGCTACGGCCTGGCCGTGGCGATGGGCGATCCTCACCAAGCTGCTCAGCCCGACGACGGCGTGCCGCCCATCGACCTGGCGCGACTCAACGAACTTGCCGATGGCGACCACGACTTCATCCACGAACTGGCGGTGGCCTTCAATGCCAGCGGCGAGCAGGTATTGCAGGAAGTCGCCGCCGCATTGGTCAACTTCGACCGCGTGGCCCTGGAACGTGCCGGCCATAAGCTCAAGGGAGCCAGTGCCAACATCCACGCCGAGCCGCTGCGCGCGCTTGCCCACGAGCTCGAACGCCAGGCGCTCAGCCTGGATCGCCCCCGCTTGCAGACCTTGATCGATTCCCTGCGGACCGAATTCGAGCGCACCGCAACTTTCCTGCTGCGCCACACCCATGACCCGGCGAAAAGGACCGGCTGACGACCCGCAGGCCCTCAGCCCATGGCATCCACGGTGACGCGGTTGCGACCCGCCGCCTTGCTGGCATAGACCCCCGCATCGCAACGGCTGATCAAGGCATCGAGCTTGCTATCGCGCGGTACCGCACCCGGCCAGCCGGAAACCCCGAAACTGGCGGTGACCCGCAGCGCGGCGGCCCCCAGGACGAACTCGCTGGCCGCCAGCCGTTCCCGCAACTGATTGGCCAGGGTGGCCGCGTTCGCCACGCTGGTCTCCGGCAACACGATCACGAACTCTTCGCCGCCATAGCGTGCCAGCCAGTCGCTGGAACGCACTCCCCGCTGCAATCCTTCCCGGAACCAGCGCAGCACGTCATCGCCCACCTGGTGGCCATGGGTGTCGTTGATCTGTTTGAAATGATCCACGTCGCACATGATCACCGACAGGGCCCGGCCATAGCGGCCGGCGCGCTCGATCTCGTGCGGCAGCTGTTCCATCAGATGGCGGCGATTGAAAGCTCCCGTCAACGGATCCGTGATCGACAGGCGCCGGTTCTCCTCGTTCGCCGTCCGCAGCGAACGCTCCAGGGTCACGATGCGCTTGCCCGTGCTCAGTCGCGCAATCAGCTCGGCTTCGACCACTGGCTTGGTGAGGTAATCGTCGGCACCCGCCCGCAAACCGGCGACCACGTGTTCGGTGGAATCCCGCGCTGTGAGCAGGATGGTGTAGACATAGCCTTCCACTTGCGAGCGGCGCAACTCGCGACACAGCGCGACGCCATCCATCTCAGGCATCTCCCAGTCGGTGATCAGCAACTGGTAATAGCCGGACTGGAGCTTGGCCAGCGCTTCACGGCCGTTGCCGGCGGTTTCGACTTCGTAGCCCGCGCGCTTGAGCAGACGGGCCAGGATCAACCGCTGGGTCGGCTCGTCATCGACCAGCAGGATGCGCCAATGGGTCGTCCCCGCCTGGCCCGGCGCGGCGCTGGTGATTGTGGACATCGGCCCTGACATAGCCACGGATCGTACCCGCCCCGACCTGCCAGGAACCACGACTGTTGCGCACTTGCAGCATCCGGCGCTATTCCCGGCAGAGTTCCACGCCGCCGTTGAGTGTTTTGACGCGCACCCGGGCGTTGCCGCCACCCTCGCTGAAGCGGAGATTGTTGCCCGGCGCATACTGATGCGTGCGCTCCGACTTTGGCCCGAAACAGTTGTCGATCTCGCCGTTGAAGGTGGCGATGTCGAATTCGGCATCCACCGGCTGACGCAACATGAAACTCAGATCGCCGTTGACCGCCTCGGCGTCCAGGCGCGAGTCCTTGGCCAGCGACGCGCCCAGGCGCAGGTCGCCGTTGGTGGTCCGGATCCGGCCTCGCGTCAGGGTCTGCATGCCGATGTTCATGTCCCCGGTCACGGTTTCCAGGGTCAATTCGCCGGCGGCGTCCGACAAGGTCACATTGCCGCTCACCGTGTTGACGGCGATGACCCCGGGCTCCTTGTGAGCACTCACTGTCACATCGCCGCCGATGGTCTTGACGGCCAGTTCCTCCGACCATACCTGGGTGTTGATCTCGCCGCTGACCGCCTGCAGCCGCTGTGCGCCGCGGACGTCGGTGACGCGCTGATCGGCGCTGATGGTGTTGACCGTCAGCGCGCTGTCACGAGGCACCTTGACGACCAGGTCGGTACCCCCGCCGGAGATCAGGCCGGGCGGCTGCTCGACCTTGATCCAGGTACGCCGGCTACGGGCGTCGCTTTCCACCTTGAGTCGTTTGACGTTGTGCCCCAGGTCCGCGTTGACCAGCACTTCGGGACGATCCCAGCCGCTGACCCGCACATCACCAGCCACGTTCACGATCTCGACCTCACCGCGCGGATCGGCCGGCACGCGTCGTTCCACCATGCCCTCGGCGTCGCCCTCTCCGGGGTTCCCCTGGGCATCGCCCAGGGTGTCACCATGCGCAATGCTCCCTGCCAGCGCAGCCCAGCACAACGTGGCGGTGGCAAAACTCATTCGTTTCATCATCATTCTCATAATCGCGTCTCGCCCGAGGCCTTGGCCAAAGTGGGGACCGTCATTTCGCCGACGCTGCCCAGCAGCGCCAGCTCGCTTTGGTACGTGGACAGCAACAATTCCTGTAACAAAGGATCGTTAGGATGCTGCGCCAGGGTGCTGGAAATCTCGCTGGCGGCCCGCCGCAAATCCGCCAGGCTGCGTTCCAGCTTGGCACGCGTCACCGGCGGCAAAGATGCGAGATGGCGCTTGAACTCCGCATCCAGCGCGACGCGCGCCTGCGTGTAACCCTTGCCCAGCTGACCGCCGCCGAAGCTCGCCGGCATGGCCGGCAGCACCGGTGCCTGCTGCAACTGCCGGGCCGCGGCCTGGCGGGCATCCTGCACGTCCTTGCGCGCCGCCTGCTGTGTCAGCACAAAAGTGATCGCTGACGATGCCACCACCAGCAGCAAGCCCGCCGCTAGCCGCATCCAGTAGCGCGTCGGCGCAACCCGAGACGACGCGGCACCTTGCTCAGGTTGCCGTGGCTCCCGCTCCAGCTGTTCATGTATGCCGGCCCACAAATCACGTTCCGGCGCCACGGCACGCGGCAACTGTTCCAACAATCGATCGAGTGGATCGCGCGTCTGATTCACGACGGCATCTCCTGTAAACCCATGCGTTCACGCAGCAGGCGACGCCCACGGTGCAGTTGCGCCTTGCATGTACCCACCGCGATACCCAGCATGTCGGCAACCTCCTCATGGCTATAGCCATACACCGCCTGCAACACCACCACGTGACGCGCCCCATCGGGCAAAGTAGCCAATGCGCGCTCCACATCCACGACTTCACCCGCGTCGAACTCTCCACCGCCCGCCTCGGCGAGCTCCTCCACCGGTTCGCCGGCGTCGCTCGCCTCCACCCGGGTCCCGTGATTGCGTCCGTAAGTCAGTACTTCGTTCACCGCAATGCGATGCAACCAGGTCCCGAAGGCGCTGCGCCCTTCGAAGGCAGCCAGGTTGCGCCAGGCCCGTACGAAACACTGCTGGGCACAATCCTCGGCAATGTCCCGCCGCTTGGTCATGCGCAGGCACAACCCGAGCACCCGGCCGATGTGCAGGCGATACAGACGCTCGAACGCCTTCATATCGCCGCCACGGGCAGCCGCGACCAGCGCCGCATCGCTGAGCGACCCTCGATCGGCAGTCATCGCGGTCTGCTGGACCGGATCAGGTGTTCCGCTGCCGGATATCAAACTCGCCCTTCCTCAAGATGCCGTTATGAATGCCGTCGCTATGGGATTGGATGCGGCGCCAGCAGGCGGGGTTTATATCTCAAGTTCGATCTTTGGCCCGGTTCGATGTTTTGCTACTTGTGCGCCACGCCAAGGGCCGGCCGGCCGCGTCGGCGGGAGAGGAACGGCCGGGGCCAAGTCCTTGAATCAGTGAGGGGAACTCGACCGGCTGGGTTCAATGATGCCGGTATGGGTGCGCCGCCAGCGGGATCTGTTCGGAGTAATCCGGAGCGTGGCCGGGCGAGCGCTCCCCCGACGCATAATCAGGCTCGTACTCCAGTTCTTCCTCGCTTTCCAGTTCCACCCAGCCCACCGGCGGCGGGCTCTCCTCCAGGTTCATGTCCGCCCATTCCTCGAAGCCGAACTCGTCCACATCCCCATTTTCGTCCCGCACGTCGATCACACCGAGCAGCTCATCGACGCTGATGACACAGAAGGATTCGCGACTCACGGGATGTTGATACCACTGTCCTTCGCGAATTTTGCTGTGGTGCATGACCGGTTCTCCCGTGGGTGACACATGGCCGAGACAGACGGGGCGAGCGCCCCTTCATACATCCTATCCCCTGGTGACAGCGTCGTCGTAAGCGGTTTCCCCGGCTTGCCAAGCGCGACGCGCTGTCGCACCATTGCGGCTTCACCGAGGATCGTGCTGCGCATTCCATTCGCGCACCCGCTGCTGCAACTCCAGACCCGGCATGGGTCGGCCGATGAAATAGCCCTGCGCCCGGTCGCAGTGCGCGGCATCCAGAAAATCCAGCACTTCCTGCGACTCCACTCCCTCGGCACAGGCGGTCAGGCGCAGCTTGTGCGCCAACAGAATCATGGTCTCGACCATGGTACGGGCATCTTCATGCGCGAACACGTCACGCACGAACGAAGTGTCGATCTTCAGTTCGCTGAACGGCATCAGGTACAGCTGCTTGAGCGAGGAATAGCCGGTACCGAAATCGTCGATGGACAGGCCGAAATTTTTCACGCGCATGCGTGTCAGCACGTCCATGGTGGTGCCGGGATCGAACATGGCCGCGCTCTCGGTGACTTCAAAGATGATGCGCCGCGCGTCGGCACCGACCTGCGCCGCCATGCGTGCTACCTGATCGGGAAACGTCAGATCGTTGAGCATCTGCGGGGACAGGTTCACCGCCACCGACAGATGCAGATCGGCTTTGTCCCAGGCCCGGCACTGCGCCAGCGAGGTCTCCAGCACGCGTTCGGTCAAACGCCGTATCAAGCCGTGCTTTTCCGCCAGAGGGATGAAGCGCGCCGGCGACACGGGCCCCAGCAACGGATGCTCCCAACGGGCCAGCGCTTCCACCCCTTCCACCACCCAGCGGCCTGGCGCAACGCGCGTGGCCTTGGGCTGGTAATGCACCTGGATTTCAGCGCGCCGGTCGAGAGCCTTGGCCAGGGCTTCCGGCGTGATCGGCGTATCGTTGCTCAGACAACGCCGCAGGATGATTTCCAGGTCGGCGAGCAGGATCGGCTTCTGCAACGCCCCGACCATGTTCAGGCCTTGTGCACGGCCGATCTGCTGCGCCGTCGCCAGCACACGCTGATCCATGCCGCTGGCCACCAGCACGTGCGCCTTGCTGCCCCGCTCACCGAGATAGCGCAGCAGCTCGATGCCATCCGCCCCCGGCATCTGCAGGTCCAGCACCACCACGCTGGGCTGGAACTCCTCCAGGGCGCGCCGGAACGCATCCGGCTCGGTCACCGCCAGGGACTCGAATCCCATGCTGGCGCCCGCCTCCGAAATGAATTCGCACAGGTCGGCCTGGTCGTCGATCACCAGCAGCTTGTCGGCACTGTCAGGCAACGTGCGCCTCCCGCCGGTCGAGCACGGTACGCACCCGCACCGCCAGTTCCTCGTTGCGATACGGCTTGTGCACCACGTCGGCCGATGACACGCTGGCGCCGCTCAGCACGCTGGTGGCCGCATAACCGGTGGTGAACAGCACTTTGATGCCGGGCCGCAATTCGCGCGCCCGCTTGGCAAGTTCGGGACCGAGCGTGCCGCCCGGCATCATGACGTCGGTGAACAGCAGGTCGATGTGCTCCGGCCCCATCAGAATGCGCAACGCATCTTCCGCCTTGGGTGCATCCAGCGCCTGGTAGCCGAACTGTTTGAGTGCCGTGACCGCCGTCTCACGCAGGTCGGCATCGTCCTCCACCACCAGGATGGTTTCATCGCCGGTGGGCGCGATCTTGGTGACGATGGTGTCCTCGCGCAGCGACTGCTCTTCAGCGCAGCGCGGCAACAGAATCTGTACCGTGGTGCCACGACCCACTTCGCTGTTGATGGTGGCCAGGCCGCCCGATTGTTCGGCGAAACCATGCACCATGGCGAGCCCGAGGCCGCTGCCCCGGCCGGATTCCTTGGTGGTGAAGAACGGCTCGAACACGCGCGCCAGCACGTCGGGCTCGATGCCCACGCCATTGTCGGTAACGCTCACCGAGACATATTCGCCAGGTTCGAGCGGCGGGTGGGCGGCGGCGAACACCGAATCCAGGCGCACGTTCTGGGTTTTCACCACCAGCCGGCCGCCATTGGGCATGGCATCGCGCGCATTGATGGCCAGGTTCAAAATGGCGTTCTCGAACTGACCCGCATCCACGCGGGTGTGCCACAGATCCGGCATCTGCACGATGCGGGCCTCGATGGATTCGCCCAGGGTACGCTGCATCAGATCGGCCACGCCCGACAGCTGACGATTCAAATCGAGCACGTTCGGGTCCAGGATCTGGCGTCGAGCGAAGGTCAACAGCCGCCGCGTCATGTCGGCGCCACGCACCGCGGCCCGCATGGCCGTGTGTACCTTGCGCGCCAGGCCGGCGTTGTCGGCCACGCTGCGCTCGATCAGCTGCAGGTTGCCGAGCACCACGCCCAGCAGATTGTTGAAATCGTGCGCGATGCCGCCGGTGAGCTGACCGACGGTCTCCATTTTCTGGGCCTGCAACAGATCCGCCTGCAGCCGCTTCACCTTGGTCAGGTCGTAGTAGATCGAGAAAAAGCCCCGCACCTCGCCTCGTGTCCCCGGCGCGGGATCGGGAGCGAATTCCGGGACGAAATGCGTCAACCAGTCACGCGCGACCCCATTGTGCGTGGAGCTGTGGGTCAGGCTGCCGGTTTCGCCCTGCAGCGCCGCGCTGACGTGATCGGCGATGGCGGCGTAGGCCGGCTGGCTCATGATCTCGACCAGATGGCGTCCGACACACTCGGCGCGCGGCAGGCGGAACCACTCCCCCATCGCCTTGTTCACATAGGTGACCACGCCATTCTTGTCGGTGTACATCACCATGGTCGGCATGGCATTGAGCGTGAGGTCGTAGAAGTCACGCGTCTCCCGCACCTGGCGTTCGGCGATGACCCGATCGGTGATGTCCTGGATCATGCCGTGCAGTCGCACCGTGATCTCGGCGCGGCGCTCGGCCTTGGCGATCACACGCACCCAACGCAGCCGGCCACGTTTGCCCTGCAGGCGCAATTGCATATCGACGCGGTCGACAGTCTTGCCGGAGGCATCGACACCAAGACCGGTTTCGATGAGCGTCTTGACGGCCCGGGCCAGGGGCTCCAGGTCCTCCTCGAGCAGATAGGACTTGATCAGCGCCAGGTCGACCCGCTCGCCCAGCGGCAGATCGAAAATGTTGTAGACCACGTCGGTCCAGTGCACCCGGCGCTCGCCCACGTTGTATTCCCAGCCGCCGACCTTGGCCGTGTTCTGCATGTCGCGCAACAGGCTGTCCAGCCGCACCCGTTCACTGACGTCGCGGAACGTCAGCACCGTGCCCACGTAGGCGCTCTCCTCGGTGACCGGCACGATCTTGTATTCCACCGGACGGCGCTGGCCGTCCTTGCGGCGCAGCAACGCTCCCACTCCACGCTTGATGTCAGTGGTATAGCGCACCCGCCGCGGCACTTCCGGCGTATCCCCGGAGTCGCCGCCGTCCCCGGTATTGATCAGGACCTTGTAGTCCAGACCGGGCAATTCTTCGGGCAGGTACCCCAGCAACTGCGCGGCCGCGGGATTCGCATAACGAACCCGGCCGGCGCTATCGAGTTCCAGTACCCCTTCGCCAAAGGCCTCCACGATGGCATGGTTGCGCCGATGGGCCGGGGCCAGCTCCGCCTGTCGCCGCAGCATCCTCGCCCGCACCTGCCGGGACCTGATCCAGACCAGAATGGCGGGTACGCCGGCCAGCAGGAAACCGGCCAGGATTCCCGCGATCGCATTCGGTTGGAACAGTGTTTGCAGCAAGCTTGCCGGGGCCTTTTCCCGCTTATGTCGAACCCATCATGCCCCCGACCCGGGCTCCCTGCCTGCGTACCAGTTCACGGCATATTGCATAAGTTGTGCCGAAGTCCGCAGTGACAGCTTGCGTTTGATGCGCTGGCGGTGCGATTCCACGGTTTTGACGCTAAGGTTCAGCGCTTCGGCGGTCTGCCGGGTGGACAGCCCCTTGCCGATCATGTGCAGCACCTGCAACTCGCGATTGGTCAGGCTGTCGATGGGATTGGCCGAAATGTAGGCGCCGCCTGACGCGAACTTCTCGATCATGCTGTTGCCGACCGCCTCGCTCACATAGATACCGCCCTCCAGCACCCGGCGCAGCGCCACCAGGAACTGGTCCGAGGCGGCCTGTTTCATGATGTAGCCGTTGGCGCCCGCCGATAGCATGCGTTCGGCATAAATGGCCTCGTCGTGCATGGACAGGACCAGCAGCGGCAACGAGGGATAGTGGGCGCGGGCATCCTTGACCAGCTCCAGGCCGTCGCCCTGCTTGAGCGACACATCGACGATCACGGCGTCCGGCTCCAGCTCGCGGATCAGCGACTTGGCCTCACGCGCCGTCTCGGTCTCGCCGCACACCTCCAGATCGGTCTCGGCCTCGATCAGGCGCCGCAACCCCTGACGCACGATCGGATGATCGTCCACGATCAGCACGCGACGCTTGCGATCCTTGGGTGCGCCGGTCAACGGCTTGTGGATGCTCTTGAACAGGGTTGGCCCGAAGCTCATTGCACTACTCCTTCACAAAGGGGTCCAGCACCGCGCTGGCACCACTCGATACGACAATCGAATCGACCGTTCATTCGTCACCGCCCCGCCCCCGGAACTGCCGGTCCCACAGATTCACGAGGCATCCGGTTTACCTCCCACCTGGCGGGGTATGCGCGGACGTCGTTTCGGCGCCCGCGCGGCTCGCCGATCGCCATCCGCCGCTTCGAACGGACATTCGCACACCACTCGTGCGCCGCTTGGCTCGGCTGGTTCGAACCGCACCTCGCCTCCCAGCATGCGGGCCCGATAACGCATGATCTTCAGGCCCATGCCGGCCGCATCCATGGCCTGCGACGGCAACCCATGGCCATCGTCGGTGATCGACAGACGCACCTTGGCACGCACCACGCTCAGATGCAGCCTTATGGACCGCGCCCTGCCATGCCGGACCGCATTGCGCACCGCTTCCTGCGCAATCCGGTACAGATGATTGGCCAACTCGGGATGCAGCGGCCGGTGGCCATGCAGTCGATGGGTGAACACGGTCGGCACGTCATAGAGTTCGCTCGCGTGCCTGGCCAGGCTTTCCAGGGCATCCACCAGCCCGCCCCGCTCCAGATTCACCGGGGACAGGCCACGTGCCAGCGCACGAGTACTCTCGATCGCATTGCTGACCAGGCGTGTGATGCCCTCGATTTCCGGCAGCAGCGGCGGATACTCACTGGCCATACGCCCAGCCAGGCCGCGCAGCATGAGCGCGATGCCAGTCAGTTCCTGCCCCAGCCCATCGTGCAAATCGTTGCCGATGCGATACTGCTCGCGATTTACCGCCTGCAGCACGGCCCGCTCCAGCTGCTCGCGCTCGCTGACATCGGCCCGCTCGGCCCGCACCCGCTCGGTGGTGTCGGTGGCATGCACGATCAGACCCACGATCCGGCCTTGCTGACGAATGGCGCTCGCTTTGACGTCGAAATGATGCGTCCGGCGCTGCAGGTCGGTGATTTCGGCCGCATGGCCATCGCTCCGGCCGCTGGCCAGCACACGCTGCATGACGGCTTGCACCGCCGGATACACCGACCCTGGCAACAGTTCGGACAGTGGCCGGCCCTCCGGTTCGGCGGCCACAAAACCGCGGAAAACTCGATTGGCGAACAGCACCTGGAATTCCCGGTCCACGATCAGCACCAGGTCGGGCAGCGAGTCCAGCACCTGTCGCAGCGCCTGGACGGTTCCCACCGTATCCACGGCGAGACCGGAGAAATCCGGAGCGGAACTGGACCCCGGTTCCGCCGCGAGGCCGGCATCCGGGGGGGCTTGCGCCAGAAGGGCCCTCACCGGGCACATGGCCGGGCACAGGGTCGAAGCTTGAATCTTGCGAGGTTCATCGTTAGGGGGGATCAGTTAATCCCCTAATATGGCCCGGATTCGCGACCTGAACAGCATGGTTTTCCTCCATCGGCCCATCAACTCCGGCCGCCAGCCTGACCGAAAATCAAGCTGCGTGCTGGGTATTGGTACGCAGATTCATCCACTCCCCTAAATCCCTCAATCTATTTTTGAGCTAATTCGCGAAATTAGTACCGCATCGCAGAATTAAAATACGATGTCAGCACGATTTTCACACCACCGCGCCTGGCGCGGGCGACCCAAATCATTCAACCAGTCATTCAAGAGGAAAATCAGGCGGTACCGCGCTCGGCTACCCAGCGGGTCGCATACCTGATCAGTTCGCTGGTCGAACGCAGGTTCAATTTCTCGCGCATATGCCGCCGATGCGCATCGACGGTCTTCATGGACAGATTGAGGCGCTGCGAGATCTCGCGGGTACTGATGCCCGCGCCGATCAAGCGGAACACTTCCAGTTCCCGCTCGGTCAGCGACGATACCGGGTCCTCGTCCGGTCCCGGGGCACGTCCCCGCGCCAGCTGGCTCAGCAGCCGTTCTCCCATGGCCAGGCTCAGGTGCCGCTGGCCCCGGGCCACTTTGCGCAGCGCACCGAGGAAATCCGTGCCGGCGACATTTTTCATGACATAGCCGCCGACCCCCAGTCGCAGCAGGCGTTCGGCATGCAGCGCCTCCTCTTGCATGGACAGCACCAGCACCCGGACGGCGGGATGGGTATCGCGAATCCAGCGCACCAGCTCCACCCCGTCGTCGGCGCCCAGCGTCAGGTCGACCACCGCCACATCGGGCGGGGCGCGGTCGATCAGCGCCTGCGCGTCCCTGACCGAGGCAGCCTCGCCCGTGAGCTGGAAATCCTCCTGCCCGGCCAGCAGCTGCTTGAGCCCCTCGCGCACGAAGGGGTGATCGTCGACGACCACGATCCGTGACTGTTCCATCATGCCCGCTCCTATGTGACGGCGCCCGGCTCCAAAGTACCACCCGGCAGTTTGCGGATCGCCCGGCACGCGGCAATCCCCATTTTCCGCACTCGCACACAGTGATAGCTTTGGCCATGGCCCGGACCCCAAGCCCGGGCCCCACTTTGGACTCATGAAACCTGAAGCCGCCGCCCTGCACCTCGTCCTGCTGGAGGACGACCCCAACGATGCCGAGCTGATCGCCATGCAGCTGGCACGCAATGGCCTGCGGGTCGAATGGACCCATGTGTCCTCCAAACAGCGCTTTCTGGAGGCGCTGCTCGACCCCCGGCCGCCGGACCTGGTGCTGGCGGACTACACCGTGCCGGGCTTCGACGGACTCAGTGCGCTCAAGCTGGTCTTGGAACGCTGCCCGGACGTGCCCTTCATATTCGTATCCGGGTCACTCGGCGAGGAGCGCGCCATCGAGGCGCTGAAGAGCGGCGCCACCGACTATGTGCTCAAGGATCATTTGCAGCGCCTGCCGGCGGTCGTCAACCGCGCCCTCACCGAAGCCCGCGAACGCCGCGAGCGGCGCCTGGCCGAGGCGGCGCTCGAAGAACAGCGCCTGTTGTTGGGTACGCTGATCGACAGCCTGCCGGAGATCATTTATGCGGTCGACACCCAGAGCCGCCTGACCGTGGTCAATCGCGCCTTGCTCGATACGTTGCACAAGAAGCGCGAGGACATGCTCGGCAAGCGACTGTCGGAGGTATGGCCGGAAGAAGCCATCGCCGAGATCGAAACGCAGGCCGCCACCATCCTGCGCAATGGCCGGGCCCTCACCGATCAGGAACGCGCCTGGATCGCGGCGGACGGCTCGGTTCGATGGTTCACTTTCACGCATGTGCCATTACGCGACCGCGGCACCGTCGTCGGCCTGGTATGCACGGTACGCGAAATCACCAATCAGAAGGAGCTGGAGCAGGAAATCCTCGAAATCTCCAACCGCGAACAGCGCCGCCTGGGCAGCGATCTGCACGACGGATTGGGCCAGGAACTCACCGGACTGTCGTTGCTGCTGAAGGGATTGGAAATGCAGTTGGCCCGTGAGGCGCAGCAATACTCGGCACCACTCGCCAAGCTCAGCGACCTGCTGGCGCGTGCGATCCAGAGCACCCGTTCGCTGGCTCGCGGCCTGGCACCGGTCAACCTGGAGCGCGGCGGATTGTCCGAAGCACTCAAGCATCTGGCGGTGCGCTGCACCGACATGTATGGCCTGGAGTGCAGCTTCACCAGCGGACCGCAGAAGTTGCCGGACCTGGAGGAAGGCGCAGCCACCCACCTGTACCGGATCGCCCAGGAAGCGACCACCAACGCCGCGCGCTACGCGCGGGCCACCTCCATCAACATCGATTTGCGCATCATCGGCCGGCGGCTGCAATTATCCATCACCGATGACGGCATCGGCCTGTCGGCCGGTCTGGCGCATGGGCGTCCCGGCATGGGACTGAAGATCATGGAGTACCGCTCGCGCATGCTCGGCGGCAACATCGCCTTCGAAGAACCCGATGCCGGCACCCGCATCGTGCTGTCCGCGCCGCTGCACCTGGTGCGACAGTCCAAGGCCAAGCTACGGCGCGTGATTTGAGAAAAGGCGCTCGCGGCCCGCGCCGCTAACCCGCCGCATCCTGGTGGCGCGGCCCGGGGACGAAACTGTGATCGGCCCCATCCCAGGCGCGCACGAACGCTTCGATTTCGCTGGCCGGCATGGCGGGCGCGATGAAGTCACCCTGCATGGCGTCGCAGCCCGCCTGTTGCAGATGCTCGAACAGTTGCGCGCTCTCCACGCCTTCGGCGCAAGCCTTCAACGACAGGTTGTGAGCCAACTCGATAATGGCGCGCACCACCGTGGCGGCCGCCTTGCCCTGATTGATCTCCCCCACCAGCAGCCGGTCGATCTTCACTTCGTTGAACGGCATCTTGTACAGCTGGGTCAGCGAGGAAGTGCCGATGCCGAAATCATCGAGCGACAATCCCACGCCGCGCACGCGCAAGCGCGTGAAAATATCCATCACCAGATCAGGATCGTCCAGCGAGGCCGCCTCGGTCACTTCCAACGTGAGCTGTTCGGCCGCGGCGTCGAACTCACGCAGAATCAATCCCAACCGATCCGGAAACTCCAGGTCCTGCACCAACCGTGGCGACAGGTTCACCGCCACTCCCAGGTCCAGGCCCAGCTTGCGCCAGTGGCCGGTCTGGCGGATCGCGTCGGTCAGCACGAAATCCGTGACGCCCACGATCAGCCCCGATTGCTCCGCCAGCGGCAGGAATTCTCCCGGATACAACAGCCCCAGGCGCGGATGACGCCAGCGCACCAGGGCTTCGGCGCTGCGTACCTGCCAGGTGGTGGCGCTGCGCGCCAGCTTGGGCTGGTAGTGCACCAGCAATTCGTGTTCCTCGATGGCCACGCGCAACTCTTCCACCGACAGCCGCTCGCCCGGCTCCATGTGCTTGATGAGCATGGCTTCGATGTCTTCCAGCATGGCGGGCTTCTGCA
>Ga0182745_1000515_pt1 | contig 43113 bp, 55 predicted proteins | sample eDN3rd30CKraftBY_FD_128523 | JGI IMG/M metagenome (GOLD analysis project Ga0182745, IMG submission 128523) | Enriched backyard soil microbial communities from Emeryville, California, USA - eDNA 3rd pass 30_C Kraft BY (version 2) (version 2) | ecosystem: Environmental > Terrestrial > Soil >...
GTCCGGCCCCTCAAAGGCCCAAACTTTCGACCGCCCCCCTATGCAGGGAACCTCACGTTCGACGCATTGCACATCGAGTGGATCTGGCCCACCAAGCTGAATGGCAAGCAATCCTCGACCGCATGGTCTACCCTTATCGGAAGAGATGCGCCCATCAGCTCATTCAGATGGCAGGGCTGGTTCACCACAACAATCCGACACCGATTGGCGACCGCGTCACCCCGGACAGAACGCACCATTGACCGGACGTAAGCTCGCATCGAAACACTATGAACGACAACGAAAGCGCCCGTTTCAGGCAGCGCCTGCACCATGGCTTTCGTCAAGCCCTCACCACGCATGGTACGCCTCGCATTGCTATCAATTGAAAATGATGCGGGTCAGATGAACCGCCGCCTTGCTGTTCAAGCGGAGATCCGCCGCATTTAGCAGCCCTTGCTCGTACTGACGCTCCAGCTGCTGCTTGACGATATCGTGGTGCTTGGTGCAGCACGGTTGCCAATTGGCTTGATCCCAGAACAGGACATCGTCGCCCTTGTGAGGAATAATGTGGTCGACAACGGATGCCAGCTCGACCCGATCGACAGCTTCACAGCCGATGCATAGCGGGTTATCCCGCTTGAAGGCTGCTGCAGCCCTGTCCCATCTTGCTGTGTAGCCCCGCTCGCGGGCGCTGCCCCTTCTCGCCTCATAGTCACGTTGCGATTGCTGCACCGTGCCCAGATGAGAAGGCCGGAAGGATTTCGGCTTGGAAGCCATCACCGGATCCGATTGATAATAACCCGCTCAATTTTGTTCGAGCGTAACGCCAGTGATAGCAAGCCATTGCTTGAGGTCAGCACAACAGACCTCTGCTGTGGTTTCCTCTTACGCGCCACGCCCAGTATGCGCAGGAAAGCCCGACGCTTCATAATGGCCTCACATATGGTGAAATGGAAAGAGCGCCTCGCGGCGCTCATTGTCGTCGGTGAATATTGGACATAGCTTACGCACTGGCCCTGAATCGATGTCTGCCATGCTGGCAGTCAGGGCGGGGTCCGAGCGCGACCACCTCAGGAACTAGTCCCCACGTTTTACCGTGTATCGAGGTTCACTATTCATACCGGATCATCCCGTGACCGGATTACGTTCATAAAGGTTCGAGAATTGCAATAGGCACCGTCATGGCAACCGGTCTGCCCATGACCGAAACCTCGACCACAACCAGACCATTTCCTTTCGAGCCGCCAGAGACCAACTCAGCACGGCACCCGGCAAATGGGCCGTCAGCAACCCGCGCCCATTTCACACCAATGAACCTGCGATGGAAATGTTCATAATCGTATTTACCATCTTCCGCTTTCGCTCTGAAAACAAAGACCTTTTCAGCGCTGACAAGAAATGGCGTCTCGTACCCACCGAGGATGGAAATGACATGATCGAAGCTCAACAGACCGGCAAGGCATTCGTTCAAAACTGCACAGCGTACCAGCACATAACCATTCATGACGGGCTGCTGTTTGGCCGGAATGACTCGATGCTGTCGACGAACTACTGGACCCATTTTCATGGGGACAAGCACTTCAATATTCTCACTGCCGAGCGCATCACGTACCGAAAGTTCGCGTCCTGACACCACTTGAAGCACCAGCCACGGAGAATCATCGCAGACGCGATTCGCTGCAGCGGCCCTCATTCGAGCTACCCGTCGGCGCTCAGACAGCACCTTGTCTATAGCTCTGCACTGGTCAGTAGTCGGCTGCATTGATAGCGCCGCGTCGATCTGCTTGCGGTCAATTGCCATCATGTTCACCCAATCCCCTCAAAGCAGATTCAAATTCATAAAGCGCGTCAGGCCCGCCTTTTGGGCAGTAGACAACTGCCAATCGATCAAACTCACCTGGCCAAGGCCATGCCCTTCGCCTGAATTCGTCCCTCCATGCAGCCAGCATTGTCGTGTCTTGCGGCACAGGCTCCATCAGGGAAGCCGCCTCATGCCACATAGCCGGGAACACAGCCCCGCCCTTCTGTTGCTGGATATCCCGGAACCGGGCTATCGCCGGCCATGCCTTCACAAGCTGCGATTTCGGCAAGAATGAGCTGCGAGCCAATTCACGATCAGCAGGACCATCGAGCAAATGTGCAAACATTCGGGCCAGACCCACCGGGCCAAGGCAGGAAGCCCAGCCGTCCGGCTTGCGTTCCTCGCTACGCGAAGCCTGCGCCTTGACGGTTTCCACCCGTTTCAGAATTTCAGGATCCAAAGCGGTCCATGTGCGGTCCCGCAGGAAATTGCCTACAGCTTGCGGGCTTTTCTTCCTTGCGGCCACATCCAGCAGATAGGCATCGCGCCACTGTTCGGCCTTCCGCCGCTCTTCCGGTGTCAGGCTGGCAAAACGCTTTGCTATCCAGTCCAGTGCAGCGCCTACGTCCCAGTCCTTCCAAGGCCCAGCAACAAATCCGGTGCCGTTGCAGAACCGGGCAACACGTTTCTGGAAAGCGGCAGACGCCGGATTGTCTTCTGCTGGCATCGCCACTGCATCATTCCCTCTTTCCTCATTTTCGCTCGCGCGCGCCTCTCTCTCTTCGTTAAAAGGGGTTGTTAAAGAGGGGTCGTTAATAGGTGCCGGTCCAGAACCGGCAGGGGGTGCCGGTTCTAGGGCGGCAGGGGGTGCCGATATACCGGCAGGGGTGCCGACATAGCGGCAGGGGTCATCGGCGTCGGAAATGCTCGTCACATCCAGGTGCTTCGGATCAAGAACGACCCGATACCAATGCGCGCTATCGCGCCCGCTGTCCGACTCTTGGACGTGACGCTCCAAATAACCGGCATCCACCAGACGATTGATCGCATCGAAAACGGTTGAACGGGCGCAGCCCATCTCGTCCGCCATTCTCACCTGACTGCGCCGACACCAGCCCAGATCATCGGTATGCCTGCCGAGGACGCAAAGCACCTGCAAGTCACGAGGTTTCAACGCCTTGTCGGTGGCCGCACGGGCCGGAATAATGGAAAGACGTGGCCCGCTCATTGAGCACCGCCTTTCCAACGCACCCACGCGTTAGGCCGAAATACCTGTCCAGCCATCAGTTGCCCACCTTTCTCCATGCCTCGAAAGATGCGCGCAGGGATCGCCACCGATCCGCCGCCGCGTCATCCTTGTTCAGTTCGCTTCTGGATGTGATGCCGAGGATTGTGCGCAACTTCTGCGCCGCCCGTTCGGCGGTTAAAGGCCGCTCAAGGCCGTGCTTTTCTTCGAGAAACACCTTGAAAGCGGCGTCATCGCACTTCATCGCCGCTTCCGCCGCGAAATCCTTGCGCTTGCTCCGATATTGCTGTCGCGGCGTTTCGTGACGCGCCTTCGCGATTGCCCGGTCTACAAGGCGCAACAGAAACGCGACCATATCCGGCGCGTTAACGAGGAAGTCTATTTCATCTGGCAGCGCGCCCGGATGAAAACGGGCTATTTCGTTGAGTTCGCCTTTTGGCGTGCTGGCTTCTAAAAACTCGCCGCGCGCATCAGCGGACCGAAACCATTTCGTCTCGGCCAGCGCCGCCATACGGACTCTAATTCTGCGCAGCTCCACAGCCTCGGTGCTCATTCTGCACCTCGCCACTCGACAACATGCAGACCGAGATAGTGGGCAAGCGACAGCTCAATCCCCGCACCCTTCGATGTTTTCCAGCCCGAAAGCAGCACGATCGTATCGGCGCACTGGCATAGAAATGCGCAATGCGCGGCCATCGCATCCCGAATGGGATACTCTTCCATTGGGCCATCAAATGGGAATTCAGCCGGGTTGTAGACGTAATGGCCGCTCGCCCGTAGTTCGCGAGCGACACGGTGAAACGCCGGATAATTGAATTCCGGTAGACCCGTCATTGGACCGGATAAATAGATGGTTTTTCCGCGCTCGCCCGCGCGCACTGGCGGACAGCCTGTCATCGCTCTGGCCCCGCAGCTTCATAACCCCAGGCATCCCAGCCGGGACGCGGCGAACGGCAGAACAGTTCAAGCTTTGGAACATCGGGATAAAGCCGCTCGATCTGCTCGGCGAACCATGCTGGCTTTGCCGAATGCTTGCCCTTGCGCTCGCGGTGCACTGTTTCAGGCTGGGTACCAGCCAGCGGCGCAGGCGGGTTACCGCGCTTGCCGATCAGCAACAGTTCATGCCGGTCGCGGCCCCAATATCCGGTCCCTGCGACTTCCTTGTCCCAGATCCAGTGATGGACATAGGTGAAGCCCCAAGCCCGCATGACCCCAACCGCGTCCAGCAGCATCGGATTGGTGGCCCAGAGAAAGAGCAACGCATCGGGCGTGAATGGTGAGCCGATCTCAGCAAGAAGGCCGGATATCGACGCTATATCCATTGTCGGATAATGGTTTTCCGCGCTCTTTTCCCGTCCCGTTTCTTCCGAGTAAACCCCGAACCGCCATGGCGGATCAGCGTAGATGATCGGAAAAAGACGCTCGACCTTTCCTGGGGCCGTTTCCCTCCCCTTTTCGGCAACCATTGCCATTGTCGTAAGCCGAACCGCATGGCGAACCTTTTGCTGCTCGGACCGAATTTTCTTGGCCTCAGCAACAATCGCTTTCTTTTCCTTCCGAACAACCCGCGCCTGTTCGGCATGCTGGAGTTCAGACAATGCCTCGCCCGAATGCACCGACACTTTGCCGGTACGGATCGCGTCAATGAGTTCCGGCGCACCATGTTCGCGCACACGCCGAGCAGCCGTCACCGCACGTTCGGAAACAGATAGCTTTTCCGCCGCGCGTCGGGTCGGCAAATTTGCCGACCCAGCAGTGGCCTGATTAACACCCCGCTCCCAATCCACGATCATCGCCGCCGCAATGGCGCGCTGGCTTTCGCTAAGGTGACGCCTGTGCAGGTTCTTCGACAGTACGAAGCTGAGAGGATCAGAACCAGTAAACTCGGCATAGACCGGATCGACACCGGCCAGACCGCAGGCGGCCTGCCGGTTGCGCCCGTCCAGAACCTTCCCCTCCAACAGTAGGATAGGCTCGACCTGACCGTTTGCAGCGATGTCAGCAGCGAGAACCTTCAAATCGGCTTCCGCGATCATCGGAAAAATGTCGGCGAGTGGATGCGACGGATATGTCATGCCGCAACCCCGCGTTTCCGCGATTTCGCCGAAGCGGTCGCCGCCTTGGCCCGATGCCCTTCCAGCAGAAGAACGGCCCGTTCCAGTGTTGCCGCGCCGACGCCATCCGCCAGCGCCGTGGCAAAGCGAACATGCAAATCCAGTTCCCGATCCGAAACCGGGTTGCCTTGCTCCTGACCAACGCGGGCCGCAAAGGCCGCATCGAAAAGCATCTGCGCGAAGGCTGATGGCTTGTAGCCTTTCCTTTCGGCCATTGCGGTAAGGCTTCCATAAGCCTTGGCATTCAGGCGAACCGCAACCTTAAAACTTGACGGATTCATATGAACGAACCTCCGCGAGATAGATGACGACGAAAAATGGAGAAGCCGCCCCGAGGACACAGAGGGTCGCCAGAAGAGCTGCGAAGAAGAGGTCGTGTTTGCGGATGAAACTAATCATCGGTCAGCCTCACGACATGCCAAGCGCGTCCATGTAGAGCTGCAGCATCGCCTGCTCTTCCTGACGCTCGTGATCTTCTTTCTTGCGAAGGCGGATGATTGCCCGGACGGTTTTCGCGTCGAAACCCGAACCCTTCAGCTCGGCATAGACGCCCTTGATATCGTCGACGATTTCGGATTTTTCCCCTTCCAGCCGCTCGATACGCTCAATGAAGGCGCGAAGCTGGCCCGCCGCGATAGTCTGGACTTCCGAGGTGATATTGTCGCCTGCCGTCGGAAGGACTTCGGGCGCATCCTGCTCTTCAGCCTCAATATCGACGGCCTTGGTACGCCTTTTCCCTGACTTCACCGGTTGGGTGCTCCACGGATCATATCCCTCCTGAGCGTCAGCCATGACCAACCACCTTTCCAGCACGAAGGCGCGAGCCACCTTCGACGGTGACCCGCGCTATCGCATCTGCTTTTTCAGGATATCGATTGAGGATCCGGCGCGACCTGTCGCAACCATAACGACCGACTGCCTGCCGCCAGCACATAACGCCGACATCACCATCGATGATCAGGAATTTCATGCGCCAGCCAGCGATCATGCCCCTGCCTCCAGTCGGCGGACAAGATCGTCCATTACGCGCATAAGTTCGCGAGCTTCCTTGCCGATGTTCTTGCGCTCGGCGGCATCGATGCGGTTATCCGTCAGGGCTTCGATGATCGCCTGCGAAACATCCATCCCCTCTTTCATGATGCGCATCGCATCTTTTTCGGAAATAGGGACAGGCGACGCCGCGACACCGCTGCGAATGCCGACCGGCACCAGCTCGTAACCGAGGAGCGCAGCCATTTCCTTCGTAATCGTCGGCGACTTGGCGGCGCGGTCAATCTCGATCGCCACGTCGATCGGCGCGAAACTGTCGGTGTTGTCCTCGCCGAAAGACGCGTACTTCGAAAGCTGCGAGGTTGAGACACGAGTAAAGTCCAGAATGCGGGAAATGCCACCCGACAACACATATGCACCGTCGGTTGCAGCCTTAAGAGTCCGGCGTTCCGGCTCGGAAATAGTGCGCAAGAGAACCTCCCTGAAACGTCAAGGAAAAATTTCGGTCAAAGGATTCGGTGAATTTCGCCAGCCCTACCGATAGGACTGTCTGGTCAAGTCAAACAGGTGGCCCGCAGGCCGGAGAACAACGAGATGAATTCATCGCAAGCCCTCCGAAATTGCTGCCGGGGCGCATCTGGCGTCTCTCAAACCGTGCGCCCCGGCGCTTCCGTCCGACTGGGAGGAGGAATCGGACGAATGGAAACTGGTTGCAGGGACCGGAATCGAACCGGCGACCTCCGGGGTATGAACCCGGTGAGCTACCTCTGCTCTACCCTGCTCAGAAATAGCTGGAGCGCCGCTGGGGTTAGCGGGGGGCGACGACGCTCCAGCCTCACCCGCAGAGGAACCGACGGGCGAAAAATGCGGCTTTCCAAATACGTCAGGTCGCAGCAGGTGGCGGGAAATACCCGTCAAACGCTCCACATCAAGAACCCTCTCAGGCGGCACAACGAACCACTGGTTCACCGCCTGCGGTGTGATGCAAAGCGAACGCGCCAAGGAACTGGCACCCCTTGCCCGGTCTTTAGCGGCCTCAAGGGCCATATGCATTTCGTCTCTGTCAGCCATGCGCCGTTTTAAAGCATAGCTTTCATTGCAATGCAAGGGATACTTAAATGGACGAATTTATCCACATTGAGTCACATCCCATTATGGATGAGACACAACTATCGCAAAAAATTGGCTTAGCCCTTCGCACCGCACGGAAACAGCGCGGGCTTGTTATGCGCGACATTGCGGCAGCCGCTGGCGTTAGCACTGGCGCAGTCGGCAACTGGGAACGTGGCGCGAACGTCATGTCGATGGAGAATCTTCAAGCGGTTGCATCCTTCCTCGACATTGACCCAATTGCATTGAGCAAGGGAACCGTTCGTTACCTGTCCAATCAGAGCGATGTTTCGGATGCGGAAATCGTATCCGACATGACCCACATTGATACCGGCCCACTCGATGTGGAGATACTGGGCGTAGCCGTAGGCGGCGATGATGGCGACTTCACCTTAAATGGAGAAGTCGCAGGTTATGCTCGCCGACCGGCTGGCATCGCTCATCTGAGAAAAGTGTTTGCACTTCATGTACTTAGTGACAGCATGGAACCGCGATACGAGCCGGGAGAACTGCTATATTGCGGCGGACGTGACGCGGTGGCTGGTGATGATGTCGTTATAGAGACCTTTCCTGCAGAGGGCGAAACAGTAGGAAAAGCCTATATTAAACGCCTTGTTAAACGGTCGAAAACTGAAATTATTTGCAAGCAATACAACCCTGCTAAGGAACTGGTTTTCGACCCCTACGCTATCAAGAATATGTGGCGAGTGATACCTACGCGCGAGCTTCTCGGCTATTGATCATGTACGCATCAGCATAGATTCGAGCATTCGAGGATACGAATCTCGGACTCAGACTGATGTTGCGTCCAGGCATCCCCTCATCCCTACAACCAGTGCAAAACAGCTTCAAGCCGAGCTGCCGAATGGTTGTCTGGGGCGTAACCTTAGCCCGTGACCGATACAGATCATGGGGTTTAAGCCAGCGGATCCGCCCGCAATCAGCACATTCAATCTCAATCACCGACGTAGACCCTACAGTTGGCTCCTGCACACAAGACATTCCACAACCACCCTGTTCTAATTTTGTTCTCACTATTGATTCTTTTTTTCGCGTTGTCGAATCGATTTTCGCTTTAACGATTTTAAAGTATCACTTGCATTTGTTTTAAAGCAGTGCTTTCTTTCACCGCGCAATCTGGCTCGCCAGACAGATAACGGATGGAAGAAGATGATTCAATTTCAACCCAAAACACAATCACCCGTAGCCCGCACTTGCATCAGTAGCGTTGAAAGCCGGCTAGCCGACAAGATGCGCGAGATGGCATTTGCAGGCGAGAACGTTACGCCTGAAACCCTCAAAAACCATGGCTTTTCCCGCGAAATCGTTGCGAAGCTCGGCCAGCGTGCGGCTGCCCTCGCCCGTCGCCAGTCGATCAAAAGGATCGACCGCCATGCGTGATGAAGTCCAATTCCACACCGAGGCGGGGTTTTCTCTGCCCGCAAACTACAAGATCGAAGATCGAGAAACGACATTTCGCATCATGCTGATTGTCTTCGGATGCTGCTTTGCGGCTGGCACCGTACTCGGGTTGCAGATGGCGGGGTTGATATGACTGGACCGACCGCCATCAGATTCACCATCGAACGGCGCGCACTGCTTCCGGCCTTGTCGGCTGTCAACCGCGCCGTGGAAAAGCGAAACACGATACCTATTCTCGGCAATGTGTTAATAAAATCGGAAGAAGGTTATCTGACGATCACCGGCACTAATCTCGATATCGAGGTTAAGTCTCGAGCCAGGCAGACCGGCATACCCGACTTCCCACCATTTACGGTTCCTTCCGCTCTCCTACATGCTGCGGTCAGTAAGTTTCCGGACGGTTGCGAAATCGAGTTCACTGTCGACAGCGCTGCGGTCACCATTCGGGCCGGACGATCGCGACTTCAGTTGCCGCTTTTACCAGCGAAAGACTTCCCGGCAATGAGTGAAGGCGATTTCACTCATCAATTCGCGATGACGAGCAACGATCTGTCACGGGCCATATCCACTGTTGGATTTGCCGTTTCAACAGAAGAAACCCGATACTATCTCAATGGCATATTTATGCACCGCGATCAGGACCAGTTGGCATTTGTAGCCACTGACGGGCATCAATTCGCTTATATGAAGATTTCTGCGCCAGAAGGCAGTAGTGATATTCCGGGAGTGATTATCCCTCGCGGTGTGCTCACGTTGCTCGCCCACTGCGCCAAAGTCGATGGTGAAGTTGCATTCTGTCTGTCAGATCGCAAGATCCGCACTGCATTTCCCGATGGGGTGACTGTCACGTCGAAACTTGTCGACGGCACCTACCCGGATTATCGACGCATCATTCCTTCCGGACATGACAAGACATACAGCGTTGACCGCGAGGCACTGCTTGCCGCCGTTGGTCGTGTGAGCCTGGTGGTGCCGGAGAAATCTGATGCTGTCAGGTTCACTTTTGGATCTGAAGACGTGCGTCTGGAGATCAATAATCCAGAAGCCGGTCATATGGAGGATGCTGTCACTCTTTCCGATAGCCATCCAGAAGATACCGTCATCGGCCTAAGCTATCGATATTGCACCAACGTGTTGAGCGCCACAGATGCGAGCGAGATGCGCTTTTCGCTCAACGATCCCACGAGTCCATGCCTTGTCTCACCAGTAATGGATCCAGAGGCTGGAGATCCTCCCCTTTTTCTCATTATGCCAATGCGTTGATAGGAGCGCGGGAACCATGCCGGATAAAGCAAGGCCGACCGAGGCCGAAATCAAATATGCGATCGAATATGCCCTGCGGAGCGAAAAGATCACTGCAGAGGTGTCGGACGGATGCGGCGGCTCGCAGGAAGATGTTGTCTATATGACCGTTACCGACATCGAGCCATTCACCATGCGCTTGCTGCAGCAGCTCAACGTTATTTGAGAGAGGCGTGAACGATGAATCTCACCAATTTGCGCGCCGCCAATGTCGCCCGCGATCAGGAATGGAACACCGGCAGCGAACGTGTTTCGATGACATTTCGCGCCACTGAGCTTGCCGGTGAAGTCGGCGAGGCCTGCAACGTCATCAAGAAGCTGGAACGCGAGCGCATCGGGCTTGTCGGATCCCGCGACACGAAAGAACATCTTGCCGAGGAACTGGCAGATATTGTCATCTGCACGGATCTTGTCGCGATGGATGCCGGTATTGATCTGGATGCGGAAATTGCCGCCAAGTTCAACGCCACGAGCGAGAAGAACGGATTAACGACCCGGCTGTCCATATCTATGCCCGCCATGGCACTCCCTTTCGAAGCAACCCAAGGAATGATCAAAGCTGCGCTCGATCTGGTCTGGGAAGAAAGCGAGACACATGACGATCTCGTTTGCCGTTTGTGGCGCGCCATGGCGGCGGTCGCTCCAGACCAGCCATCCGCAGCGCCTGAACTGGCGTTGGATGGACATGAAATAAATCTAGCGCAAACCCTGTGCCGTGATGTTTGCGGCAACGATAGCTGGCATGATGTTTATACCTATAGGACTGATTACTACCGTTCATTAGCTCGCAGCGCTATCCGCTCCCTATCCTACCCGGACCATGCCGAAGCCAGCAAGGTCGAGGGGGGCGGCTGGTTGCCGTTTGAGAGCGCGCCAAGGGACGGGACTGTCATTGATCTTTGGTGTGAACCTCACGATGCCTTTGAGGTTGGCAACGCTTGCCGGTGGCCCGGCGCTCGCTTCGATGGTGCTAGATGGCGCACCCGATACGTTGAAAACATCGAAGATTGCTGGAAGCCCACCCACTGGCGTTCTCTCCCCACCCCTCCAAGCACTGAGGTGGCGTGATGGCTGAGAATAGCAAAATCGAATGGACCGACCACACCTTTAACCCGTGGATCGGCTGCACCAAGGTATCGCCAGCTTGTGATGGCTGCTATGCGGAAAACCTCATGCAAAACCGTATGGGCCGCGTCCACTGGGGAGCCGGCGAAGATCGCCAACGCACAAGTGAAGCCAATTGGCGCAAGCCTTTGACTTGGGACCGCGCCGCAGCAGCTAGCGGAAAGGGAACCTTTGTATTCTGCGCTTCACTCGCAGACGTTTTCGATAATGAGGTTGAAGACCTCTGGCGCGCCGATCTGTTCCGCTTGATCGAGAGCACGCCGCACCTGACATGGCTGCTGCTGACCAAGCGCATTGGCAACGTTCGAAAGATGACAGACCCAATGCGTGGCAATCCATTGCTGCCAAGCAATGTCGGGGTCGGAGCAACTATCGTAAGTCAGGATGAATACGACCGCGATGCGCCTAAGCTTTCGGACGTAAAAGAATGCTGCGGCCCGCTCTTCACCTTTGTCAGCATGGAGCCGTTGCTAGGTCCAATCAAGCTCGACCGACATGCCCCAGATTGGATAATCGTCGGGGGCGAGACAGATCAGGGGCAGCACAAAGCGCGCTATGCTGATCCAGCTTGGTTCCGTTCTATCCGTGATCAAGCTCACGCTCTGCACCGAGCGTTCTTCATGAAGCAGATGTCGCGCAAAGCTGAAATTCCGGTCGATTTGCTTATTCGCGAGTTTCCATCAGGAGGCGACCGTCATGGCGATTAAGTTCTTGGTTGACCCACGCGATGTACCACCGGAGAAGGCTGCTCGCCGCCTTGGCCTCACATTGGAGAGATTCGGCGAACTATTACCGCGCTTGCTACAGCGAGGCTTTCCGCCATCAGACCCAGATACCGGATATTACGATCTCGACGCCATCGATGAATGGCGCGCCTCGCGTCACAAGCGCATCTTGCAAACGAATCAATCTCCTGCGCAATCTAGCGGCTTGGTGGCAGCAAGATTGGAGCGTCTTGGTGGGTAAAGTGGATATCCCTTATTACGTGGTTAAAAAGGGCAAGTACGGCTATTGGCAACCCACCAAAGTGATGAAGGAAGCTGGCTTCCTGCCGGTCCGCTGCGGCGTGGACGGCCCCGCAGCATGGAAAATAGCTGCGGAATGGAACGAGCGCTGGCAGAGACACAGGCAGGGCCGGGCGCAGGACACCAGCCCACGTTGGCCTATCGGGTCGATAGGCGAAGCGTTCGAGCGCTATAAGAAAACAGAGGAATGGTCCAAAAATAAAAAACCGCGCACCCGCGAAGAGTGGGAGCGCGCCTGGGTGAGAATTTCACCTGTATTCGGAGATCTGCCACCAACCAGCCCCGAAATCTCGCTTGAAACCCTCTCTCGCTTTCGAGCGATGATCGAGACAAACGTATCACTGCGCGAGGCATGGCGAACGATTAAGATCTGGCGGGCGCTCTGGAATGTCTGCAAGGGGCTGAATTACACCGGCCAGAAAAACGACCCGTCATCTGCGATATCCAATCGTGCACCACAACCCCGCTCCAGTTCGTGGCGCGAATGGGAAGTTGTGCGGCTGGCGAAAAGAGCTTGGCGTGAAAAATATTACGGCCTCGCTGTCACTATCGCGCTCGCGTGGGATACTCAGTTCTCCCCGGCAGATCTGCGCAAATTGACAATTAGTGGAATCGAAGGAAAGGGAATGGACCGCTACTTCCCTGTGGGACGCGCCAAGACAGGTCGATCCGCTATTGGCACGTTGGGAAAGCGTTCCCTCGCCTTGATGGACGCCTATTTGAAAGACAGCCCCTGCGAGGTTGGTGCGTTCCTCCGCAATCGCAGCGGTGCTCCTTATTCCCGATTCACGCTGCCAGACGATTTTGCGGTTATTCGCGAACTTTGCTTCCCCGGCGATAAGCGCACACTCGCCGACATGCGGCGCTCTGGCGCGATTGAAGCTCAGGCTGGAGGAGCCACACCAGCCGAGACAGCCGCAAAGATGGCGAACTCGATTTCGAGCGCCAACGCCATTCATAAAACGTATCAGCCGGTGGATCTAACTGCCGTTCGCCAGGCAGATGCTGCACGCCGACGAGGGCGCCAGAGAATGCGCGATCAGAACAAATGATGAAGAAAAGTTGGAACTCGAAAATTATCGAGTTGGAACTTTCGCAATTTGATGGAGCTAAGCTATTGAAAAGGTGGCGATCCCGACAGGATTCGAACCTGTGACCATCGGCTTAGAAGGCGGTAACATACTCAGCAATTACAGCAGTAGTTCCAACTTTTGAAGGGCGCTCGCGGCCCCTAAAATGGCAAGAGTTGGAACTTTTGATCTTCGCGCTACCAAAATATCCAGTATGCGATTAGTCGCAAACTGGATATTTCAGCTTCGAGCAAGAGAATCAATAGCTCCGTAAGAAGCAGGACGCATACGCATTAGGGAAGTATCTGACCGCGATGCTGGAAGGCTATATGTGCATAACCATTCGCGGTCCCGTCTTCCCGAATGTAGTCGTCGAGTTCAAGCTCCTCCCCATCAAGATATTCGAGGACTTTCTCGCGATCCTTGCGTAATTCAGGGTGATTTAATTGGAGCACATCAATCATTACCTCTGCAGCTAGATCGCCAAGTACTGAAGGCACAACTTCGCCGCTCCGCCGAAACGAGAAACGCGAGGTACATGCGGCATAGATCGGCTCGACATGATTATTCTCATCGAACCAATCATCCTTGACATTGCCACAGGTTGGAGATGGCGCGCCGTGGGCGTCGCGCTGACCACAACTTAGGAACAGATTATTGTACTCCACTTGGAGTTCAGGAAAGGTAGCCCTGGGTCGGAAATGCTCAATATGAAACGTCTGCCCAGGGTAGGACAAATCAAGTCGACGTCCGCAGTACACACACAATCCTCGCTGCTCACGAAAAAACTCGCAAACCAATGCTTTTCTTACATTCTTATCGAGATTCCTGTATGTGGGCCGCCAATCCTCATTCTCATCACCCAGCCAACTAATAAATTCAGCTGGCGCGGCTTCTTTACGACTGCCCTTCATTTCTAACCCCTGAGTTTTTTAAGACGCTTCATCAAAAGCAACAACTCAGGCGGGTCACCTTCAATTTGCTTCTTAATCTGCTCAAACAACAACTCAGCGTGATCCAAGTTCTTGGTATCTATTGCATCGTTAAATCTGTCAATTAGACGGTCGCTCTCCGGGAAGCGCTCATGAGCACCAAATACGCCTTCTAACAAGTAGTTACTGGTTTGCCCTTTTGTTTTTAAAGGTATCTTTACTTCATGCCCCCCGTCTTCATTTCTTTCCAATATACGAACATGCTCTCGTTCTATCGATGATATTACTTGTGGAGAATGTGTTGTTATTATAAATTGGCATTCCTTGAATACACGGCGCAATGTAACAAGAATTTTACTTTGCCATTCCGGATGGAGGTTCAGTTCAATTTCATCTATTAATACGATACCTGGTATATCGCTCAACGAAGCGTCTGGCTTCATTAACTGAAGCCGTCGCGCTAAGTCTGCCAGAAGTATAATGAAAGATCGCTCCCCCGAGGAAAGCATGCTGACATGAACAGACGATCCGTCCTGCTTGTCAAAATAGAGTCCCACTGGATTGCGTGTCGAGGAATAAGTGACGCGTTTGAAGCCGTCAATCTCAGTGATGAGTTTTCTTATCGCCTCCAGTTGAGGATCTCTGAATTCTCTATCTAGGTCTCGTACGGTTCTAGCTTCCTGGGCGTCGTGTCTATCCCACCAAGATTCCAAATGACTAATAGCTTTAAGCTCGCCCTGCAGCGACGTTATGATAGTGGCTTTTTTGTCAACTAGTTCACCCGACATACCGCCATTGTTTTCAAACCCTCTGTCCTGTCGATAGTATACCATCAAAGGTCGTTCGACCTTTGCAAAGCCACCACTGTAAGCAGTATTGAAGAAGTTCAAAAGATCCGGGTTTTCATGCAAACCTTGATGCTCTGAATAGAGGTTTAATTTTTCCGGGAACCCAATTCCTTTAAATTCGCCCCAATTTACTTTGATGCTGATAAAAGTCGCCTGATCAGGCCGCTTCTTATCTGTTGCGGGGATCCTTGTATCCGGCCCCATCGGCTCAAACTCGTCAGAGCGCCAGGAGAATTGTATTACTCTTAACAGGGTGGCGGCGGCATCAAGGACAGAAGACTTGCCTACACCGTTTCGCCCCACAATAATGGTGAGGTCGTGATTGAACTCTAAGGCTAGCCTGTCAATCCCGCGATAATTTTCAAGGTAGAGCCTATCAATTTTCATTTTTATTATCCGCTACTAGGACGCAATCTAAAGCACTTTATAGACAATTGCGTCGAAACAGCAATCAGACCAGACATGCAATGTGAGGTTCTCGTACCGCTACTACACGCGTTTGCAATACGATCTAAGATTAGAGTCCCGGAGGTTCTACGGATTTCGGGTCTTTTCAATGGCTTGCAAAAAAGGGGACAGAAAACGGTCCCTTATTTTCATTATGCCTTTTATGCGGCCTGCCCCAGTCAAATCCTGTCAGCAGCGCCAGCTTATGCACCGTGTTTCCACAGCCGGAAAATGCGGATTGACTAATCTTCAAAATGAGAACATTTTAGGAACTTACTCCCACTGAGAGGAATATGTTCCTGAGCGCCCCTGCACTCGGGCGCGGTTCCGCGCATTCTGATTTTGGAGCGTGTCTTGCGCCTTCCTGAGACTATCGAGCGTCTGTACCTCGACTTTGACGGCTTCTTCGCGAGCGTCGAACAGCAATGCGATCGCCGCCTACGCGGTCGGCCAATCGGCGTTGTTCCCTTCGAAGGGACAGACCGCACAGCAGTCATCGCCTGCTCAAAAGAGGCGAAGGATTTCGGCGTAAAAAACGTTATGCCTATCAAGGAAGCAAAACGGCTCTGCCCAGACCTTATCCTGGTCCCCCAGAAACCCGACCTTTACAGGCGCGCTCATAACGCGCTGCTCTGCGAGATCGAGACCGTCATCGCCATCGACACGGCCAAGAGCATCGATGAACTGACGTGCGTGCTGGACGACAGCGGCAAGCGAGATCCTGAGCTACTGGCAGCTAGAATCAGAGCCGCGATTTCGGAGAACATCGGCCCCTACATCACCTGCTCGATCGGTTTCGCGGCCAACCGGCAGCTGGCGAAAATAGCCTGCAAAGCAGGGAAGGAAGAGACAAAGCGTCGAGGCGCTTACGGAAACGGATTGGCAATTTGGTGGCCCGCTATCATGCCGGACCCGCTGTTGCGCGTCGAACTGGAGGACATACCCGGCGTTGGATCTAATATGGCGAAGCGGCTTTATCGCAATGGCGTGTTCACAACCACCCAGCTTTACGCTCTGCAGCCGAAACACATGCGCAAGATCTGGAACAGCGTCAACGGTGAACGACTTTGGTATGCCTTGCACGGCTACGATATCCAGGCGCCAGCGCAGCAGCGTGGCATGTTCGGCCATGGTCGCGTTCTGCCACCAGAAGCCCGGTCGATCAGCGGTGCCTATGAAATCTCCCGCCTTCTGCTGACCAAAGCCGCCCGTCGCCTTCGCCGGGAAAACTTCTATGCAGCTGGCCTCTGGCTTTGGCTATCGGTGCGCGACGGTTCATGGTTCGGCAAACACTATCTGCCGGTCGTGAACGATGACCAAGCTATTCTGTCGGCTCTGCGCTTGCTCTGGAAGCGCGTGCGCGACGATCATCCGCGAGGTGTAACCATCTTCCGCGTCGGCGTGACGCTCTATGATTTGTCACCAGCTGGCGAACGGCAGATGGACATGCTGAATAATGACGATGCAGTGCGCCAAAAATGGGAAAAGGCAAACAACGCCGTCGATACGCTAAATACCAAGTATTCCGGCACCATCGTCAGTATGGGCGAGTGGAAGCCGCCAACTGGCGGGCACGTCGGCGGTAAGATCAGTTACACTCGCATCCCGTCGGCTGAGGATTTCTGGTGATGGGCAATTGGAAATCGACAATCAAGGTCCGCGATCTGGACGATGAGCAGCGGCTTGAACTGACCTGCAAAAAATGCGGACGCGTGACCTACGCAACAAAGCAGCTGCTTTGCGAGGGAACCGATCGTTCACAAAAATATCTGGACGAGATCGAAGCGAAGGTCCGCTGCAAGGCGCGCGGCTGCCACGGGCACATGCGCATGGCAATGGTTCGCCTGCAGGAAATGAGCGGCTTTGTCGGAGGGCTGGCATAAACACCTAAAAGCAAAAGCCCGTCAGCTAACCGGCTGGCGGGCTCAATATTCTGCGGCGCCGCGTTACGTAACACTAATTGATAAAATTTTGCTTTTTAGCGATCGCTAATAAGGTAGAGTTACGCCTTTAGTATAAGGAGGCTGACATGCCGTTTTTCAACGAAGCGAGCCGAATATATACGCCTGTCGAAGTCGATTTCTTACGCAGCTGTTTCACGAATGCAGCCGTCCTCCTCGAAGAAAGCGACCGCGATTATTCGGCCAGTGAACTCTCATCCTGCGTTATGAGGCTATACGAGCATGGATTGCGTGATTGCAATCATCTCTGCGAGCTCGCCGCCCGGCTTGCCCATCAGAAGTATGCAGTTCGAAATCACATGCCCGCATTGGAAGCCAACTCGAACGATGCCGAGGGAACCTTTTCCTAAGCGCGCGGTTTGGAGCCCCTGGTGTCAGTGACCGTTTTCCAAGCTCGGAAGCTGCGCCTACCCTGCACCGTCATGTGGGGTGCCCTTATGGGGGACGGGGACGGCGCGAGGTGCCCCCACTGACCACTACCTTGCGCAGCCCCGGCGACCTCAAAAGGCGCCGGGGTTTCGCGTTTTTCGCAAGAACAAAAATGATTCGCATACACCGGAACGAATCAAAGAGTGATTCGTTCGGACTCGGTTGAAAGTGATTCGGATGAATCGCTTTAGTTGTGCCAGGAGTATGCGAGATGGTTGCACCAAGAGCGAATTGGAAGGGCTATATCAAGTTCGGAGAGGTTTCTTGTCCAGTAGCTTTGTACACCGCCGCGTCTACTTCCGAGCGGATTTCATTTCACACAATCAACCGCAAAACCGGCAACCGGGTCAGAAGAGAATTCGTCGACAGTCAGACCGGCAAACCCGTTGAACGTGAAGATCAGGTCAAGGGATACGAAGTGGATGATCACCGATACGTGGTTCTTGAGCCCGATGAGGTAGCCGCCGCGATCCCCGAAAGCGACAAGACCTTGCAGATCGAAGCCTTTATCCCATGCGACCAGGTTGATACTGCTTATTTCGACAAGCCCTACTATCTCGCTCCCGATAAGATGGGCACGGAGGCGTTCGTCCTGCTTCGTGATGGCATGAGGAAGGCCAAGGTGGCCGCCATAGCGCGCACCGTTTTATTCCGCCGCATGCGAACGGTGCTTATCCGTGCCCACGGAAAGGGGCTGACCGCTTCCACGCTCAATTTCGATTACGAGGTGCGTTCTGCTCAAAAGGCTTTCGATGATGTGCCGGATATCAAGATTGAAGGCGAAATGCTGGAGCTAGCGGAACACATCATCGGCACCAAGGCTGGCGAATTTGACGCCAGCAAATTTGACGACCGATATGAGGAGGCTGTGGCCGAGCTGGTCAAGGCAAAGATCGAAGGTAGAACCCTTCCTAAGAAAAAGGCGCCCGTCGCGTCCAAGCCGAGCGATTTGCTGCAGGCTCTCCGCGAAAGTGCCGGTCTTGGCGCCGCGAAGACGAAGCGCACGGCAGCTAATGCGGATCGTGCCCCAGCTCGAAGAAAGGCAGCCAAAGCTGCCACAAATTCCAGAAAGTCTGCTTCCCCCACGAGACGGGCAAGTTAAGGAAAATTTGAGATGGCCGTTCGTCCATACTGGAAGGGATACCTGAAGCTCTCGCTTGTCACCTGCCCTGTCGAAATGATGCCCGCGACTTCGGAAAGTGAGAAGGTCCGCTTTCACACCTTAAACCGACAGACCCAAAACCGCGTTATCAGTCACTATGTCGACGCGGTGACCGGCAAGGAAGTCAGGGAGGGAGATGAGGCCAAAGGCTACGAGCGAGGAGAAGGTGAATATGTTCTCCTCGAAGAGGAAGAACTGGAGAATGTTGCGCTCGACAGTACCAAGACGATCGACGTTGAAATGTTCTCGCCTCGTGAAAGCATCGGGTGGATTTGGCTCGACACCCCCTACTATCTGTCTCCTAGCGATCCCGTCGGCGAGGAAGCTTTCGCGGTTATTCGCGAGGCTATGAAAGCTGAGAACAAGGTTGGCATATCGAGGTTGGTGCTGTCTCGGCGTGAACGGGCCGTTATGCTTGAGCCGCGCGGCAAAGGGATAGTTCTCTGGACACTGCGCTACGGCGACGAAGTGCGTGACGAAGACCTCTATTTTGAAAGGATTGGCGAGGAGAAGGCCGATCCGGACGCACTGCCGCTGATAGAAAAGTTCATAAAAAAGCAAACCAGGGACTGGAAGCCCGACCTGGTCCACGACCCGGTTCAGGAGCGCCTGCTTGACATCATCGCAGCCAAAAAGAAGACACTAAAAAAGCCGACGAAAGCAAAGCCGAAAGCGTCCGACGCCGAACCGCAACGTGGTAACGTGATCAACATCATGGACGCTTTGCGGAATTCGTTGAAGAACGAGACTCGAAAGTCGAAGTGAGCAATGGAAACGACGGCTTTACTTTTTTGACCGGCTGGATAAAAATTCGTTGTCCTGGCTAGGAGGGACACAGTTGCCTTGCCCCGCGCGGTTTTCGCTGCGGGGTTCTTTTTTGATCATGGCGTAGAGTGAGCGGACGCTACAAATGCTGCCCCCACCTCTCTAGCCCAAGCCTGCAGGATCAGGTTTGCCTGCATCGGCGATAGCTTCTTTTCTTGCCCGTTGATGGTGACGAATATGTCCGCCCCTCGCCGCTCTGGATAAAGATCTCGAATTGCTGTGACGGTCATCTGTGAAACCATGCCCACATTTTCACTGCGTTCTCATACAGTGAGACAATGCCGACAACGATTGCAAGAATGCCGAGCACAAGCCAACGCATGAAGCGTCCAATGGTCCGCATAGAGCGGACCAGATCCAGCCCATCTTTCAGGAGGTCGATATCCTCCTCGCGCAGCTGAGATAAAAACTCTCTGGTTTCCTCGGGAAGCTCGACTAGCCTATGTGCAATAGCCGCGTCTTGATCCATTGGTGTCACCTTAATTCCCCCTTCAGCCCATCATAAAAGCCCGCACACCGGTCTGTTCTGGCGTTCTGCCGATCGAGCGCCTCACGCTCGCGTTTCAAGATCGATAGCTTTTCCTGCCCCTCGACAAGCGGCGCATGCGCTTCCTTGCGTCGGCAATCTTCGGGATAGTCCGGCAAGTGTGTTCCGGCAGTCACCCGCCCCTCAGTTTCACCCGCTGCGATCAGCTTCCAGTCAGCGGCGCAGGAACTCAATATCGTCGTTATCAAGCAGGCAAGAGCGGCCCGCCTCAGCAAGCTTGCGTTCATAGTCGGCGATCTCCTGTTCGGTTTTTTCAGTCCGAGCCGCTTCCGCAGCCCAGACATTGCGGATCTGCTCCTGGTATGCGGCGGTCACGAATTCGCTGACCTTAAACTGACGCTGCAGTTCGTCCCGCTCGGCACGCGCTGCAGCAAGCTCGAACTGCGGCACAAGCCCTTTCTTGGCTTGCCCTTCGAACAGGAAGCCAACTGCCGGCAGATCTTTGAGAACCGGGACACCGTTGTAATAGGCCGAGCCGATGACGATCCCGGCCACCACGCCGAGACCGATCTTGAGATAATCGAGAAGGCCGAGCATCACTGTAGCCCCGCGAGGCAAAGCTCCAGTTCACCGATCCGCTGCGCATCGCCGTATTCACGGCGCTTCTTTAGGCCTTCGACAATCTTGCCGCCTGCCCGATTGAATAGCGTCATTGCGCTGCAAGCTGCCTGCCAGTTTTTTTCTCGCAAGCGCTTTGCTGCCGATGATGAACACGCCGCGCCCGTGCCGATGTTGTACGACAGGTCGAGCATCGAGGCCTGGACGCTGATCGGCGCACGATCGAAAGTGGCGATGCACTTTTGGAGCGGCTTTCGGAAATCATGCTCCAGGCGTGTTTCCAGCATCTTGAGGCATTGCGCGCGGGTGTAAGTGTCGCCTGGCTTCACGCCCTTGGTTTCGCCAGCGCAGACCGTCCAGACGCCACCCAGCTTGTCGTAATAAGCCTTGTTTTCGACGCCTTCCCACGGAACGGTGAGGTAGGCTGCGGTCATAGCAACAAGGCCGAGTCCAGACGCCAGCGCGCCCTTTGCACGTTTACTTTTCATCGGAGGAATCCTTTTGGGAAATGATGCGCGCCAGAAACGCCGCGATCGTCACGACGAATATCAAGAGGCGAAACCATCGGTCAGGAATGAGGGTTGTGTCGGCCAGATAGGGCAACACGGCTTCGAAGCCGGTCAGAATGCCAGCAACAATCAAAAGGCGGATGCTCCACGCATAGCGAAGCACCCACCTCCAGTCGGAGATGAGTTTCATGGAGCAAACTTATGTTAGGGAGTTAACTCAGCGCTCAGGCGAACGCGGCGTCGATCTGCTCGACGGTGGTGATTGTCCCAGACGCAATCTCGGCGGCAATTGCGCGTTCGAGCGCAAACATGCCCTGCACATGATCGCCTACGGCACGGCCAATCGCGATCATCTCTTCAGCGGAAAGCTGGACCCAGCCAGAGGCGGCTTTGAAGCTCACGTTCTTTGCCGGGTTCTCCAGCGCGTAATTGTATGCGCCATTGATCCTATTCTGGCTTTCAACACTGGTATCGATAATAGCGCCGTCGATCTCAATGCCTCCTGTTTCCTTCTCCCAGCGCTTGTTTGACGCGTATGCAACTAAATCGACAGAAGGCGCAAATTCCACGACCTTGCCGTTGATGAATTTCCTAGTTCCCGGATTACCCAGAAGCTCGGTCCATTGTTGTTCCGTGATGATGACGGCATGAGCTGGGAAATCTGTCGGCCATATATCAGAGGGGTAAAAGCCGGTTGGAACGCCTTCATCGGAAAATGTTGCTCGAATGGTGATCATGGCGCCCGCCCTATCGCTAGAAAATCAAACTGGATAATAACCGTTGTCGCTGCTCCGTTTATTGTTTTTCTCCACCCAAACACTGCCGGATTAATAATGTCCGGATTTCGGCTGACCATAACACCTGGATTGAATTGCGAATTGCCGTTTATGCCGACAACCACATAATCCGCACTGTCGAATGATGTTGGAAAAACTGTCTGACCATAGTGCGCCCCATCAGGCAGATTTACCTGCCCCCACTGAATCAACGTTTTGTCGGGTAGTTTCACGTAATAACCAGTCCCAGGAGCGCCGCTTCGAACCCCGCCAATGTGCCCCCATACTGCCGCGCCGGTCTGATCAGCGAGGATTGAACGCCCCAGAGCGGTAATATCAGCTAACGCCGCCTGATTTGCAGCGTTGAGATACGGAAATTTGTTTTCTGCTCCAGCGAGCGCGAGCATCGAAACTGCCCAAGCCTGAATGGCAGACTGCGATAATTTACCCTCGCCATCCGTCGATATAATCTGGTTTGCGATCAGATTCAGTGCATTCAGACCCTCTATATTACCGACATTGATTTCACGGATAATCTGGGCCAGCCGTTCGTTCATGGCGATAGCCGATGTCGCTTGCGACCGCTGTCGGTCGATGGCGTAGGCCACGCCGTCTGCATCCAAGCCGGTATACGGAATAGCCAGCGTGAGCGTGGTCTCGCTGTCCACCGTTGCAATCGGATAGGCCCCGCCACCGGCATAGAAAACGCCACCTTTGATGAGCGCCGTTTCCCACCCCGTTCCGGTACCCGTAACGGTTGGTGAACCGTTAGTCACCTTGACGGTGCCAAGCGTGTAGAATTGATCCTGATAGGCCATATTCGCTCCTACCTAAGTACATAGAGGATGGTGAGATCGGGAAAGTGGTTCATGGCTGCACGATCCCGCGAATGAAGTAGCGAACGCCGATGGGGTTCGGCAGGTCGTAGGATTCTTTCACATCGGAGCCATCAACGTAGCGCCGTGACCAGTTGTCGGGAGAAGCCCAGAACGTTGCGAGATTGTTATCGATCTGGCCGAGCATGGAGACGTTTGACGGCGGGCCCCAGCCGCCTGGATAATTGTAGAGAAGGCTCACGAATGGCGTAGAGACGCAGTTCGGGAACACAATTGAGAACTTCAGGAACGGAAGGAAGCCGTTATTTGTGAACGGCACCGTCGCTTTCACCTTGCCGAAGAGGTTATGTTCGCCAGCTGGCGCAGCACCGAAGGAAGAAATGGGGATGAAGCCTTCCTTGATGATCTGGAGCGTTGGAAAGCGCGTATCCAAGAGGATATCGTTCGGACGCGACGCCGGATCTGTCGTGCCTGGCTTTTTCAGTTGTGTGAAGGCGGTCGTTCCGTCGTGGCCGGTGAACTCGACCAGGCTGCCACCAGTCGACGTTCCCGATCGATCAACATTGGTTACGGCAAACCGGATGTCGATCGGATCCGTACCTTCGTTGTATATGGTGACCGCATTGGGGGCCACGGAATAGCTGATGTTAAACCGGGTTTCGCGGACGTAGCCGGCGGCGATAAACCCCGGCACATACCAAGGCTGCCCAACCCGCCGATACATAAACTCAGTTACTGCCGTGTCGGAAATCACCACCCCGACTGGCGGATAGAGGGTGACCGAGCTGTCAGCCGGAATATTATATCGATCGCCAGCCATAATGCACAAAGCAGGTGAGCGATCGCTGTCGATGATCTTTGTGTGCCAGCCGGCGTCATATACCCCGTAACCAGGGCGTGACAGTTTGCACTCTGATCGGTTTTGCACATAGGTGAGCAGGTTCGGCACATAATTATAGGTGCGCATCAGGGAGGCGTCTGCCGGCAGATCCCAAAGGTTCGGATAGACAACAGCCTGGTCGCGGTTATCGTTATAGACAGTGCGCACGATCGGCACCACCCATTCGCCAAGCCCGATCCGGTTCAATGCATCATTGAGCAGACCATTATAGGTGAGCTGGGGAACTTGTGTCGTGTATGACGTGGAAAAGCCGGTGACACGCAGCATGCGGTAATTGAACTGGTAGCTGTCAACATAGCCCTTTTCCGAGCTGCCACTGTCATATACGAGCTGCACCCTGCGGGTTCCCGCAGACACCCTGCCCGTATTCAGGTCTTTTTCTCGCAGTTCCGGGATCGGCGGGTAGCTCATCTCGGGAAGAATGTAATTCACCCGATAAGCAAGAATGACCGAGTTGAACGACGAACCGCCAGGACCACGGCGCCCTGATATCCGATTGCCGTATAGATCGAAGTCGATAGGAAGCGCCGCCAGGTCGGCGGCGCGGAAATAGAACGGCTCGGCAGTAAGCCCGTAACTGAGGTTCTGGTTTTCTGAATTGAACAGATAGCGGTCAAATGCATCGTTCGGCAGGGTCCGAGCATCATCGCCGTTATATTTCAGAACCTTCAGCACAGGACCTGCACCCGGCTTATACCCCTTGAAGAGCTGGGTCATGAATACATCCTGATATCTGCGAAATCGCCATAGCCCCGGATAATGAGCTTTCCGTTCGTGCTCTGCAGCTGATCAAAGAAGAGGGTCGCCAAGCGGATATCCTTCAGCTTCAACGTGCCATCTTCAAAAACGAACGGCAGATTGCGGCTTGTGCCGTCCCAGATCACAAACTGGTTCGCCAGGTTGACGATGCGGCTCTTGAGAACGCCATTGTCGAGATAGACCTGAATAACCATGCCCGATTGAATGAAAGCGTCATTCACCGTAGCGCGGGCGAGGATTGCTATTTCGGACAGAACACCAGCAGGCGGAGGAACTTGCGCCTTGAACGAGATCAAGCCGCCTGCAGAGACATTATCAACCATGGCCTGGACGCCGAGCATGGCCTCCGCAATAGCCGTGACCTCGCCATCGATTTCCGCAATCGTCGCCTTTTGCTCCAGAAATGATGCAGCCAGAGCGTTATTGGTTTTTACGACCGCAGCGGTTGTGTTGAAATTCTGTCCCGCACCAACCGCTGTTGCCGCCGCCAAACGTTCAACCAGATCATCGTAGTCGTCATTGATCTTCTGAATGTTCTTGAGCACGTCTTTCAACGACTCGCGGGTCTGTTCGAGATCGACCAGGACGCTTTGCATGCCGGTCGCAGTGACCGTCGTTTTCCAAGGCGTCCAGGACTTGAAACGATCCGGCACTGTCGTGATCGTCGCCCTACCCTGATAGAACCGGCCTGACTGGACGTTCTTGCCGGTGATGTATGTTCCATCTTCTGGAAACTTACAGGTATCTTCCAGAAGTTCCGCATCATCGGCAATGCGATAGGAAAACCGCACTTCCGTGATCGTCGGATCTTCCGGCGGCGTCCAGGTGAAACGCAAGACGGGCTGTTCATAGCCATCAGTGCCCTTCAACATCCCAACTTCAATGTTGAAGTTCTGCACCGTCGACAGCAGCGACGGATTAAACGGTTCGGTCGGGGGGATGACAATCGGACCAGGCTGAATATCATCTTCTGAATAGACGGCGCCGGATGTTTCGCTGAGAATGAGCGTGAAGCGAAAATCCTCGCTGCAGCGCCATTCCTCGACCATCCAGTCGCGACCTTCATAGGAAACCCAGTCGCCTTCCTGGGCAAATGTGCCGATACGCCAGCTGACAGGCAGCGTGACCTTGCCGCCCAGTCGCTGCTGGCGGTACCGGATGTTGAGCAGATATTGCGCCGTGTCCGCGTCCGTCACCTGCAGGAAGTCATTGGCCGTCTGCCGGCGTCGACCATCGGCTGACACATCAGCATTGACGATGATCGGCTTGAGGCTTTCCGATCCCCAATTACTTTCAGGCGAGGTAAATTGCCCCGACATCATGTTGTAGAGATCGAAGGCCGACTTGCGATAGGAGATCTCACCTTCACGCACGGCAGGAATGTCGTCAGCGCCGATATTCACAACCGGCACCTGCGGCGCACCGGCAATCACGCCTGACAAACCCCTGCGATTGAGCGCAAAGCCCGCCATCGCATCCTCAAATTCCTTGAGGATCTCGGTATGATCATCGTCGCCAGTCACCCACAGATTGCAGGTGTAGCGAAGCTTGCCCTTGCGCAATTCCTCACAAACGTTGATGGACGCGATATAGGACGATAGATCGAGCTGGCCGATCGTCTTGCCTTCACCGATGATCGTGCGGCCTGAAACCAAACCGCGCAGGCCCAACTGATAATTCATCCGCTGCAGGGCTGGATTGAGCGTGAATTCCCATGTCGCCGGATTGTCCAGACTATGCGGTCCGGATCCGCCGGCGACAGATCCATCTTTGCGCACATCATAGCAACGCAGGCCACGAAGCACCCATTCGATCTCGATACGGCCCTTTTCAAATTTGTCGCCGTCGTATTTTCGCTCGAACACCACATAGGCATGGCCGGCGCATCGGCTGGTAGCTTTCCAGCTGCGCCCCAGAAGAGCAGTATCATTGACAAGCTTCTGATCGACGGGCTGACCGGGGCGACCATCGTAAAAGCGGATCGAGATCAGATCCTCAAAACCAGCCACTCCGAAATGCGATGTCTCGCCGCCGATTACAGGGCGAGCGACCAGCTCATAGCGCTGGCCGTAAAAATAGACATACGGCTCCAACCCGTCACACCAGCCATTGGCAAGCAGATAAACATCGGCATTGTACTTATTTCCGGATCCCCATTTCGCGTAAAAAACCCGGTGCCCGCGTGTCTTGCCGACGCCAAAGAGCGTCTGGGCAGCAACGTCAGCGCCGTACTGGATCTCGCCCTGCACGGCAGAATACTTGCGGGACTTATTACGATTCAGATAGCTGGTAATGCCGAGCTTTGCAGCAAATGCCAGACCGCCAGCAATAAGCGATGCGGCCAGAAGCGAGCCGCCAAAGAGCGCGCCCGCTATGGCCGTGCCAATAGCAGTAAAAATCATAGTGATTTTGCCCTTGATGTCCGCTTAGACGCGAAACGCAGCGATACAGTCACTCACGCGGTGATATGTCGGACCATCGGCGGTTTTGGTCACAAATCGGCCTGATGCGCCGAGGCAAACACCAACGTGCTCGCCGCCGTCGATCACGATGACGACGATATCGCCAACTTGCGCCGACGCCGGCCCGATGGGAGTAAGGTGAGTTTCGAAGAAGGTCACAAGCGACTTGTGTCCGCGCCGGCGCAGCGCCTTTTGTGCCCCGGCAAGTGTTTTATAGGTTCCGCCATAGCGGCCCACCAGGTCGCGGCTGGCATCGAATGCGTCCGCCACCTGGCAACCAAGCATGAAACAGTCAGCCAGCCCATAGATGTATGGCTTTTCCAGTTCTTCCTGCAGTACGGGCCGCAAAATCTCATAGCGCGTCATCGCTGCCCCCATTCCTCGATATCAGTCGAGGTGACTGACGCATATTCCATGCATGTATCGTTTGGATCATTGTCGAACTGCTGTTCGGCCTGCGAGCGGCGCACGAGTGTTGCGCCGCGCGCCGACCGGCCAGGCGGCTGCAGGTCGATTTTAATGTTGAGCGTGCGCGTGCCATCTTTTTGCATGGCACCCTTGGGATACGTCACCCGGTCGATTTCGTAGATGTACGAAACCATCACGCCGACCACTTCATTCGTATCCCGAACACCGGCCAGATGACTGATCACAACGGGAGCGTTGAGATAATCAAATTGCTCGATCTTGGCGATCAGATCGTCCGGATCTGCCGTTGGAATATTCGAGAACTTGATCGTCCGCGTGGTCACTGAAACGCCGATCGCGCTGTTCATCGACCCCGGCTCCAGGAAGCGGTTAGGAAGGTACCGCAACCCGTTATAGGTGAATGGTCGACCACCGCGATGATACCCGACCGACCTGCCCGGCAGATCAAAGCGTATGAGATCGAGGCGCGCCATATTGCCGGTATTGACCAGAGACTTAACGGCGGGATCGAGACTATTACTCATAATAGAACATCTCCGTTGCCGAAAAACTCACGTTGCGATCGGCCATCGACCTCGGCGCAGACCAGCTGCCGGCATCAATCTGCATAAGGCAGCTGGCCTGATAGAAATTGACCACGCACGGAACTACAAAATGCTGCAGATCGACGGGATAGCTAAACTGCACGGTAGCCCGGCCCACTGCGCTGGCTGTCGCAGCAGCTACAATCCGATGCAAAGATCGAACGAAGGTCGAGCGCCTGAATTCCAGGTAATCGCCCTCGACCAGCTGGAAGCCTGCCGGCAGATCCTGCAGCTCAGCAGACACCGCACTGATGAATGACCGAACATTCGCCAGACCGGTAAAACCCGCAGGAAAGCCGCCCAGGTATTTCAACGGTTTCTGCCGATCGACGTCGTAACCCAGAAAGAAGCCGCCATTGTCGGAACACTTCATCTGAAACGCAGTCATTAGACCAGCTTGCTCACGCGTCAGAAAATCGGTTCGGTATTTTGCGACCCAGTAAGGCGTGCCGGTCGATTGAGCTTCGACCCGCCGCCCATCCATACGCTCAGTGCTAGATGGACGGATCGGATCAAACTCACATTGCGAAAATGGAACCGACGGAAGATTGACAACCGCTACCATGAATCACCGTTCTGCCGTCTGTTTTGATGGTTTTCGTCATTTTGCTGGACGATGCTCACGGCCTGTTTTCCGCTCTGCTCAAGGATGCTGCCAACGAGATCCGGAGACAGCTCGACTGTTATGACCGTTCGCCCGTCACCGCTGGAAGCGCCAGCGTCAGACGTTGACGAGCGCCCAAAGGTTCGAACCCCGAGGCTGCCATCGCTGCCACGTGCAAGCGGCATGATTGCTTCCTCACCCGCTTCACCCATCAGGCCAACGCCCTTTGCAAAAGCAAACATCGTCGGCTTTGAAACGATCTGATTGGTGAAATTGCCACTGAAAGACGACAATCGGTTCGGGAAAACGCCGCCATTTGCATAGAGTCCGACGCCTGGTGCAGAAGGGAAGAAGCTGGAGCCGCCGCCACTGAAAAGCCCGCCAAGAAAGCCGAACAGTCCGCCGCCGCCACCACCAATCCCAGCGCCAGCCTGCCCCACCTGCATAATGGCGTTGATCACGTCATTGAGCATCTTGTCGACCAAACGATCGAGAACACTGAGACCGGCTTTGCCCAGTTCCTCAATCGTTATCTTGCCGTCGTCGAAAGCGCTCACCAAAGACTGGCCGAAACTCAAAGCCATATCCCTGTTTTCTGCGAGCTGCTCATTCAAGCGGATCTGGCCTGCCAGCAACTGCCCCTGGCTGGACACTGGATCAATGCCGGAACTGCGAAGCGTTGAGGCAACGCGCTGTTCAGTCGAGCTGCGAAACAACTGGTCACGTTCAAAGCGCAGTTCTTCAGACAAGGTTAGCGCGGCAACACGCTCCGCGACCTTGCCGTAAGACACTGCCAGGCGCTCCAATTCCTGCCGATGTTCATCAGAGAGCGCCCTGCCCTTGTCCTGTGCCTTCTGGATCAGCTCAAGCTTCATCCTGTATGTATCGGCAGCAACGCCGGTTTTACCGACAAGCTGCTCTTCCAGGCCCATCTGGTCGATGCGGTCCTGTGCGGATTTCACCAAATCGCGATAGGCATTCGCATCACGCTCTGCTTGACGTTCCGCCGACGATTTTCGTGGCTGCCTCTCAAGTTCCCGCTTTTGGGTCTGAAGCTTACTGACCGCGTCGTTTTCAGCGCCGAAACGAGAATTGAAATTCAAATCGCTTAGTGGTCGATTAGGCTGTGAAGGATCATAGCCCAAGTCGTTTTTGGGTGTCGTATTGGCAAAGCCGCTGGCAGTTTCCTTGGCGAGCTGCATCGCTTCCACGAGCGAAAGGATCTCGCCACGCGCATCCCGGAGATCAGGACTCGCGAACGACAGATTATTGATCGCCGTAAACAGACGCTGCGCGCTCAGCTCGCCGCCCTTGAACTTCTCCCAGAGATCCTGAAGCTCTCGATTGGCACGGTTCGGCTGCAGTCGATTGATGGCGGTTTCGACATTTTGCACGGATGTCGCATAATCATTTAAAGTGCCGGAGACTTCACCCAGCTTGCGTTGAGACACCGCCGCCTCTTCCGTGGCTCTAATCAGTGATTGAGCAACCTCTTCTGAGATCACACCGGCCTCACGAAGCTTGCCTATGTCCTCACGGAATTTGATGACTGCCGGTCGGCCACGTTCGACTGATTGCTGGAAAGCTTCAATCTCCTTGCTCGCAGCTTCAAAGCGAGATCCAAACAGTGAAAAGCCTTCAGTTTTGGCCAACTCACCGAGCGCAACTTGTGCATCCGCCAGCAATCGCTTTCGTGCGTCACCTTGATCGACGCGAAGCTTGATCGCAACCACGGCCTCAGACTCCGCAAAAAAGCGCTTTTGGTCTTCGATAACCTTTGCGTATGCGGGACCGATCGACAGAATGTTCTCGCGATGACGCGAAAGAATGTCGTCGGCTGAGGGGATCTTGTCCTCTAGATTGATAACATACTGCAGCAACGCCACACCGGCAGCGATCGAGCCAATAGTGACCAACGATATGGGATTGACGAGCTGCATGAAAGCAGACGCGACAGACGGGCCGATCCGCTCACCGCTAGCCTTGATATCGTTAAAAACCTGCGCGACTTGCGGACCCTGCTGTAGAGCAACCGTGTAGAACGGCATAAAGCCCGCCGTCGCGACAATGTCGAAACCCTGAGCAGCAAGATTGGACGTGTTGAAGTGACTCGGGCCACCAGACCGGGCGTCATTCCGCTGCTTCAATGCCGCTATGTTTTCGAGCGCCGCCTTGCGTTCACGCTGCAACGCTGAGGTCATTTCATCGACCGAGAGCGCGCCTACGGAATGCGCCTGCCGGATATCTGCCTGCACCGCACGATACTGCTGTATCACAGCGAAGAGCGGATTGTACTTTGCCCGTAAATTATCGAGTTCACGCCCATAGGCCGCAATATCGCTGCCACGAGCATCGCTCGTAATGCCATCGGTTACGCCAAGGCGTCGATTGTAGGCGAGTTGGGCAGACTGGGCCACTGCAAGCTTATTTTGCGCGCTCGCCGCACGTTCGGCCACGAGAGCCTGCACTTCAAGCCGTTGATTGAGCAACGAAACCAACGGAGCGAGACTCACATGGCCTTGCTGCACGAGGGTCATCGCGTCGGCGACCAGACCGTATTTCTTATAGGCAGCATCCAGCAGCACCGCAGCGCGATCAAGGTCCATGCCGCGATCGACGCCACGACCGATGGCCCGAAGCGTGCTTTCGAACTTGGCCGCATTGTTATAGCCGTCAATAAGCGCCTTGCTTAGTCGAACAGAGCCATTGGCCGTCTTTTCCATCGCCGCATCAGTTTGGGCCAACGCTGCACCCACCGATTTGCTCGACTGCGCACCGGCCTTGTCGGCAGCGACCTTTTGGTCCATGCCCCGCTTATAATTGGCCGGGTCAAAGTCAGCGGCAACCCGTAGCGAACTAAGCTGAATTGTCACAGCAGCACCTCAGCTGAAAAGAATCGGTTATCGTCAACCGTAATCAGGGACAGGGAACGGGACATGGCAGTCGACAGACAACAAATGCAGGTGATTATTGGTGCAGCACTGACAGCCGCACTATTTGTTGCAGGCGGATCCGCAATCTACCTCAAGCACAAGGACGATCAGCTACGCGCCGAACAAAGTGAGAGGGATTCTATCGATAGGTGCGAAGAAGCCATAAAGCGAACAAACAAGTACTCGCTTGTCCTCACAGACGATAATGTTCGACTGGGTCTGGAATGCAGCTGGATGTATCCGCAATTCAAATGGTTCAAAGCGTTGTATGACGAGCGCTCCCCAAATTCCCCCACAAGGAAGCCCGATAACTAACCGGACTTCTGTTTCTGCAGCTCATGCAGATGATCGAGCCATTCGGCATCGATAGCCATAACCAACGCCCGGAACACATCGAACGCAACGCCCTCGATGTGATACCGTCGGGCATAAATGTCCAATGCCTGAAAGCTGATAGGGCTTTCACCCCCAAGCGCACCGTATTGGCGATCATACCGAAGGAAGTGCCAAGCGCGGATGTAATAGCCATACCATTCCGGCCCGGTCGCCTCTGGTGGAGGCTTTGGGGCGGGGATTGCATCAAATGCATCAGGCTCAGACGCTCGCAGCTTGGATAGCCAGTCATCCTGCCCCTTCCGCTTGAGCTGATAGCGGAAGGCGACTCTCAGTTTTTTTCTGCGACTTGCAGAAACTCGACCTGACGCTTGCCCACCTGACCGGCGCACCAGTACACCATATTGCGCACCAGTCGGCCTTCCTGCGAGGCAAGAAGCTGGCGAGCACCTACCGGGTGATATTTTTCATCAAGCCCGCGCCAATCGAGCAGTAAATGATCGGCGGCAAGCTCACCGTCGGCTGCACCAACCTCTTCGACCGGCACCGGGTCATTGTTGTATTTCTGCGCAAATTCCACCTGCCGTTCTGTTTTGGCGGTCAGGTAGGCTGGAAAGTTGGTCGACCGCACCTTGAACGCCAGTCCGGGCAAATCACCGAGTCCAGGCCAACTCTTGATGGGTACCCACTCGCCATCACGTTCGATTGCAACATCAGCCTTCAAGCTGCTGAGTTTGATTGTCTTTTCCATTGCATGATCCTTTGTCGGAAGGAGGCGGGACAGCGTCCGACACCGCTATCCCGCCGTTTTCGCGCGAAACCCGTATCGGCGGTACGATGTCACTTTTCGTAGTATTCGAAGCGATCCACGATCAGGTGAGCAGAGGTAAGCGGATCCTTGCTGGCCTGCCCGGTGAGCGGCAGCATCACATCCTGATTTTTGCCACCGGCAGAAACTGCACCGTCGGTGTAGACATAACGCGGCACGGCAAAGATCAGCGCCTGGCCATCCTTTTCAATGCGGGTGCTGATATTGGTCGGCGTACCTGCAAAAAGCTTGGTAAGAAGCGCATTGTTACCGAAATAGGTGGATAGCTCGATCTGTACGTCAAAGCTGCCCTGTCCGATCGCCACTGGCCCGACCTTGTCATCGCTTCGAATGGCGTTGATCATGCGGAGGTTGTTGTTCACGGACAGTTTGAAAGACTGCACGAAGTTCGGACCACCGACCGCAACGCCGTTCTCGGCAATCCTGCCAACGTTGACCGCAGCGGCCATGATCGGATTGCTGGTTTCTGGATCCGGTGTGTCATCGAGCGCAACAGTCGACTGATTACCAGTCGTGCCGCTGAACGTCATAACCCACTTGGCTATCTGTTCAGCTTCAAAGGTGAATTCACCCTGCCCAACTGCCATCGAGCTTTGTACAATATAGGTGGGCTGCGCCTGGCTCATGAAACCGCGTTCAAGCGTTCCTGTGAACAGATCTACGCCATTGCGGATTGTGTCGCCGTAAAACACGCGGATTGTCTTGCCTGCGCCGGCATTTGCAGCCCATGCAACAGGCAGATTGTCGAGTGTGATTTTATTGGCCGAGACTGCGATCACGCGCGCGAAACTGTTCAACCCCTCGGCATCGAAGCGGAAAGCAGCACCGGAGCCGCCGATCTTGATCCACTGCCCCACCAGTAGTCCAAAGGTAGTGAAATCCAATGCCGTCGACGTAATGCCGTCAGCAACCGCCTTGATGTCGCCTGCCGACCCTTCGAAACCGACAGCGGCCATGCGCGCCGTCATCGGCGGCGCGGCCTCATCAACCAGCTTATCGGCACCGACTGCCGGGACCGTTGCCGATCCCGTCGTGATTGTGAAAAGCCCGTTATTGGCGGCCTCAGCGAACCCCGACAGCCGGACAAGATGGCCCGTCGCGAATGCCGGCCCCGCGACAACAGCCACAACGCCCGTCGCGCCGGTGACATCCGAAATCACACTACCGGCAGCGCCATCGTTTTCGCGACTGGGACGAAGGGTCCAAGGGGCCGACAAAAGAGAGCGCAGCCAGCTGGAGAATGGGCTGCCATCAGGAGGAAACGACAACTCGCCGTTCACCGCGCCCTGCGACTGGACGTTGACCTTGATCGGATCCGAGTTCATGCGATCGGCGCGGATTTCTTCCGACTGCACGAACACAGGCTTGTATTGGAGGGATTCCCCAGTCAGGCGCACAACGCGCATGCGCGGGTTTTCAGGAAGTACGCCCGGCGTGAGTTCATCACACCAGGCCATGCGCAGCCGATTGCTGTCCATTGTCATGGCTCCATAGGGTTGAATTATCGGGAAGTTTGCCGGATCAGCGCGATCGGCGTTTTGTTTTCACCGGCTGCAGGTCAGGTGCAGCGAGGTAGCCTGCAGATTTCAGGCTATCGGCAGTGTGAGGCGACAGATCCGCATCGACCTCTACTTTGTCGCCCACGCCAAAACGCTGAAGCGCCGAGTTGAAGGTCTGAATTACTTCAAGTGTAACAGTCATCCTTCATCCCTCTCGAAATCAATGGTGACAGTCATGCGGTAATAGTTGCCGTCCATCTCGCCCGGCTCGCCAGCACCAATTGACGCCGTGCCAAACCTGATCGATCCGATCTCCTGTCCCCGGAACAAGTCATAGAGCTGGCGCGACAACTGGCGTGCCGTGCGCGTACCGCCGCCATTCGGGACCAGCACATGCAGACTAAGCTGGCCATTCTCGCGCCAGCGGTTCGCGGCCTGTGTCTCGGCTCCGATCGATGCCTGATCCATCAGGTCGCCGAAGACCTCGACAAAGACGAAATCTGCAGGCTCACCATCCAGCGGCCATGCCTCATTCTCAAAAACGAGAGGCGTAAGCGTCCATTGCGACCGGAGGAAATCCTCGATCGGCTCAAATGCCTGCGGAGTTGCCATAATTAGCGGACCAGATTGATGACCAGTGATGGATAGGTGAGAGGCTTGCCCGCCTCGGTATCTTTGCGGCGGGCAAGCGTTGAACGGCCTGCCCGATGGGCGCTCGACTGGCGAACAGCCTTGGCGGCGACAGTGCGCTGATGACCCTTCAGGATGTAAGGAACGAGCGGCGATATTCCGGCCGGCAAATTGAGGAATTTGACCTGCACACTGATGAATGACTGCCCGAAGCGCCGAAACATGCGCTGGCGTGCGCGCTCGAACAGACGCGGCGGCACAGACATTTTCATGGCGCCGACATGGATCTTGCGCGTGTAGGGCTGCACATTGGTGATGATAATCTCGGCATCCGCTGAGACATCATCGAAGTTTGTCACCAAGCGTTGATCAGCCAGCACAATAAAGGAATCCTGATATCGGCCTGACTTGCGCGGGCTGTATTCGCGCAAACCCGTCAGAGCTTCATTGATGACCGCTTGCCACCAGACGAATTCATATACGATCGGTCCCGGCGCTGAGACGCTTTCTTCCGGCGCATCCTTCACGCGGTTGACGTATCGCTCATAAATCGGACTCCCTTCGCCAGACCGCAACGCTTTCGCCAGTTCCTCCCTCGCCATCTTCGCTAGAGCCACCGATATGGCTTCCTGCGAAAGCCCTTCGGTTGCAACAGCAATGGCGCGATCGAAGAACTCGAATTTGGTGGTTGTAGAAGCCATCAGCCACGCACCCTCAAATTCACCCGCACCGGCTTGTCATCCATCAGGACTATTTCAGCCGACTCGATATTGGTCACTGCGCCCAGAACAACAATCTTGTCAGTCTTTCTAAGCGCCAGTGCCGGCACGTCAGGCAGCAAAACCACATTGCGGTCGCCCTGCTGGATCTGCCCCACCAATTCCTCGGGCTTGTATCCGCGAACGAAAGCTCGCACCCCTTTCGTTTCAGAAGTGATAGCGCCACCTGACATTTTGCGCAGATCTACATGCTGACCATGGCGTGTGAGCTGGCGTGTCAATTTCGCTATCGCATGCGCCGGCGTCATCCGATGATCCTCAGCGTATTGAGCAAGTTCTCTGCCGCCTGGCGCGTAACTTCTGCGGCCCGATCGGCATCCAGATATTGAGTGGTGCCGACGCCTTCAACGTCCTCAGATCTGACCAGACTTGACGGCGAAGCAACTGAAACAAGTTGTTGTGTTGCAAGGATAATGGCTTGCCGGGCACGCTGCGGGACCGGACCGATACCAGCACCGCCGTCGTATCCAGCACGATAACGGATCCGAACGGCGTCCGGCTCCTGGGCAAGATCTGTGGGCCACCGGAAGCCCGGCACACGGACCAGCTCAGCGTAGTGATTGGTTTTCGCCACACGATAGTTTTCAGGCGGAACGAACCATTTTTCACCCTGCCGATCGGTAAACTCGATAGACTCGACATCGATGACAGGAACGTAGCAGATGCGCCCGTTGCGAAAGTCAGGTTGTTGCTGTTCCAACAACTGGGGACCGAGGCAACGGCCCAACCAACCAGAGGGACCGTCGATCGCTTCCGTTACAGCCTCGATAATGGCTGCCACCAATGGATCGTCCGCGCTGTGATCGCCAGCAATATCCGCTGGCGCCACAATCGGCTCCGCCGGTTCAATAACGACGGTCCTCATGGTCACTTTTCCTTGGTTCCGGTCTTGCCAGCAGTCTCAGTACTTGCGGTTTCCTTGCGGCTAGTATCCTTGTCAGCACCAGAATCACCCGTGGTGTTGCCGCGTTCCTTAGCCGCAACCACTTCTTTTGCTATCTCAGCAATTTCGGCATCAGCGGCTGCGCGGGTATCAGCGACAAGCTGATTGATAGATTCGATTTCAGCGTCGGCTTTGGCCTTCGAGTCCGATACAATCTCGGCAATCTTGGTATCAGCCGCTTGCTGCGCGTCCGCGACCAACTGTGCGATGGCCGCGATATCGGTGTCCGCCTTGGCTTGCGCATCCACTACGGATTGACTGATCTTCTTCAGCGCTTCCACATCCGAGGCTTCAAAGCCGCTGAGATCGTCAGGGATATCAGCACCTTCCGGCACCGCCCAGCCCTGCGCGATGGCAACGCCTGCAAGCTTGCCTTCCACCACATCCCTCAGTTTGAAGTCGTGAACGTGAACTTCACCGTCCGGCACCCCCGGAAAAGCCTTAACAACTATCGCTTTCATGGAACTCTCCAATTGCAACGAAGCGCGCAGCGCCTGATTGGCGCTGCGACAGCTTCAAACGGAATTGATGGATGGGTTATGCAGCCGCGACGCGGTGATAGCGAAGCCATTCCGGGTTCCAGATGCCGCCGCCAACACGCTTGCGCGTGTAGAACAGGACGTACGGCTTCTTGGTGTATGGGTCGCGAAGGATCGACATGCCGACGCGATCGAAGATGCGATATGCTTCCTTCATATTTCCAAAGACCAGAGGAACCGCGTTCGCAGCAACGTCCGGCATGCCGGCCAGCTCGTTGAACGGATTGCCAAGCACCTGCGCTGGCTGGCCCGCCTGGAATGGCGGCTGCCAGAGATAATTGCCCTGCCCATCCTTCATCTTGCGGATCTTCGCATGGGTTTTCCGGTTACCAAAAAGGGCCGCTCCGACCGAGCGATCTTCCGGCAAACCGTAAACAAGATCGATAATGCCGTCAGAAGTCAGATCATCCGCCACACCGGTAACGACCTCCTGCACTGGCCCCAGTGGGTGACGGTTGGCTTCCGGCAACGCCGCCTCAGTGGTGGCGTCGTACATCAGGAAACCCTTTGGCTTGTTGACGCCGTTTCCGGCGACAAAGGAAATGCCTTCCTGCCGCGCAAATTCGGTATTGACCTCACTCTCCAGCCACGCTGCAAGATCAATGGAGGAATCCTCCAGTATGGTTTGCGTCGCAGCGGGATTGGCATAGATCTCACCGAAGCCGAATGAATATTCGCGAAGCTTCGATGTGGCTGTCTCTGGGCGAGCATCTGTCTCCCCAACCCAGCCGGCTTCCGTGCCGCGCATATTGTAAAGCCGCTTGAAGCCGGCACCCGACACGGTCTTAACCGCCGCAAACCGACGCATTGGCGAGACTTCTACACGGGCGTCGGTAATGCTTCGATCCCATTCAACAGGGGCACTCAAACCACCGTCAGGATCCGAACCAACCGAGTAGGCCGCAGAAATATTGCCATCACGAACCATGGCCTTCAGGCCGTTTTCGCCGTCACCGTCACGGAACCAAGAATCGAACTTCGCCTGATATTCTCGATCCTCGGCGGAGAGTTCGACATGATCCCCGCCGCCTGCGCCAACAGTCATAGCAGCGATCTTGGTGTTTGCTTCATCGAGCGCTTTGATCAGATCAGAGATGCTTGCATCGATACGCTGCACCTTTTCGGTGGTAACAACGTCCTCGAATTTCTTCTTGATGCCGGCAACTTCCTGCTCATGCGCCGCCTTGAACTCGGACCAGTCCTTGTTCATAGCTTCGATGATCGCGGTAGGATCCGACTGATCGGCCCGAACGGCAAGAATACCGCTCGACATAAGGGCGGCAGATGCAAGTGCGATACGCTTAGTCATTAGATAGACCTTTCAGGAGATTTGGAGGGTTGAACGGGCGCGCATAACAGCGTCCCGTAGTCTGTCAGCGTCTCGCTTGACGTTAAGGGCATCATCACGCTTGCCCGATTTGAATTGGGATATGAGCGCCTTGGCGTCTGCCGCGCTTGATCCGGATGCCATCAAGGCGCGCTCAATGGCCCGTTCGACCGGCACGGGCTTAGTGGACACATCGGCCTTGACCAACTTGACCGCGCCGGCAGCCATTTTCTTGTCAGCCAGACCTTTTTCGATGGCGCCAGCGGCGGAGAACATCGTGCCCTTGCCCCGGCTCTTGTCCATCCATGACAGCGCCATGGACTTTTCTACGCCAGCTCGTGCCGCATAAAGCTCTGCCATCGCATCGTCAGCGTCGGCCAGCATTTCTGCAGCGTCACGCGCATCATGATGGTTTCCTGCGATAAGTGCCGATGCCCGATGGATCATGATTACCGAACCGTCGGCCATATTGATTTCATCACCGGCCATGGCGATTACAGATGCCGCAGAACCGGCCATACCGATCACATTGATCGTCACTTTGGCAGGGTGCGCACGAAGCAAATTATAGATGGCCAACCCGTTGAAGAAATTCCCGCCCGGTGAATTGACATTGACAGTCACATCACGCGGACCAATCGCCCGCAATTCATTGCCGACACGACGTTCCGTGTTGTCGACATCCGTGAAGATCGATGTTCCGATCTGGCCGTAGATCGATATGACGGCCTCGCCCTTGCCGGCAGCAGCTTGGATCTCTGGCCGGTATTCTGCGGCCGTCTCGGCTGGCGGCTCGAAATGAAGGATATCGCTTTGCTGGAAAGCGCGGATTTCAGGCAGATTGCGAAGGGACATTGGTCGGCTCCTGCTTGACGTTGGCTGGCTTTCCCAGCGTGTTTCCATCGGGATCTTCGGGCATATCCTGCAGCCCGCGCACTTCGTTCGCCGTCATCCACGGCTGGTGACCGCCCGCGCCGAGCGCCTTGGCGAAGAACTCACCCTGATCTTTCATGGAGCCGCGCAGCAATCCGCCCGCGTTGAACTTGAACTCGTACCGTTCTTTCTCTTCGTCGGTGAGAAACGAGCGAGCGCCGGCCTGCTCCCATGCGGTAAACCACGGCTGCAGGCTGTACCGGACAAAGAGTTGACCCAGCGCATCCACGCCGCTGCCCCAGTTGGTGTCATCCAGGCTAAGAAGCGGCCTCGGCGTTCCGAACACTCGCCCGACTTCCTCAATCTGGAGCTTTCGTGTTTCCGCCTGCTGGGCATCAACTGCCGACAGTTCAAAAGGCTCGGCGTCCATATCCTCTTCAAGGAGCATCCACTTTCCGGAATTGTCTGCGCCGGAGTATTTTTCCTCGAAGCCCTTTTTGATATTTGCCTTTGCTTCCTCAGAGAGCTTCTTCGGGTAACGGATCTTGCCCCCAACCATCATGCCGTTTGTGAAGAGGCGAACGGCGGCATTCTGGGTCTGCATGGCAAGCGCGATCGCTTCAGCCGCCGCCTTCACCAAAGACATGCCATTGAAGCCGTCATCACTCATCCCGCGCAAATGGAAGATATCGGTTGCTGGAAACTTCCGAACCGAACCGTTCGGCAGGGTCACGGAATACTCCAGCGACCAATCCGGAAGCTGGCGAACAATGACCCGAGACGATGGCAGTGGTACAAGATGGATGATGCGCCCCATCGATCGCACAATCAGGGCGTAACCATTGCCGGTCGTGAGCGCCTGATACTGCAAATACGCCCGGAAATCGAAGGCGGTCTGCCAAGAGTTCGGTTGGCGATGTAGCAGACGAAACAGCGTGTGCTCGCGAGCCTTTTCCTTGGTTTCCGCATCAAGCAGATGAAAAGGCAACATGCCTATTGAGTTAGAGATCAGACTTACGCTTCGAAACACAGCGGGGATTTTCATCGCATCCGCGACGGAAATCGATACCCCTGATTGCGTCGTGTAGACTTCGCGCAGGGCCTTGGCGATATCGTGAGAAGTGATGACGCCACTGCCCTGTGATGGCTCTGCCATGGCGCTAATCTGCAGATCCCCGCGAGCATCAGCGCTGCGGCGAAACCAAGAGCCTAGAATTCCCATGGATTACACCATTTCTATGCCACGCGTCTCGTAGACCGATGGCCCTTCGTTTTCGCTTGCGAGGCTAAGTCCGACAGCCATGATGCTGGCGACGATACCGTCGATCTTCTCGGCGCTCTTTTTCTTGGTGGGCGCATAGTTGAGGTTTTCATCAAACCTCACAGCCGTATTGCGAGCCATCCACTTTAGGACTGGATGCCCGCCGTGATCGAACATTCCTGACATGATAAGGCGCTCGACCTGTTTGGTTGGCTCTCCGAGAGTGGGGATGCCTTGCCGCATCAGGGCAAACAGATCCTCATCAACACCGGCCTTCTGCATGTCGGTTATCAACTTGGTGGCGTTCCACGGATCGTAGCCGATATTGAGAACGTCATAGCGCGACAGATCCTCTTCCAGCGCTTTCTTGACGTAGTCCTGATCGACGTAATCACCGGGCGTTAACTCAAGCGCGCCCATCTGCACCCATTTGTCGTAGGCCAGCTGATCGTTTTTAGTACGCCGGATCATGGTTTCTTCCGGCACCCAGAACCGGGCGGATATAATCCACCTGCCGAAGTCCTCATCAGGCGGGAAAGCCAGAATCCGAGCAGTGATATCTTCGTTCGAGGACACGTCGAACGCCGCATAACAACGACGCCCCTCCAGTCCCTTCCCCTCGGCCCAGCCCTTCCATGCCTTGGCGTCTTTCGCACAGGCATCCCATTTTTTCATATTGAGCCAGCGGGAAACGGCATCGATCCACTGGTTGCAGTGGTAACAGCGGAAACTCTGCTCCGCGCGGGGATTGTCTTTAGCGTCAGCCACTTCGCGCCGCAGAAACTGGATCGTCGGCGACACACCCAGCGACGGGTTGGCTTTCGGCCAGTTGGCCTCATCTGCCCAGTCATCATCTGGATCCAGTGCGAAAATCACAACCAGAGTGGTGGGATCGTCAATGCGCCCTTCCAGAATGGCGGTGCTACGTTCCCAGAGGCTCCAACCGGTACGGTTCGATTTCAGACCCGCTGTCGATGCGTATAGCTCCATCGGCTCAAGGCGGGCACCGGTACCTTGGCGCAAAGTGGTGGCAAGCTCCGCCGTTTCCCACTCGTGCATTTCGTCGCCAACGATGACGGTAGGCGATCGACCGTGCTTTCCTTCAGGCTTGCCAGTAAGCAGCTCGAACAGCGAACGGATCTTCGGGATATAGATCGACTTCTTGAATGACTTCGCATCGCCCAGACTGGGCGACATGCTGATCATTGCCTTCATCTTGTCGAAGACGATCTTCGCCTGTTTTTCATCGCGGGCGAAGGCAAAACCCTGCCCACCGATCACGCCATCGAGAATGAAGAATAACAGCGCCAGAGCAGACAGAAACTCCGACTTGCCGTTCTTGCGCGGCACCCAGAGCATGAGGCAACGGAATATGCGGACATGAACACTGACAGGCTTGCCGGTCTGTTCGTCAATAATCTCAATCGGCGCTTTCCAGCCGACCAGCAAGCGAACAATGATTTCCTGCCATAGACCCAGACGAAATGGCTTGCCGGCGAAACGATCTTCCGTCAGGCGAAATACCTTCGGGAACAACTTGACGGCAGCATCAGCTTTCGCGTGATCGAACCATGCGCCCTCGACTGCTGCGCACCTTTGCCATGCTATCCGCGCCCACGCCCAACCCCGAACGTCTGCCGCTTCCCGAAGCCAGTCAGGTTCGGGGATTGTAGGCGGTGCAATCTGCTGACTGGCTTCCGCCGTGATGGTTTCCATGGCCTCAATTAAGTTTGCCGGGCGGCGGCGAATTGTGTCCGCCGAGGACGCCGATCATGTCCTCGGCGATGGCTTCGCCCGATGGAGTTTCTAAAGGTGCGTGGTCATCCGGCGCATCTGCCGGAGAGTTCCCGAAGAGTGGCAATCCGCCGAGGCCGGCAGCTGCAGCCTGATCGCGCATGATCTTGTATCGAGCGTCGGGCCGCATGCCGAATGTTGCCTCCAGATCCCGCAGCATCTTTTCGATATCTTGGCATGCCTGCCATGCGGGATGGCGCTTTTTGGTGCGATTGCCGTTCGTGTCGGTTGCCTCGAACCAAGTTCCCTCTTTCTGAACCGACAGATCCGCCGCGACCCATTCAACGATGTAACGGCAGTACCGACCCAGCGCAGATGAATCGAGATCGGAAAGAAGATTGAGCCGCATCAATTTTGGCGCGAGGTCGTTCCAGACTTCGGTCGCCTTGCGGCTTCTCTTCAGCCATTTCGGCGGCTTGACGTTGCCGACGGCAACCGGAATGACCTTGGTGGCGTTTCGAACAGCTTGTGTTTCCTGCTGCGAAAGCCGCTTTCCGGGCGATCCTTTCGCGACCTGTTGTTCTGCCGTGTCGGGCTTGCGACCACGAGCCATCGTCCGCCCTCCATCATGGCGAGAAAAAAATATTTCGGTAATTTCGCGGCGACACACGCGTGCA
>Ga0182745_1000516_pt1 | contig 43079 bp, 50 predicted proteins | sample eDN3rd30CKraftBY_FD_128523 | JGI IMG/M metagenome (GOLD analysis project Ga0182745, IMG submission 128523) | Enriched backyard soil microbial communities from Emeryville, California, USA - eDNA 3rd pass 30_C Kraft BY (version 2) (version 2) | ecosystem: Environmental > Terrestrial > Soil >...
CATCACCGAACTGGCAGCCATCCTGTTCGCCATCGCTCGCCAGACCTTGCATCAGAACTTCTGGCTCGACCTGGCGAGCGGCTCGTTGTTCCTGCTGTGGATCGGCCTCAGTTGCGCCGCTGTGCTGTGCCGCTCGCGTCCCTGGCTGCAAACCATGCCGGCCGGGCGCGCCTCGCTGATCGCCATCGCGCTGCTGGTCGCGACAGTGGCGATCGTCTCGGAGCTCGCCTTCCAGGTCGGCCGCTACTGGAGCGACGGCCTGCCGGACGTCAGCCCGGTGTTCCCCACCGACCATGCCGGCTTCTTGCTGCGCAGCCTGGCCATCGGCTTCATCATCAGTGCGCTGGCGTTGCGCTATTTCTATGTCAGCGCGGAATGGAAGCGCAGCGTGGAAAGCGAGGCGTTGGCCCGTCTACGGGCCCTGCAGGCCCGCATCCGGCCGCACTTCCTGTTCAACAGCATGAACACCATCGCCTCGCTTACCCGCACCCATCCGGCGCAGGCCGAGGAAGCGGTGGAAGACCTGGCGGACCTGTTCCGCGCCAGCATGCACGAGGCGGACACCATGATTCCGCTCGAACAGGAGTTCGAGATCGCACGGACCCATCAGCGTATCGAACAGTTGCGGCTGGGCAACCGGCTCACCGTGGCCTGGGACGTCGACCCGCTGCCGCCGCGAGCCCGGGTACCCGGCCTGATCCTGCAGCCGCTGCTGGAAAACGCCGTGTATCACGGCATCGAGATGCTGCCATCCGGCGGCACGGTCACCATCCGTGGCCAATTGGTCGAGCGCGAGATTCAGATCGAGGTGCGCAATCCTGTCCCCGCCCAGAATGGCTACAGCCAACGCGAAGGCAATCGCATGGCGCTGGAGAACATCCGGGAGCGGCTGGAGCTGGCCTGGCCGGGCCGGGCACGCATCGAAGCATGGCAGGACGGCAATGAGTTTTCAGCGCGGCTGATCTTCCCGTATGCTGAGCCCCAATGAAACTGTTGATCGTGGATGACGAACCGCCGGCGCGCGATCGCCTCCGGCGCCTGGTCGAGGAAATCGGCGACTACACCCAGATCGCCGAAGCCGGCAATGGCCAGGACGCGTTGACCTGCTGCAGCGAGCTGCAGCCGGACGTGGTGTTGCTGGACATGCGCATGCCCGGGTTGACGGGCATCGAGGTGGCCCGCCATATCGATTCGCTGGAGACGCCGCCCGCCGTTATTTTCACCACCGCCTACGATCAGTATGCGGTGGAGGCGTTTGAGACCGAGGCGGTGGGTTACCTGCTCAAGCCGGTTCGCAAGGAAAAGTTGGCGCATGCCTTGCGCCATGCGGCGCGCATCTCTCCCGCCCGGCTCGTCAAGCTGGCCGAGTCAGCCCGCATCGAGCATCGCCGCGAGCAGATCTGTGCCCGCCTCGGCGAGCAACTGCGCCTGATCCCGCTGACCGACATTTACTACTTCCTGGCCGACCAGAAGTACGTCACGGTGCGCCACAAGGGCGGCGAAAGCCTGATCGACGAATCCCTCAAGGCCCTGGCCAGCGAATTCTCCAACGTGTTCGTGCGCATTCATCGCAACGCGCTGGTCGCCGAGCAACATATCTCCGCCGTGGAGCGTGCCGACGACGGCAAGTATGCCGTCCGCATGCGCGACACCGGCGACGTGCTCGAAGTCAGCCGTCGCCACGCCGCCGAGCTGCTGCGCCGCGTCCGCGGCGAGTCCTGACGGGACGACCGGGTTCACGCCGCGCGCCGACGCGGTTCTCCTTCGTCCGACGGCTGATCGAGGGAAGCCACCAACAGCCGCTGCGTCGGGTAGGCGAACTCGACACCCATCTCGGTGAAGGCGCGATGAATGCGCAGGTTGATGGCCTGCTGGATGTCCATGTATTTGTTGTAGTCCGGCGAGAGCACGTAATACACGGTCTCGAATTCCAGCGCGGACAGGCCATGCTTCTGGAAATGCGAGCGATCGAAGCGGGTCTCCTGCTGCGACTCGACGATGTCGCGAATCACGCCAGGAATACGCTCGACCACGTCGATTGGCGTCTGATAGGTCACGCGATTGGAGAACACTATGCGGCGCTCGTTCATCCGCCCATAGTTGCGCACCCGGCTGCTGAGAAGGTCGCTGTTGGACATCACGATCTGTTCACCGGTCAAGCTGCGCAGCCGCGTGCTCTTGATGCCGATGTATTCCACCGAGCCCAGGAAGTCGTCGACGATCAGGAAATCGCCGACCACGAACGGCCGGTCCAGGGTGATGGACAGCGAGGCGAACAGGTCGCCGAGCACATTCTGCACCGCCAGGGCCACGGCGATACCGCCGATCCCCAGACCCGCCACCAGCGCCGTGATGTCGACACCCAGGTTCTCGAGGGTCAGCATCAGCACCAGCGCCCAGATCAGCACCTTCATGATGAAACCGATCACCGACAGCGAGCCCACCGCGGCGCGATCGCTCGTCATGCTGTTGCGCCGCTTGCGATCGAGCCACACGGAAGCCGCGGCGGAGGCCCAGACACCCGCCTGCCAGAACAAGGCAATGGTCAATGCCGAGATGGCGATTTTCTGCGAGGTCAGTCCCGCCGTCAACGTCTGGAAGGCAACGAACGCAGCCAGCACCAGGAAGAACAGCGACGTGGTGCGGCTCAGCACATGAAACGGGATCTCCAGCAGTTCGACCTGGGCGGTGGCCTGCATCTTTCGATGATGGCCGCGAATCACCCGGCGCGCGCCGATCAGCAGTATCAGGACTCCAACGCCCACGGCGCTGGCAATCAACCAATCGAGCAACGAATTGCTGAACAACGGCAGCGTGGACAGGTGATTCAGGTCGATCATGTGGAAGTCCTCCTTCATAGAGCGGGTCGATCCGGGCGAGCTTCCGTGCCTGCATGCTTGCGGCGGGCCCTGATGACGAAACGGCAAACCTTACCAGCATGATCGATCGAGTCAAATCAGAGCGCCGCGTTGAAGCAACGCGCGCTGGACGGGCCATCCCACATTGCATGGGATGGCAGGCCTGAATCAGCGTCCCACCAGCTGCATCATATTCGCCGCGTAGCGCTCCCCGGCCGCGGCATCGGGCGGGAATGCCGCATCGATGTCGGCAAGTTCATCCGGCGACAAAACGACATCGAGCGCGCCGATATTGTCCTCGAGGTATTTGCGACGCTTGGTACCTGGAATCGGCACCACATCGTCGCCTTGCGCCAGCACCCACGCCAGCGCCAATTGCCCCGGGCTCACCTGCTTGTCCGCGGCCAGTCTGGATATCCGCTCCACCAAGGCGAGATTCTTCTGGAAGTTCTCGCCTTGAAAACGAGGATTGTTACGCCGCGAGTCGCCGGCTTCGAAATCCTCCGGCGAGCGAATCGCTCCGGTCAGGAAGCCACGGCCGAGCGGCGAATACGGCACGAGTCCTATGCCCAGCTCGCGACAAGTGCTCAACACGCCGTTGTTCTGGGGATCGCGGGTCCACAACGAGAGCTCGCTTTGCACCGCCGTGACCGGATGCACGGCGTGTGCGCGACGCAGCGTGGCTGCCGAAGGTTCGGACAGGCCGAGATGGCGTACCTTGCCTTGCCGCACCAGCTCAGCCATGGCGCCCACCGTGTCCTCGATGGGCACGCTGGCATCGACCCGGTGCTGATAGTACAAGTCGATGTGATCCGTGCCGAGGCGCTGCAGACTCGCGTCGCAGGCCGAACGCACGTACTCGGGCCGGCCATCGATGGCACGAGCGGCCGGGTCGGAGTTCAACTTGAAGCCGAACTTGGTGGCCAGGAACACCTGATCACGCCGACCCTTCAGGAACTCGCCCAGCAATTGCTCATTGCTCAACGGTCCATAGATGTCCGCCGTATCGAAAAAATTCACACCCCGCTCCAGCGCGCGTTCCAACGTAGCGCGCGATTCATCGTCATCACGGCCACCATACGCGAAGCTCATGCCCATGCAGCCGAGCCCAATAGCGGAAACGGAGGGGCCGTTGCGGCCCAGCTTACGGGTCTTCATGTGAATACTCCTCGCGCAAGGCACTAGATGCGCGGTTGGATGCGGATGCCGCCCGGCACCCCGGAAAGCTGGCACGCTCAGCGCAACAATCGCAGCAGCCGCGCTCCCGCGGTAAGCAGTACCAGCCCACGCCCCGCCCAGCCCACCAATTTGCGCGGCCCGAGCAGGGTGAACAGTCCGACGGCGCCGGCAATGACCGCCGGGCGCGAGGCATAGAACCGCACCAGGTTGATGCCGCGATCGACGCTGCCGAGCCGCGTCTCGATCTGATCGACGGTACGGGCCAGGTGATCACGCTGAATGGCACAATGTTCTCGCAGCGCAGCACGCCGCTGTGCCAAGGTGAGGGTGCGTTCGCTCACAGACGCGACCGCAGTTGATCGCGATCCTTCGCAAGTTCGGCCAGCGTGGCATCGAGCATCGGTGGCTTGGCGTTCACCTTGCGCACCAGCACGATGGCGGCCACTACCGAGATCACCAGGAAGGCGCCGGTCATGAGCAGCGCGGCGAGAATCCGGTGCGAGTCCCAGAACACGAATATGATGGTCAGCGCGCCCAGGAACAACCCCATCATGGCGGCGAACAAGGCGACGAACGACCACAGCAGCAGCTGCCCGACCTGCTGCACTTCCTCCTGCAATTCGGTGGTCAACAGCTGCAGGCGAGTGTGGGCGATGCCCACCAGGGTCGCGATGAAATTGTTCAGCGACTGGAACAGGCCGGTGGCCGGGGCCGCGCGGCCGGAGGGGTCGTTGCGAGTGGCGTGGTCATCCATGGACGCGGTCTCCGTGCCGCATCAGCGCCGGCTGATCAGGATGCCGAGGACCAGGCCGATGCCGGCCGCGATCCCCACCGACTGCCAGGGATTGTCCTTGACATAGACCTCGGTGGCATCGGCCAATTCACGGGCACGCTTCATGGCCTCCTCTTCGATCTGCGACACCCGCACTTTGGCATGCCGCAGCGATTCCTCGGCGCGGGCCCGTACCTCTTGAATCTTTTCGCCGGTCTGTGCGGACGTGGCCCGCAGCAGCGCCTCGGCGTCGTGCATGACGGCCTTGAGATCGGCCACCAGCTTTTCGGTCGTCACATCGGTGCTCATGATGGAAAGTCCTCGCGTAAGAACTCTTGATGGTATGCCGCGCATGTGAAGGTCAGCAACCGCCCGGCGCAAAAGAAATCCCTGGCAATAACGGTTTACCGCAAGCGCAGTGCCCCGAAATGATAGGATCGGCGCCCATCCCACACCGCCGCGGAGTCAAGGTCATGGAGTCGCCGCCTCCCCGAACAGCGTCACGCGACCTCTTCTATACCCGCACCTTCGCCCTGCTCACCTGCGTGGTGCTGGGCATTGCCCTGTACCGGATCCTGACTCCGTTCGTCGGACCGCTGATCTGGGCGGTATTTCTGGCCTTCCTGCTGCAGCCGGCCCATCTGCGGCTGACCCGCTACTTGCGCAATCGGCCGGAATGGTCGGCGCTGGTACTCACTTTACTGACCTTGATCCTGTTTCTCGGGCCGCTCACCGCGCTCAGCGCCACTTTTGCCGCCCAGGTGGGTGACCTGGTGCATAGCCTGCGCGCCACCCTGGCTGACCAGGCCCATCTGCTGGACCTGACCCAGATGCCCTGGGTGCAGGCCGGCCTGGACCGGTTGGAAGGCCTGTTCGGCATCGACACGGCACAGGTGCGTGGCTGGATCGAACAAGGCGCGAGCCAGGTGTTGCAATGGCTGGCCGGCTTCGGCAGCAAGGTGTTCCTCGGCGCCCTGGGAAGCATGCTGGGCTTCGTGCTCATGATGTTCATGCTGTTCTTCTTCATTCGCGACGGCCAGGCCATGTTCAACAGCGCGCGTGAACTCATTCCAATGACGGAGGCGTACAAGGAACGGCTGTTCGAACATCTCGCGGCGGTCACGCGCGCCATGGTGCTGGGCACCGGCCTCACCGCGCTGATCCAAGGCACCCTGGTCGGCATCGCCTTCCTGATCGTGGGCCTGCCCTCGTCGCTGGTGTTCGCCGTCATTGCCGTGCTCACCTCGCTGCTGCCCTTCGGCGGCACGGCGCTGGTATGGGCTCCGGCGGCACTGGTACTGGCCTCGCAAGGCCGCTGGGGCGCCACCATTTTCATGCTGATCTGGGGCGTGGTCCTGGTATCGCTGGTGGACAACGTGGTGCGCCCCATGCTGGTGTCGGGCCGCGCCAATGTGGGCACCTTGACCATTTTCATCGGCGTCATGGGCGGTCTCGCGGCCTTCGGCGCCATCGGGCTGTTCCTGGGCCCGGTGGTGCTGGCCCTCATCATTGCGCTGATCCGCTTCCTGTTGGAGGTTCGCCGCGCCGAAGCGGAGCGGCCACCGGTATGACTCAAACCCTGCGTATCGCTACCCGCCAGAGCCGGCTCGCGCTCTGGCAGGCTGAACATGCCGCCACGCAACTGCGTGCTCATCATCCCGACCTGGACGTAGTGCTGGTCCCCATGACCACCACCGGCGACCGCGTGCAGGACCGGCCACTGGCCCAAGTGGGCGGCAAGGGCCTGTTCATCAAGGAACTGGAAATCGCCCTGAGCGAACAGCGCGCCGACCTGGCCGTGCACTCGATGAAAGACGTTCCCACCGAACTGCCTCCGGGGATGATGTTGGCAGCAATGCTGCCGCGTGCTGACGCGCGCGATGCCTTCGTATCGTCCCGCTACTCCCGGTTCGAGCAGTTGCCGGTAGGCGCTCGTGTAGGCACCTCCAGCTTGCGGCGCCAGGCGCAACTGAAAGCGGCACGCCCCGATCTCGACATCATCCCGTTGCGAGGCAACGTCGACACCCGGCTGCGCAAGCTGGATGAAGGGCAATACCAGGCCATCATCCTGGCGGCGGCCGGCTTGATCCGGCTGGGGCTGGAGGAACGGATCGCTCATTATCTGGATTTCGCTCTATGCCTGCCCGCCGCGGGGCAAGGCATCGTGGGCATCGAATGTCGTGCTGACGATGCGGCCAGCCTCGCTGTGCTGCGTGCGCTGGACGACACGGCGGCCCGCCAATGCTGTGAAGCGGAACGGGCGTTCGCACGCCGCCTGGAAGGAAGTTGCCAGTCACCCATCGCCGGCCATGCGGAGCTGCGGGGCGACGAACTCATACTGTCCGGCGTGGTCGCCTCGGAAGATGGCCGCACCCTGTATCGGGACAGCGAGCGCGGCCCGGCTTCGGATCCGCAAACGCTCGGAGTTCGTCTCGCCGATCGGCTGCTCGCCGCGGGCGCCGACGTGTTATTGGCTGCGCAAAGGGCTGCCGCCACTACGGGGTCGCTGCCTTGATCCCCGCCATCATTCCCCCTTTGACCAGCCTGACGGTGCTGGTTACGCGCCCCGCTCCTCAAGCTGAAACGCTGGCCGGCCGCATTCGTGCGCTGGGAGGGGTGGCGCAAGTATTGCCTGCCATCGAAATCCAGCCGGTCGTTGCAGCCCCCGCGGCAACGCATTACCAGTTGGTGATTTTCGTGAGCGTGAATGCCGTCGAACACGGCGCGAACCTGATCCGGAAGACAGCGGACATGCGGATCGCCGCCATCGGCAAGGCGACGGCCAACGCGCTGGCGGCAAAGGACTTGCCGGCGGACATCGTTCCGGAGCGCGGGTTCGATAGCGAGAGCCTGCTCTCGCATCCAGATCTGGCACTGCCACCGGGCGCGTCCATTCTGATCGTGCGTGGCAGCGGTGGCCGCGAATTGATGCGGGACACCTTCACCGCCCGTGGCTTCAGTGTCGACCTGCTCGACGTCTACGAGCGGGTGCTGCCGACGCTCGACGCGGCCCGACGCCAGCAGATCGAGACCCTTTGGAGCGGCGGCGAGATCGACCTGGTGACCGCCACCAGCGTGGCCACCTTACGTAATCTGTCGGCCTTGCTGACGGATCAAGGCCGCGAGTGTCTCGCCGTCACCCCGTTGGTGGTGGCAAGCCGCCGCATCGGGGAAGCCGCCGCCGCCATGGGCCTGCGTGGCGAATGCGTCGTTGCAGCAGCGGCGGACGACGACTCCATGCTGGGCGCGATGGCGGCATGGCACGCTCGGGCACGTACTGCCATACTTGCGCCCTGAGTAATTGCGATTCCGCGTGACTGCGATTCCGGGACCATGGCCGACCTTTCTCCCGACAATTCACTTGCCGCTCCTGAAAAAGTGCCGTCCGGGAGTGGCTCTGGCCTGCCCGCCGCGCCAGCGAGCAGGCGCGCCCACAGCTATAGCCGATTGACGACGACCATCGCCGTCCTGGGGTTGGCGACCGCGGGCTACGCATTGTGGCGCCTGGATGCGACGCGCGATCGCCTGGAACTGACCAATCAGCAGGTCACTCAGTTGGAGTCCGATCGCTCGGTGCTGCGAACCGAGCTGCAGGCAATGTCGGGCCGCGAGGCCCAGGCCCGGCACGAACTCGAGCAACGCCTGAATGCGTTGAGCGATGCTCCCCGACAACTGCAGGAGTTCAGCGTCGCACTGGAAGAATTGCGGGGCCGTGCGGAAGGCCCGGAAAGAGCCTGGTCGCGGGCCGAAGCGGCGTTCCTGATGGAGCTGGCGCAGCAACGCCTGACGCTGGATCGTGACATCAATACCGCAGTGGCCGCCCTCGAGGCCGCCGACCTGCGGCTGGCTTCGCTGCGCGACCCGGGCGTCGCCGCGGTACGCAAGGAAATCAGCAAGGAAATCCAGGCGCTGCGGGCAGTGCGCAAGCCGGACATCAGCGGCATCCTGGCCCGCCTGACCAACGCCGAGGAACAAGCGGCCCTGGTACCGGTGCTCGGCATCGTGGCGGTCGAGCGCGAATCCCCGGCCAATGTCCTGCCGGAAGGTTTCCTGGCCCGCGCCTGGAGCGTGGCACGCAATACCATCGCCGGACTCATCAGCGTCCGCAAAGTCGACGACCGTGGCAGCACCGTGGTCACGGTCGAAGAGCAGGCGCTGCGCCGCCAACACCTGCAGCTCCAGCTGTATTCCGCGCGGGCGGCGGTAGTACGCCATGATGCGGCCAGCTATCGCAGCGCCATGGCGGGCGCACGCCAATGGCTGACCGAGTACTTCGATCTGCATGACACGGCAGCCGCGGCCCTGTTGAAAGAACTCCAGGCCTTGGAGCCGATCAACATCGATCCGGCCTTGCCGGATATTTCCGCCTCGGCCCGCGCGCTGCAGCGCCTCATGCCGACACGGCGCGCGACCCCATGAAGCGCGGCTTGTACGTTGCCTTGATTCTGATCGGCGCCGCCACGCTGGCGCATTTTCTGTTGGCCGATCCCGGTTACGTCGCGATCCGGTTCGCCGGCTACCTGGTGGAAATGTCGGCGGTCACCTTCGTCCTGGTGCTGGTCGCCGCCTGGTACCTGGTTCGTTTGCTGATTCTCGTATTCAACGCACGCCGGCTCTGGCGCGAAGCACAACTGCAGCGCAAGCAGGATCGCGTCCGCAAAAGCCTGGCACGCGGCCTGCTGGAAATGTCCGAGGGCGAATGGGCCGCTTCCGAGGAAACGCTTACTCGCGCGGCGCGCGATGCCGAAGCTCCAGCCGCGCACTATCTGACAGCCGCGCGGGCCGCCGAACTGCAAGGAGCCACGCAGCGACGCGATGAGTGGCTGGCCAAGGCGGTGGAAGTGTCGTCGGAACGACGCGCTCCAGCGCTGATCATGCAGGCCGAGATCCATCTCAAGCACAAGCAGTATCAGGCTGCCCTGGAAACGCTGCGCCAATTGGAGGCGAACGGCGAACAGAGTTCACGCGCCACGCTATTGCTGGCCCGCATCTTCCGTCAGACCGGCGATTGGCAACAGCTGCAAGCACTCGAGCCCCGGCTACGCAGCACGCGTGGCATCAGCTCCGCGATGGTCGACGAAACGGTGGCCCAGATTTACCTGGACCGGTTGAAAGCCGCGGGCACCGCCGCCGCCGCGACCCAGTTGGCACAGGCCTGGAAGGAAATACCCAAATCGCTGACCCAGCGAGCGGAAATCGTCGTCGCCTATGCCCGGGCGGCTATGGCCTGCGACGAACAGGCGGCGGCGGAAACGGAACTGCGCCGATTCTTGAACAAGCAGTGGGATGAAACCGCCGTCCTAGCGTACGGAGAACTGGATCCGGAAGAACCGCTGGTCAGCCTGGAACGAGCCGAAGAATGGCTGCCTGAGCATGGGGAGGATGCTGGGCTGCTGCTGAGTTGTGCGCGTCTGAGCATGCGGGCCGAACTCTATGGCAAGGCGCGCAGCTACCTCGAAACCAGCCTGGCGATCCGGCCACGGCTTGAAGCTTATCATCTGCTGGCTGGCCTGATGGACCAGTTGGGGGAACGCGACCGTGCCCTCAAAGCCTTGAACGACGCCCTGATCCACGCTCTCGGCCGCAAGCCTGCGCTGCCCAAGATCCGGGCCCGCCGCTGGCTGGAACGGCGACAGACCGATCGCAGAAAGAGCTGAGGTACGACGATCATTGGCCGTGCGGGTAGGTAGTTCTCCCGGGCGCGGCGTCCCTGGTAACATCGTTGCCAGATCACGTTGCGATATCCGCTCCAATGTGATGTCCGCTTCAACGCGAGTCCAAGACGATGCGATTGCAGCTGTGCTGTGCACTGACGATTCTGCTGGCCGCGCCGGGCAGGGCCGATCCCCCGCCGCAGCCCACAACGCCGTTGCCGCAAACCTCCGTCACTACCGCCAATCCAGTCCCGCCCCCCAACGAATCTCCCACTTCGGTGGAAGAAGTCCTGGTCGAAGCTCCTGAGCCACGCTATGTCGCGCCCAATCGGCGTGACCGGATCGGGCGGGTCTGGGCTCCGGTGATGATCAACGGACGGGGGCCGTTCCGGCTGGTACTGGATACGGGAGCCAGCGGCTCCGCCGTCATTCCCTCGGTGGTCGCCAAATTAGGCATCTCCACGGCCAACGCTCCAGTCGTCAATCTTCAAGGCGTCACCGGCTCGTCCATCGTACCGGCCATTCCGGTGGAGCGGATCGAAGTCGGCGATCTGCTGCTGGAAGGCAAACAGCTGCCCGTGGTACCGGACGTGTTCGGCGGCGCCGAGGGCGTACTGGGTACCGAAGGGCTGATGGACAAGCGCATTTTCATAGATTTCGCCAATGACGAAATCTCCATCATGCGCTCGAAACAGCAGCGCCCCGGCCTGGGCTACAGCGTCGTGCCCATCACCCTGAGCAAGCATCGCCTGCTGAGCCTGAAGGTGAGAATCGGCATGATCCGGGTCAACGCCATCCTGGACACCGGAGCCCAGGTCACGATCGGCAACAATGCGCTGCGCGACCTGCTGATGCGGCGGCGCAAGGATCTTGGCGCCACCCAGGAAATCATGGGCGTCACCCTCGACGTGGCTCATGGTCAAGTGATGGCCATCCCCGTGCTGCACATCGGCTCGATCGACGTGACCGGCCTGCGCCTGACCTTCGGCGATATGCATATCTTCGACCAATGGAAATTGACGCACGAGCCCACGCTGCTGATCGGCATGGACATCATCGGCTCGTTCGATGCACTGGTGGTGGATTACAGCCGGCGCGAACTGCACATCCGCGCTCGCGGCGATACTTCCTGGAATCGTCGCTCCGCCGCTCAGCGGTGATACTCATCGTCCGCGCCGCCGGGCGCAACGAGACCCCCCATTCCAAGACCCGCGCCGGCACCTGCCATCCCGGCGCCACCGCCCGCCTTGCCACCACCGCGCGACGACTCTTGCCCACCACCCTCAGTTTTACCGCCACCGCGCGATGCTGATGGACGCAGCGGACCCTGCCTGGGAATAGCGAGGCCCGGTGGCACGGGATCCAGGTCGAGCACCTGCCGAATGAAACTGCGCAACGATATGACCAGCTCGGCCGTATGGACGGCGCGCCCCTGCGTCAGTTCCGTTGCCGCCTGCGCGGCGAGCCGCACTTGCTCCTCCGTGCCCAGCAGGATGACGTCCGACAAAGCGGCCTCGACAGCATCACGAATGCGCCGTGAACGATCCGAGCGGGGCTCCGTCTCGACCAAGTCGCGAAGATGGGTCGGATCGACCGCAAGGTCGCCGGTAAACGATCCACCGAGGGTCTTGTACGCCGCGATCAACGTTCGCAAGCGTTCGTTGATCTGCCGATTCTCCCGCTCGCGGCGCAGCTGAACCGTCTGCATCAGAGCCAGGCGAATGCCGACACCGATCAGGGTAATCACGGCCAGACCCAGCAATGTCGTCAAGAGGGCCGGCCAGGAGCTGAAATCCAGATTGCGCATACATCAACGCTGGCGGCGCTGCTTCAACTTCGGTGCATTCATGCTGGGCACCTCAACCTTGCGATTCAGCTACCACTTGCCACCTTGGCCAATGGCTGGTCGGCACGATTGTAGCGAACGAAGTGGTGTGAACATACAGAACAGAAGCAACTACCGCACCTGCCGGTGCAAATTGTTCGGTACCGTCAATCGCATATGCAACAGTGGGTATGGACGCCCTTGCTCGTCCAGCTCCGAACGTCCTTCGACGACAAAGCCGCACGCCTCGTAGAATCGCCGAGCTGCCGTATTCTGTTCGTTGACGTCCACGGTCAGGTCGGAGCACAACGAATGGGCATGTCGAACCAGCTCTCGCCCGGCACCCCGGCCATGGAACTGCGGTGCAAGGAACAAGGCTTCCATCTTGCTGCCAGACAAGCCCATGAATCCCATGATCGCCCCGGTGTCTTCACAGGCAACCCATATCTGGGATTCGCCAGAACCCAGGTAGTGGCGCACCTCAGGAATCAGGGACTCGATGTCCGCTGCTGACACGAACGTGTGCGTGGCTCGAACCGACGTCAACCAGCGGTCCAGGAGCGTCTCGTGATCAGCGGGCGTTGCTATGCGAATGAACATACCTATCAGTCCTGATGTCTGGTTCGAGCCGCTCACGCTCGAGCGACTGCCGCATTACCCCGCCTGGAAAGCCAAGCGTGAACCAGTCCGGCTTGAAAAAACTGCACCGGCGGTTCGAAACCACCCGCCTCTATGATCGATGCGACAGTTGCTGCCGGCAGTACCGCCACATCCTTGCGGTACGCTGCTTGCATTCGCACCAGCCCTTCGGGTGAAACCCCGGCTGCCGCCATTATATTCTGCCATGAAGTCATGAGTGCTTCGTAGTCCGCCGAGCCAACCCCGGCCGCCAAATCGGAACTCGCCAGAATTCCGTTTGGTTTCAGCCGGTCGGCAATCGCATGAAAGAAACTGGAACGCGCCTGTCGTTCCAGGATGAATTGGGAAACCAGGAAGCACGTCGCCGCGTCATATGCAGAATCCAGTCGTAGCGATTCGAGATAGCCTTCATGGAAAAAACAGCGTGCAGCGAACCCTTCCTGTTCGGCTTTATGCCGACAGATATCGAGCATCGCTCCCGAAGGCTCTACTGCGGTAAAGGTCCATCGAGGAAATTTGCTGGCAAGGTGCGACAGCTCCGTGCCGGTTCCCGCGCCTACGCAAAGAACTCTTGCTTCAACCGGCAGGTCGGCGAGCACCGATTCGAGCAGAAAGCGTAGTCCATTCAGGATCGGTGCCATCCTTTCCTGTTGCTTGTCGTAGCCGGCAGCCTGTTGGTCGAAAATGGCTTTCAGTGCTTCGCTATGCATCGCAAAGTCGTCCTCCCAAGGTCAGGCCCAGGTTCGTGGCAGCAACCCGGCGTTGCTATCCCAGCCATTTGTACATGACCAAGGCGTCCACATACCCCTTGGTGGGATGCTGGAATGCCTTGGGCAGCCGGCCCACGGTGACGAAGCCCAGCTTGTTCCACAGGCGTACCGCGCCTTCGTTGGTGGAGGCCACGAAATTGAACTGCATGGCCTGGTAGCCCAGTTGCCGTGCGATCACTTGAGAGTGCTCACACATGGCGGTAGCCAGGCCGCGTCCTCGGGCAGCCTCGGAGACCATGTAACCGCAATTGGCCACGTGAGCCCCCGGGCCCAACTGATTGGTCTTGATGTAGTACGACCCCAGTACCTGCCCGCTCTCTTCGAACACGAAGGTCTGGCGTGGCGTGTCGATCCACAGGGTGCGCGCCTGTTCCTTGGTAAGGTCTCGCGGATAGGCATAGGTTTCGCCGGCCGCGGCGATCTCACGAAAGAACGGCCAAATGTGCTCGAAATCATCGCCGGTGACTTGCCGAATGTTCATGATCGATGCCGTAACAGATTCGCGTGGATATCACGCACCGCAGCGCTGCTCAGTGCACACCAACAAGCACTGCTGGACCCAGGTCAACCAGTAGCAGCCGCTGGACAGGCCTCGTGACAGACCGCTTCGATGTTGTGCCCGTCGGGATCCAGGACGAACGCCCCATAGTAGTGCGGGTGATAGTGAGAACGTAGTCCTGGCGCTCCATTGTCCCTGCCACCCGCGGCCAGCGCCGCCTTGTGGAAGGCATCGACCAGCTCACGCGTGGCGACGCGGAATGCCACATGGATGGGCGGATCATTGGGTTTGCCCTGGATGATCCAGAAATCCGGTTTCGGCGGCTCGCCAAAACCCGCCACATCCACTCGTCCGGTAACCGCGGCGGGAAACTCCAGGAGCTTGCTGTAACCAATGGGCGCCAAAGCGTCGGTGTAGAACCGCAGACTCTTTGCGTAGTCACTGACCATCAAGCCGGTATGATCGATCATCTGACACCTCCTAATCTCCTCAACATGGCATGGCGTTCAAGTACTCGCCATCCGAGAATGACGGGGACCAGACGGTGGCGGCCTTCACTTCGGCACGGCAATCACCGGCAGATGAAGCCCGAAAGTGATGGCGGCCAACCGCAATGCGACCACCGTGATGAAACCGATCACGAAGGCGGCCAGGGTAGGCACCCGTACCGCCCGCAGCAACAGATAGACCGCGATTCCGACGATCGCCGCCGTCGCATAAATATCCTGGCGCAGGATCAAGGGTACCTTGGCACTGAGCAGATCCCGAATCACACCGCCGCCCACGCCGGTCAGGGTGCCCATCAGAACGATCACCGGCCGATGGCAGCCCGCGGTCTCCGCAACCTGCGCGCCTAGAATCGCGAACAACCCCAGCCCCATCGCATCGACGATCAGCAGCGCATTCATCGGGACGGGCAGGAACCGGACCCAGCCGATGGTCAGCAGCATGGCCGCCGCGATGACCCAGATGGGTCGAGTATCCCGGATCCAGAAAATGGGGTGGCGACTCAACAAAACGTCGCGCAGGGTGCCACCGCCGATGGCGGTCACCGAGGCCAGGATGAAGATGCCGAGCAAGTCGAGCCGTGCCGCAATCGCCGCGAGCGTGCCGCTGACCGCGAAAACCGCGACGCCGAGCAAATCCAGGACGTAAAGAATCATACGAGCATCCTAGCCGCATGGCGAACCCATAGGCCAGCACTGCCAGACCGGTCAGAATCGGCATCCGGCGCCAGCGGTGCCGGGCGCCAAGTTCGCCCTTCCAATGCCAGCCCATTGGGGGATACTTATCTGGATAATGACAGCCGGCCGAGTTGGCCCCGGAGCAGCAGCGTCCCTTCATGCCGTACTCGCGTTTGACATTGTTGCCGTCACAGCAGGTGCTGTCAGTGGAGAACGGCGAAACCATCCTGGACGCGGCGCTACGCGCCGGCCTGAACCTGCCGCATAGCTGCAAGGGCGGCCACTGCGCATCCTGCAGCGCGCGCCTTGTCAGTGGCCAGATCCAGTACCCCAGCGGTCACCCGCTCGGCATCACACCGATCGAAGAACAGACCGGACAGATACTGCTGTGCCAGGCGCACGCAGCCAGCACCGAGTTGACGGTGGAGATCCGTGAGATTCATCCCCCCATCGTCGAGGACCGTATATACAGCCTGCCCTGCCGCATCGAGCACATGAGCGAGCTGGCACCCAACATCATGGCGGTATTCCTGCGGCTGCCCGTCCATGAGCCGTTCAGCTTCGTTGCCGGTCAATATATCGACATCATGCTGCCGCAAAGCCGGCGCCGCAGCTTTTCGATCGCCAACCCGCCGCACGACGCCAGGCTGATCGAACTGCACATACGACGTGTGGCCGGCGGTGAATTCACCCAGCAATTATTTGCCGGCATGCGGGAAAAAACCTTGCTGCGCATCGAAGGGCCGCTGGGTCAATTCTGGTTTCGCGAGGAATCGCCCCGCCCGGCGCTATTGATCGGCGGTGGTACCGGCTATGCGCCGCTGCGCGCCATGCTCAGGCACTTGCTGGAACGCGGCGATCGGCGGTCGCTGCATCTCTACTGGGGCGCCCAGACACGCACCGATCTGTATGAAGACGCCTTCCTCAAGGAACTCTGCGCACGCCACCCCAACCTGTCATACACGCCGGTACTTTCCGAACCAACGGCTGTCGATGGCTGGCAAGGTCGAACCGGCTGGGTGCACGAAGCGGCGCTGACGGATCATCCCGACCTGCGCCATATCGATGTCTACGCCAGCGGCCCTCCCGCCATGGTGGAAACGATTCGTCACGAATTCGTGGCTCGCGGCTTGCCGCCACAACAGCTCTTTTTCGATTCCTTCGATTACGCGCCCGATGCGCTCGAGAAGCTGCGCCGCACTCAGGCGGGAACGCCTGGCGAAGCCGAGGCCGGCAACACAACCCCCTCGAACGATAAACCTCGATGATGCTCGACGAAGCTCAACGGCGCCCGCGCGCCCTGATCGTCGGCTGCGGCTACGTTGGCCAACGACTGGCGACCCGGCTGGCGGACACTTACCACGTCACCGCAACGGTACGCTCCCCACAACGGGTGGCTGAACTCGAAACCGCTGGGATCAAAACCGCCGCACTGGACCTCGATCAGGTGCGTGACAGCGCCTGGTTCCAGAACCAGGCGCAGCCGGCGGCCGTTTTCTACCTGGCACCGCCGCCGCCACACGGCGAGAGTGACATCCGGCTCGACCGTTTTCTGCGGCTGACCACCGTTGCACCTCTGGCCTTCATCTACATCAGCACTACCGGGGTGTATGGCGATACCGGGGGCGAACTGGTCGACGAAAGCAGTCCCGTGAACCCAATGACCGACCGCGCGCGACGCCGCGTCAGCGCGGAAGAAATGACCAGAGTGTGGTGTACCGAGCGGGGCGTGCGCCGAGTAGTGCTGCGTGTGCCCGGGATCTATGGCCCCGGGCGTCTCCCCATCGAGCGCCTGCAGCGCGGCGAACCGACCTTGGATCCGCAGGATGCCGGCCTCACCAACCGGATTCATGTCGATGACCTGGTCGAAGCCTGCACTGCCGCCGCTCTCGCCCCGCAAGCCTGTGGCGTCTACAACATAACCGACGGCAACGCGACCAGTTCGACCGCCTTTCTCGATCGATTGGCCGAACTGGCAGGATTACCTAGCGCCCCACGCATCTCGCTCGACGAGGCCCAACTGACGCTGAGTCCAGAGCGTCTGTCCTATCTCAACGAGTCACGCCAGGTCAGCAACCAGCGCATGCTCACCCACCTGCGCGTGAAGCTGCGCTATGGCAACCTCGACGACGGCCTCCGCCACAGCCTCGAACAGGCCTACACAAACAGGTGAACGGGCCAGAATCTTCCATCAACCACTGGTATACCGAATCTGGTTCGGCCCCCTCCTCACCCAAAGCTCTTAACTACCGTCAGCGAAGCCGCTGCTCTATTCCACAGGCGCTGGTGAGGGGTCTCGATAGGGCATCCCTAGCTCCTTCCGTCGATTCCTCCTCTGCGCCACGGCGCAACCCTTCACCCACCATCTCATGTTCCGTCGCCCTCCACGGAGCCCCGGGATGCTCCATCGAGACCCCTCTCCGGCGCCCTCTTGGGCATCCCCTCGCCAACTAATCTCCGGATGCCGCCAATCGACCGCTACGCCGGCTGACTCCGCTTGCTCCCCAGCCATTTCCCGATCGGCCGCCACTGTTCCCAATCCGGGCTGGCCAGGTACTCGGGCAGCTCGAAAATCCCCATGCCGCGCTGGAACGCCCGCAAATAATTGGCGGATTGGCGCAGCGCCCCCAGGTAGGGCACCTTGAACTTGCCCAGGTACTGGTCCAGTTCCTCGAAGATCAGCGTGTGCTCGCGCACCCGGTTGGCAACCACCGCCAGACGGGCCTGGGCGCGCTGCACCTTGCCAAGCTCCAGCAATTCCGCCATGAAGTAGGCGCAAGCCTTCATGTCGATGGGTGAAGGCATGACCGGCACCAGGATGGTCTCGGCACGGCGCACCAGTTCGTTCATTTCCGCACCGTGGGTGCGAGCCGGTGCGTCGATCACCAGCACCTCGGTGTCCCGGGGCACGTTGCGCAATCCATCCTCGAAAGCCGCGACCCCGCCGATGTGCGGCAGATCGTCCGGCCGGGTCGCCAGCCAGTCCAGGCTGCTGCGCTGGGGATCATAGTCCGCCAGCGCCACTTTGAGGTCCTGCCCGGCAAACCAGGCGGCCACATTGGTGGCCAGCGTGGTCTTGCCACAGCCACCCTTGGAATTCATAACCATCACATGTCGCATGAATGCCTCGCTGGCGTTCGATCATGGGAAATGACGGGAACGGATGCCGAACTGTTATTGTTGCTCAGCGGGTAACTTAAACAGGCGCCCGGGCTTTGTAAACGCGAAACCTCTCAACTTCAGCGCAAGTCACCCATGCCGTTCGCCAATCCAGACCCCTCCGCGCTCCAGGCGCTGCTGCGCCAGGCCCGCACCATCGCCGTCGTCGGCCTGTCCGACAACCCCCAGCGGCCCAGCCACGAAGTGGCCAGCCGGCTGCTGGATTATGGTTACCGCATCATTCCGGTCACTCCGGCGCTGACGCACTGGCAGGGCATCCAAGCAGTACCTGCCCTGGACCGTCTGGCGGACGTCCTGGCGCCGGGCGACCGGGTCGACATCGTGGACGTATTCCGCCAGCCCCAGCACGTCGCGGGCATCGTCGATGACTGCATCCGGCTCGGACTGCCGGCGCTGTGGCTGCAACTCGGGGTCATCGACCCGATTGCCGCGCAACGCGCGGTGGCGGCCGGCATGACCGTGGTCATGGACAAGTGCCTGCTGGTCGAGCGCATGAGACTGCCCTGAGAAGATCCCCCTAGCAAGATCCCTTGTAAGATCCCTTGGGGGGCATCGCCTGATACCGCCGCCTCGTATATCCTTCCCCCATGCTGCTGCGCTTCACCAAGATGCACGGCCTCGGCAACGATTTCATCGTTTTCGACGCTCAAACCGATGAGGCCGTCCCCGGCACGGAAGCCATGCGCGCGCTTGCCGATCGGCGCATCGGCATTGGCTTCGATCAGGCCCTGGTACTGCTGCCGCCCCGCCAGCAAGGCACCGACGTGTACTACCGCATTTTCAATGCCGACGGCTCGGAGGTGGAGCAATGTGGCAATGGAGCGCGCTGCGTAGGCCGGCTGGTAGCCGATCGATTGGCACGTCAGCAAGTTCGCATGGACAGCCCCGGCGGGCGCGTCGATGCACAGCTGGACACCGATGGCCTGGTGTCGGTGAACATGGGAGTTCCCAACTTCGATCCCGCGGCCCTGCCCTTCGAGGCGTCGCGCGAGGCGGACATTTATCCATTGCGCATCGGCGAGTCCGAGTTGCGCATCAGCGCTGTATCCATGGGCAATCCGCACGCCGTGATCCAGGTCCCCGCGGTCGCCAACGCGGCCGTGGACACGATCGGGCCGGCGGTGGAGAATCATCCGCGTTTCCCGAAGCGGACCAATGTCGGCTTCATGGAAGTGGTGACCCCGGGACACATACGGCTGCGAGTATTCGAGCGCGGGGTCGGCGAAACTCAAGCCTGTGGCACCGGTGCCTGTGCCGCGGTGGCGGCCGGGCGGCGGCTGGGTCTGCTGGAAGACGAAGTCACCGTGGAAGCACCAGGTGGCAGAATGAAGGTGCGGTGGCCGGGACTTGGCAAGCCCCTATGGCTGACCGGTCCAGCGGTCAAGGTATTCGAGGGCGCGGTCGAGGTCTGAAGCCAGCGGCCGACCGGCGCCGATGACGAAGATGACGGGTGCCGCGCCATGGGCGTGGCTCTGGGGATAGTACGGTGGACGGCGCGGTTAGCGGCCATATGAACAATTTTATCGAGAAACCATGAGCAAACAGCCGGTTCGAGGTCTGGAAACCGAGGCCCCGTCGGAACATGCCGTCGCCGACTATCTGCAACAACACCCGGACTTCTTCGAGCACCACATCGCGCTGCTCGCCAAGCTCAAGATCCCGCACAGCCGTGGCAATGCCACCGTATCCCTGGTGGAACGCCAGGTCCTGGTGCTGCGCGACAAGAACGAAAAACTGGAATTGCGACTCCAGGAACTGATCAGCGTGGCGCGCGCCAACGACGTGCTGGCCGCCAAGATTCATCGCCTGTGCTGCCGGCTGATTCGCGCCCGCGGCGCCGTAGCGGTGATCGATGCCATGGAAACCTCGCTGCGCGAAGATTTCGGCGCTTCCGAATGGCTGTTGCTGTTGCCCCCCAGGAACTCCGAGCTTGCCAATCATTCCAATCGGCATTTGCGCCTGATCGATCCGACGGCGCCGGAGCTGAAAATGTTCGAGACTCTGTTCGAGTCGGGCAAGCCGCGTTGCGGCCAGATTCGCGACAGCCAGCGGGACTTCCTGTTCGGCGCCGGAACCGTGGAAATCGGTTCGGCCGCGCTGGTGCCGCTGGGAGCACAGCCCTCCGCGGGCCTGCTGGCCATCGGTAGCCCCGACACCGAGCGCTTCCACCCGACCATGAGCACCGAATTCCTGGCGCGCATCGGCGGACTGGTGAGCGAGGCCGTCGCCGCGTCGTGAGGCCGCGTGCCGGTCGGTGACGCTTGCCCTATCTCATGCCATGCAAGACGCCGCCCGCAGCTGGCTGCCCAGATTCCTGCAGTACCTGACCACGGAGCGACGGCTGTCGCCGCACACCGATAGCAACTATCGACGCGACCTGGAAAGCTTCATCCGCTTTTGCGAACACCAGGGGGTGGCGGACTGGCCCGACGTCGACAGCCAGCACGTACGCGGTTTCGCCGCCGCCGAATTCCGGAGCGGCCACGCGCCTCGCACCATTCAACGCCGTCTCTCGGCGCTGCGCAGCTTTTTCAACTTCCTGCTGCGGGAAGCGACCCTGAAAACCAACCCTGCCGTCGGCGTCAGCGCACCCAAAGCCCCTCGGCGCCTGCCGGTCACCCTCGACGCCGACCAGATGGCGCGCCTGCTCAGCTTTCGCGCCGACGAACAGCTCGACCGGCGCGACAAGGCCATCATGGAGCTGTTCTACTCCTCCGGCCTGCGCCTGTCCGAACTGGTCGAGCTGGACCTGGAAGGCCTGGACCTCACCGACCGCACCGTGCGCGTCACCGGCAAGGGCAGCAAGACCCGTGTCGTGCCGGTGGGCCGTCACGCGGTCGAAGCCCTGACCGCCTGGCTGCATGAACGCAGCACGTTGGCACGGCCTGGTGAAACCGCGGTGTTCGTCGCCAAGCATGGCGGGCGGCTGATGCAGCGAGCCATCCAGATGCGCATCACTCTGTGGGCCAAACGTCAGGGGCTCGGCGTGCACTTGCATCCTCATTTGTTCCGCCACTCCTTCGCCAGCCATTTGCTGGAGTCCAGTCAGGACCTGCGCGGCGTGCAGGAATTGCTCGGTCACGCCAACATTGCCACCACCCAGATCTACACCCACCTTGATTTCCAGCACCTGGCCAAGATATACGATCAGGCCCACCCGCGCGCGCGCAGGAAATCCTGACTCCCTCATGCAACAGTTCGACGGCACAACCATTGTTTCCGTGCGTCGCAATGGCCAGGTGGCCATTGGCGGCGATGGCCAGGTCTCGCTCGGCAACACGGTCATGAAATCCAATGCCCGCAAGGTGCGGCCGCTGTACGAAGGCAAGGTACTGGCGGGTTTCGCCGGCGGCACGGCCGATGCCTTCACCCTGTTCGAGCGTTTCGAAACCAAGCTCCAGCAATACGGCAACCTGACGCGCGCCGCCATCGAACTGGCCAAGGATTGGAGATCCGACCGCGGCCTGCGCCGCCTGGAAGCGCTGCTGTGCGTGGCCGACGCCCGCAGCTCGTTCGTCATTTCCGGCAACGGCGACGTGATCGAACCCGAGGACGACATCATGGCGATCGGCTCCGGCGGCTCGTACGCCCAGGCGGCGGCCCGCGCCCTGCTGCACAACACCGAACTCGATGCCCGCACGATTGTCGAAAAATCCCTGCTGATCGCCGCGGATATCTGCGTGTTCACCAATCGAAACCTGACCATCGAAGAGTTGAAAGCCTGACGATGTCCGCCATGACCCCCCGAGAAATCGTCCAGGAACTCGACAAGCACATCGTCGGACAGGGCGATGCCAAGCGCGCCGTGGCCATAGCCCTGCGCAACCGCTGGCGTCGCATGCAGGTGGACGAACCGCTGCGCGCGGAAATCACCCCGAAAAATATTCTCATGATCGGCCCCACCGGCGTGGGCAAGACCGAGATTGCGCGCCGCCTGGCCAAACTGGCCCGCGCTCCCTTCATCAAGGTGGAGGCCACCAAGTTCACCGAGGTGGGCTACGTGGGCCGCGAGGTCGATTCCATCATCAAGGACTTGATGGATGTGGCCGTCAAAATGACCCGCGAGGTGGCGATGGAAAAAGTCCGTCACCGCGCCATGGATGCCGCCGAAGACCGCGTGCTGGACGTGCTGCTGCCACGCCCGAAGTCCCTGGGCTTCACCAGCGAGCCCGAAGATTTGCATGACGGCGACGAGCGACGCGATAACGATACTCGGCAGAAATTTCGCAAAATGCTGCGCGAGGGCCAGCTGGACGAGCGTGAGATCGAGATCGAGGTGCGCGCCCTGCCCATGGGCGTCGAGATCATGGCGCCGCCGGGCATGGAAGACCTGACCCAGCAGCTGCAGGGAATGTTCTCCAACCTTGGCGGCACCCGCACCAAGATGCGCAAGGTCAAAGTAAGTGAAGCCTTCAAGCTGCTGACCGACGAGGAAGCGGCCAAAATGATCAATGAGGAAGAGCTGAAGCTGCAGGCGCTGCAGAACGCCGAACAGAACGGCATCGTGTTCATCGACGAGATCGACAAGATCGCGCGGCGGCAGGAAACCCACGGCAGCGCCGACGTGAGCCGGGAAGGCGTGCAGCGCGATCTCCTGCCGCTGGTGGAAGGCAGTACGGTCACCACCAAGTACGGCATGGTCAAGACCGATCACATTCTGTTCATCGCCTCCGGCGCCTTCCACATGTCGCGCCCTTCCGACCTGATCCCCGAACTGCAGGGACGCTTCCCGATCCGCGTCGAGCTGCAGGCGCTCAAGGTCGAGGATTTCATCCGCATCCTCACCGAGCCCGATGCCTCGTTGTGCACCCAATACCAGGCGCTGCTGGCCACCGAAGGCGTCAATCTGGCGTTCAGCGACAGCGGCGTGCGGCGCATTGCCGAAGTCTCGTTCCAGGTGAACGAGCGCACCGAAAACATCGGCGCGCGGCGCCTGCACACGGTGCTGGAACGCCTGCTCGAAACCATTTCCTTCGAGGCCGCCGATCGCAATGGCCTCACCGTGACCATCGACGCCGACTACGTCGAAAAGCATCTGGGCGAATTGGTCAAGGACGAGGACCTGACCCGCTACATACTGTGAGCCGCCCGTGAGCCAGCCGCATCCCACCGCCATCAAGCTGCGCACCCAATCGCGGCTGCTGGAAATCGCCTTCGACGACGGCGCCCGGTTCGAGCTGCCATTCGAATACCTGCGCGTCTATTCGCCGTCCGCCGAAGTGCGCGGGCACGGTCCCGGCCAGGAAACCCTGCAGGTGGGCAAGCACCTGGTGGGCATCAAAGCGGCCGAACCCGTGGGCAGCTACGCCCTGCGCTTGATCTTCGACGACGGCCACGACACCGGCCTGTACAGCTGGGCCTACCTGCACGAGCTGGGTCGCGAGCGACCGGCCAAATGGGCCCAATACCTGCAGCGACTGCAGGACCTGGGCATTCCCTATCCCACGCCCGTGGGCAAACCGCATCCCACACCGGGACAGGGACCGGGCAAGCAGCCCTGAACTGGCCTGATTGCTGGCCTGGCCGTTCGGCCCCTAGCGAAACCGCGGCGGATTTGTGCGGCGGCTAAGCTACAATTCGACCCGCAAAATGAGCACTCCAGAACAGCAACGCCCCGCGGGCGGGTCCACCACCGATTTCGGCTATACGGAAGTCCCCGTGGCCGAGAAAGCTGCTCGCGTCCGCGCGGTGTTCGAGTCGGTCGCGGGCAACTACGACCTGATGAACGATCTCATGTCGGGCGGCGCGCATCGGGTCTGGAAGCGCTTCACCCTGTCGCAGACCGGACTACGACCGGGTCAGCGCGCGTTGGACGTCGCCGGCGGCACTGGCGATATCGCGGCCGGTATGGCTGACCAGGTCGGCGATACCGGTCTGGTCGTCCTGACCGATATCAACGCCGCGATGCTCGCCGAGGGGCGCGATGCGCTGACCGATCGGGGTGTGGTACGCAACGTGCGCTACTCGCTGGCCAACGCCGAACGCCTGCCGTTCCCGGATTCGAGCTTCGACTGCGTCACCATCGCCTTCGGCCTGCGCAACGTGACCGACAAGGCGGCGGCGTTACGCTCCATGGCCCGGGTGCTCAAGCCGGGCGGCCAGTTGCTGATCCTGGAGTTCTCGCAGCCCATCGCCCCGTTGAAACCCATCTACGACGCCTATTCGTTCTCGGTGCTGCCGTGGCTGGGCAAGATGGTGGCCAAGGACGAGGCCAGCTACCGGTACCTGGCGGAATCCATCCGCCGCTTCCCGGACCAGGCCACGCTGCTGGACATGATGCGCGACGCCGGCCTGGACAACTGTCGCTACCACAACCTGAGCGGCGGCATCGTGGCGCTGCATCGAGGCTGGCGCCTGTAGGCGCAAGGATCCGCGCCATGCGACTGACACCCCTGGAGTCGGTGCTGAACCGAAACATCGCCGCCTCATCCGCCGCCCGCGGCTTGTGCCGTCGGCTGGAAGGCAAGGCGCTGGCGCTGCGATTCGTGGGCGTACCGTTGCATCTCACCTTTACCTGTGATGGCGAGCGCATGGCGCTCGACACCACGCCGCCGCCAACCGGCGTCGCCGCCACCCTCTCAGGCACTCCGATCTCCTTTTTGCGATTGGCCGGCGCGGCCCCGGAAGCCGCCCTGCGCAATGGCAGCGTCCACATCGAGGGGGACGCCGAAGTGGCGCAAACCTTCAGCGAACTCCTGCAACAGTCCCGCCCCGACCTGGAGGAGGAACTGTCCCGCCTGGTGGGGGATGTCGCCGCGCATCAGATCGGCAATGTCGCACGCTCGGTGCTCTCATTCGGACGTCGTGCCACGGACACCTTTGCCCAGAACGTCGCCGAGTACCTGCAGGAAGAAGGGCGCGACCTGCCGACGCGCGTGGAAACCGACGAATTCATCGCCGGCGTGGACAAAGTGCGTGACGACACCGAGCGGCTGGCGGCACGTCTGGCGCTGCTTGAAGCTAGGAGCGGCAAGTGAAGCTTCGGGTTTGGTCGCGCTTGCTGCGCATCCAGCGGGTCCTGGTCCGGCACGGCCTGGACGAAATCATTCTCGCCACGCACCTGTTCCGGCCGCTGCGCTTTGCGTTCTATTTGTCACCCGCCACCTGGTTCCATCGCGACAAAGGCGGCAGCCTGGCCGAGCGCCTGCGACTGGCGCTGGAGGAACTGGGCCCCATCTTCATGAAGTTCGGCCAGATGCTGTCGACGCGCCGGGACCTGCTGCCGCGCGACATCGCCGACGAGCTGGAAAAACTGCAGGACAGGGTACCTCCATTCCCCGGGGCGCAAGCCCGCAGCCTCGTCGAGGCGGCCTATGGTCGTCCGCTCGACGAGGTATTGGCCAGCTTCGATGCAACTCCGCTGGCAGCAGCCACCATCGCGCAGGTCCACGCCGCCAGGCTGGGCGACGGCAAAGAGGTCGTGGTCAAGATCGTACGCCCGGGCATCCGGGACCAGATCGAACTGGACATCGAAGTCATGTATGCGCTGGCGCAGCTCGCGCGGCGCTATTGGTCGGAAGCGCACCGACTGCGTCCCGTCGAACTGGTCCGTGAATACGAGAAGACCATTCTCGACGAATTGGATTTGATGCGCGAAGCGGCCAACGCCGCCCAGTTGCGCCGCAACTTTGCCGACTCCCGTTTGCTGTACGTACCAGAGGTGCATTGGGACCTGTGCCGCAAGAACGTGATGGTGATGGAGCGCCTGCACGGGGTGCTGATCAACGACATCCCCGAACTGCAGCGACGCGGCGCCAACATCAAGCGCCTGGCGGAAAACGGCGTGGAAATCTTTTTCACGCAAGCGTTCCGTCACAATTTCTTCCATGCCGACATGCACCCCGGCAATATTTTCGTGCTGCTCGACGATCCGCAGCAGCCGCGCTATGCCGCGGTGGATTTCGGCATCGTCGGCACCCTCGACCCGCGCGACCAGCACTACCTGGCGGAAAATTTCATGGCGTTCTTCGAACGCGACTACCGGCGCATCGCCAAGCTGCACATCGACGCGGGCTGGATTCCAGCGCACGTGCGTATCGACGAACTGGAGTCCGCGGTCCGCACCGTATGCGAGCCCATCGCCAACAAGCCGTTGAAGGAGATTTCCTTCGGCCAGGTGCTGCTCAGCCTGTTCGAAGCCGCGCAGCGCTTCGACGCCCAGATGCAGCCGCAGCTGATGCTGATCCAGAAAACTTTGCTGCAGATCGAAGGTGTGGGCCGGCAGCTGTATCCCGATCTCGATCTGTGGGAGACCGCGCAACCGTTGCTGCGCCAGTGGATGCAGGAACGCTACAGCGTGCGCGGCATGCTGAAGCAGGCACGCGAACAGCTACCCGGCTTTCTCGACTCGCTGCGCGCCACTCCGCCGCTGGTACAAAGCGCCATTCAGCGCGCTACCGACGGCAACCTGGTCATCCCGCTGGCCTCGAAAGACATCGAAGCATTGCGCCAGGAACTGCGCGAAGAGGGGCGGCGGCGCGACAAGACCTTGCTGGCGGGTGTCGTTCTGCTGGGCGGCCTCATCTGGTTGACCCTGGCTCGCGATCCGGCCTGGCCCGGCTTCGCGCTGGTGGCAGCCAGCCTCCTTACATTCTGGTACTCGCGTCGGTAGGCCGCAGCGCGGCCCTTCAGGCAGTCTTCAATTCGATCCAGGTGGCAATGCCATGGGCCAGGCATTGACCCTCCGCGCCGAACAACGCCGTGCCAACCCGGTGCTTGCGGCCTTCACCGGCGATGCGCCAGGAAGTCACCACGCATCGTTCGTCGACGCGCGGCAGCTGGCCAATGCGCACGGCCAACTCACCCATCAACCCGGGCTTGGGATCGAGCGACGCGAAATAACCGGGACAATCGAGCGACGCCCACACGAATTCGGGCCGTACCTTGCCGGTGCCATCGCCCAGCGAAGCATCGGGCTGCCAGGGCGCGGCAAACAATCGGCCGCCCGGTACCGAGCCCGGGAAAATGCGCAAACCATCGCCAGCGGCACGTTCCGGACCACAGACGAAACAAGCCGGATAGACATGCTGAGTGAAGCCGGTGAAATGCTTCGCAACCCCGAACGCCTCCACCCATGAGGGCGCCTCCGGCACCTCGACTTCGATCTGCGTCGCCTGCGCCATCGCGATCAGTGTGGAGCCGGCATGCACTTCCCAGCGCTGTTCGGCGATCGGGGTAACGGTGAGGTCCAGCTCCAGCGGCACGGGCTGGGCCAGGCGCACATTGACGCCGGTGCCAATGGCACCCGCGATCAAGCCCGCGCTATAGCCTCCATTGCCGGTACCCGGCGGACCGTTGAAGCGCGAGGCGATCTGTATGGGTCGGGTCATTGAGCTCACCTCGTTCAGCCAGGCCGTACTTCGGCCGGATCGCGCTTGAGCAGCCCCCACGCCACCGGCAGCAACGACAACACGATGATGACGATGGTCACGATGCCGAAGTTCTGCTTGATGAGGGGTACATTGCCGAACAGGTAGCCGCCCCAAATGAAGGCGGTCACCCAGGTAATGCCACCGACGAAGTTGTAAGTGGCGAAATAGCGGCGGCCCATCATGCCCACCCCGGCCACGAACGGCGCGAAGGTGCGGATGATGGGCACGAAGCGCGACAGCACGATGGTCTTGCCGCCATGGCGCTCATAGAAGGCTTGCGTACGCTGCAGGTATTCCTGTTTCAGCCAGCGAATGTTGCCGCTGAAAGCGCGCGGCCCGATCGCCCGGCCGATACGGAAATTCACTTCGTTGCCCAGAATGGCCGCCACGATCAGCAGCAGCCACAGCCAGGTGGCATCGAGCGTGCCGGTGGAATCGATGGCCGCCAGCGCGCCGGCCGCGAACAACAGGGAATCGCCAGGCAGGAACGGCGTCACCACCAGGCCGGTCTCGCAGAATATGATCAGAAACAGGATGGCGTACACCCAGAAATGGTATTGCACGACCAGCTCGGACAGGTGCTTGTCCAGGTGCAGCACGATGTCGATGAACCAGGTGATGAGATCCATGAGAGGTCCGTTGGCTGGCGTTGAGGGTGCAGGCCGGGCCGCGGGTCACGCCCCGGCGCGAGGTTGATTGTTCTCGTCCACCAGCACCACCACCGGTTCGTGCCGGTCGGCTTCCTCCTGCGTATAGGCGGAATAGGCGCAAATGATGAGCAGGTCGCCCGGCATGGCCTTGCGCGCGGCAGCCCCGTTGAGCGAGATGGCGCCGGAACCCCTGGGAGCCTTGATGATGTACGTGCCGAAGCGTTCGCCGTTGGTGACGTTGTACAGCTCGATGTACTGATTCACCCGCAGCCCGGAGGCGTCGAGCAGGTTCTCGTCGATGCCGCACGATCCCTCGTAGTGCAGATCGGCCTCGGTGACACGGACCCGGTGGAGCTTGGCTTGCAACAAAGTACGCAGCATGAACGTCGAGAATCCCGAAAAGCCGGTGAGGAAGTTGGTGAGCGGCGCCGACTTTACCGACATTCGGCCCGCGATGCAGCCACATTGAGCGGCATCGGATTTTAATCCGCCAAGCGCATCAGCAGCCGTGTAATGTCGGTATCGACGATCAATGCGGCCCGATGCGGCGGCCGCAGAAACCCTTCCTCGACCGCATGGTCGATGAACGCAATCAGCGCATCGTAATAGCCGTCATGGTTCAGCAAGCCGCATGGCTTGCGCTGCAGGCCGAGCTGGGTCCAGGTCCAGGCTTCGAACAGTTCGTCCATGGTGCCGATGCCGCCCGGCAGGGTCAGGAAGGCGTCGGCCAGCTGGCCCATCCTGGCTTTGCGTTCGGCCATGCTGTGCACCACTTGCAGCTCGGTCAGCCCGGTATGGGCAACCTCCTTGTCCACCAACATTTGCGGAATGACCCCGATCACCCGGCCGCCGGCCGCGAGCGCCGCATCCGCCAGCGCCCCCATCAGCCCGACCCGGCCACCTCCGTACACCACGGTAATGTTGCGACGCGCCAACAGGTTGCCCAGTTCGCTCGCCAATTCCAGGTAGGCGGGCCGTTGCCCGGCGCTGGCGCCACAAAACACGCAAATGGAGTTCATGGCGCGAATTTTACCGGCTGCGCCAAATCCCAGACAGCGATCCCGACCAAAACGCTAGCTGTCGTCAGCGCGTCGGCCGCGGCCCTTGCGGCGCTCCGAGCCATTCCATAGCGCTATCCCGAAACCGAAGTCGCTGCGCCGCCGGGGGCCAGCGCGGCGATCCTTGTGATGCTTGAATTTGCAGGTGCAGGAACTCGAATTGCACTCGGCCAGCGGCAGCCGGGGCGCATCGCGGGACAGGAAACGCTGACCAGTGAACGCGTACACCGCCTGGCAGGCCTGCGCGCCCGGTATGATGGACACCGCGTGGAAGGGATAGGCCGAGGTGCTGGCCTGCAACTGAAGTGTTCGCTGACTGGGTGAACCACCCAGGCCGCTGAAGCTGCCACTATCGTCCGTGGCCCAGCTTCTCGACCCGGCGCTCGAATGGATCTGGGTCGCCCCGGAAACATCTCCAGGGGTGCGGTGTTTGATCGCTGCGCGGCCCGGCCGCTTCGGCACGGGCTGCGGTCCCCGGAACAGGGCGACCAAGGGTTGCCACCAGGACTTCGACGCCATTACTGCTCTCCTCACGGGAGAGTAATTGTTCCCGATTGACGGCAACCTGAGTAATTGGCGCAGTTCGGCGACGGTCTTCCCCGATGAATGACGTGTCAATACCCATCTGTAGGAACCCACTGACGGCCAACAGGCCGTCAGTGGGCATCTATCAGCCGGCTCAGCCGCGCAGCGAGCGAAGGAACTCGGCGGGATCGTCGCCACGCTCGATCGCTTCGATCAATGCCGAGCCGACGATCACTCCATCCACATACGGCGTCATGCGCTCGACTTGAGCGTGGCTGCGGATGCCGAACCCGGCGCAGACCGGCACGGGCGAAATCCGCTTCACGCTGGCGAAATAATCGAGCACCTGCTGCGGCACCTCGACGTTCTTGCCGGTGGTGCCGGTCATGGTGACGCCATAGATGAAACCGCCGCTGGCCTGGCACAACATGGCCATGCGATCCGGCGGCGTCACCGGCGTTACGAACTGCACCAGCGCGATGCCATGCGACCGCAAGGCGTTGAACACCTCCTCGGACTCTTCGTAGGGCAGGTCCGGAATGATGAAGCCGGCGATCCCCGCCTCCGCGGCGGCCTTCGGCAGACGTTCCAGGCCATAGGCCAACAGCGGATTCAAGTAGCTCATCAGCAGCAAGGGGGTCTTGGGCTTCACGCTCGCCGCGGTCAGTTGCTCGAGTATCCAGCGCAGCGAAACGCCTTGCTCCAGCGCCAGGCGGCTCGAACGCTGAATCGTGCCGCCATCCGCCATCGGGTCGCTGAATGGCACGCCGATCTCGACCACGTCGGCGACGGTCGCAACCGCCTGCAGCTGCTGCAGGAAGCCGTCGCGCTGCGGAAAGCCCGCGGTAATGTAGGCGACCAGGGCGGGTTGCCCCTGTGCCTTGGCATTGCGGATCGCCGCGCTAATGGTATCGCCTGCACTCATCACCGCAGCCCCTTCAACAATGTCTTTTGCAACGTCGGCATGTCTTTGTCGCCCCGTCCTGACAGCGCAATCAAGATTCGCTTGCCAGGATTGGCCTGTGCGTAACGCTTGGCGCCCGCGAGCGCATGCGAAGATTCGATCGCGGGCAATATGCCCTCGGCCGCGCAGCATTCGGCCAGTGCCGCCAGCGCCGCGTCATCATCGATGGCTTGATAATGGGCGCGGCCGATCGTCATCAGCAGCGCATGCTCCGGCCCCACGCCCGGATAATCCAAACCCGCCGACACCGACTGGGTTTCCTGGATCTGGCCGTCGGCATCCTGCAGCAGCAGCGTATAAGTACCCTGCAATACCCCCGGGGTACCGTAGGCCAGCGAAGCGGCATTCTGTCCCAGTCCACTGCCGCTGCCACCCGCCTCCAGGCCGAGCAACTCGACTTCCAGATCCTTGACGAACGGATGCAGCAAACCAATGGCGTTGGAACCGCCGCCCACACAAGCCACGGCCACGTCGGGCAGCTTGCCGGTCAAGTCGAGCATCTGCTGGCGCGCCTCCCGCCCGATCACGGATTGCAGCTCGCGCACCATGTAAGGATAGGGATGCGGGCCGATGGCCGAACCGATGCAATAGTAGGTGCCATTCGGATCGGCAACCCAATCGCGCAACGCCTCATCCACCGCCGCGCGCAACGTCTGGTCGCCGCCGGTGACCGGCACCACCGTCGCGCCGAGCAGCTTCATGCGATCCACGTTGGGTGCCTGGCGCTCTATGTCGACAGCGCCCATGTAGACCGTGCAAGGCATGCCAAGGCGCGCGCACGCGGCGGCGGATGCGACACCGTGTTGGCCCGCTCCGGTTTCCGCTATCACGCGCTTGGCGCCCAGCTTCTTCGCCAACAACACCTGACCGATGGAATTATTGATCTTGTGGGCCCCGGTGTGCGCCAGGTCCTCGCGCTTGAGCCATACGTCGGCGCCCCAGAGCTTCGACAAGCCGCGGGCATGAGTCAGCGGCGTCGGCCGTCCGACCCAGCTGTCGAGTTCGGTATGAAACTCCGCCAGGAAATCCGGATCGCGCAAATAGCGATCGACGCCGGCCTGCAGCCGGTTCAGCGCCGGCATCAAGGTCTCTGGTACGTATCGGCCGCCGAAGGGCCCGAAGCGGCCGCGCGCATCGGGGAAAGCATCGGCCATGACTCGATCCCAGAGATCCCGGGTCGTGTCCGTGGGGACTGCTGCACTCATTCCACTACTCCACCATGTCTTGAACTCGTGCCGGCACGGGCCGCGCGCACGAACTGTTCTATCTTGGTTACATCCTTGATGCCGGGCTCACGCTCGACACCACTGCTTACATCCACGCCGAACGGACGCACCCTGGCAATGGCCTCGGCCACGTTGCCCGGGTGCAGGCCGCCCGCCAGAACCAGCTGCGACTGCTGCGCCAGTTGCGCCGCATGCCGCCAATCCGCCGTTTGACCGGCACCGCTCACCGGCCCTTCGAAAAGGAACCGCCGCGGCAGCGGCCCAGCCCATTCACGACTCGCGCGCAACACCGGCATGACCTCCAGGCCTGGCGGGATGACCAGGCCCTGCAGATCCTCGGCATCGGTCTGCAACACATCGGGATGAAACTGCGCGCAGATCTCGTCGATCAGCGATTGCGCAGGATGCAATGTCACCGCCACTCGCTTTATGTTCGCCGGCACGTTCCGAGCCAGCTCGCTGGCTCGCCGCGGGGTGACCTGCCGCTGCGAAGGTGCGAACACGAAACCGATGGCGTCGGCGCCGGCCGCCACCGCCGCCGTCACCGCCTCATCCGTCGTCAGACCGCAAATCTTGATCCAGAGCGTCACGAATCACGCACGCTCGATGCACAAGCCCCTGGGCCAGCTGGCGGACTCGCCCATACGTCGCGTGCGTTCATTCCTGCTCCTCGCCCGTTGCGATGCGCATCCTGCGGGTGCGCACGGCCAGCGCGCGCTCGCGCCCTGCGGCAAGCATCTCGCCCAGCAACTGACGCGGCTGGGTGGACTTCATCAACGTGGTGCCCACCAGCGCCACCTGGTAGCCGATGTCGACGATGTGCCTGACATCCGCCGGCGAACCCACACCGCTCTCGGCAACGTGCGGATGACCGGGCGGTAACTGGTCGGCCAGTTCCTGCAGGCGCGACATCTCCACCGTGAGCTTTTCCAGGTCGCGGCAGTTCACACCCACCAGGACGTTTTCATTGTGCCGCTTGCGGGGCGCCAGTATTTCGTGCGCCGCCACCAGATCGGCGGCATCGAAAGCTTCCAGCAGCACGAACATTTTGAGCATGGCGGCGCAATCGAGCATTTCGGTGATGCGGCTGCGATCCAGCATGCGCACGATGATCAAGGCGCCGCCCGCGCCCGCGGCCCGGGCTTCCATGATCTGATAGGGAGCCACCAGGAAATCCTTGCGCATGGTCGGCACATTGAGTGGCCGCAGCACCGCCGAAGCTTGTTCGAGATGCGCCAGGTTGCCGCCGAAGCGATGCGGCTCGGTGAGCACCGAAACCGCGCAGGCGCCACCTAGGCCATAGGCCTGGACCCGGCTGTCCACTCCGGCGGTATTGGCGGACAGATCGCCGGCGGAGGGGGAGTGCAGCTTGCACTCGGCGATGATGTCGAAACCTTCCGGCGACAATTTCAGTTTCGGAGGCGCCGGCAGGTCCGAGGCGCGCGTCCATAGGTCGCACTCGGACTCCTGGGCGCGCGCTTGTGCCAGGCGCGCCAGGCTGGTCTGGGTCATTTCGGTGAGCAGTCCGGTCATGATGTTGTACGAGTCAGCAGGTTGCAACGGGGCCTTCAGGCGGTGCGCCGGCCGAAGGCCGCGAGCTTGTCCAGCATCACTTTGCCGGCACCGCTGTCGATAGCCTCGGCCGCCAGCCGCGCCGCCTGTTCAGGCGACTGTGCCTTGCCCAGCAACTCCAGGACAAGTGCGGCTTGCAACACAATGGCATCGCGATGCGCACTATGGTCCCGTCCCTCCAGAACTGCCCGTAAATGCTTCGCATTATGTTCAGCGTCGCCGCCCTTCAGGTCTTCCGCGCTGCAGCGAGGCAGGCCGAATTCCTCGGCGCTACGGTTTTTACGGATGACACGGCCCGGCGTGACGTCGAACAGCGTGAATTCGCCCACCGGCGTGGCTTCGTCCCAGCCGGGATCGCCGTGCACCACGTAGGTTCGTTCGATGTCCATGCCGGCCAGGGCATCGGCCAGCAGGGCCGCCACGTCGATGTGATAGGCGCCGATCAGGTGGTACGGCGGCGCGGCCGGGTTCAGCAAGGGGCCGAGCACATTGAAGATGGTGCGCACGCCCAGCGCCTGGCGAATGGGCATGATGGCCATCATGGCCGGATGGTAATGCGGCGCGAAGAAGAAGGTGAAACCGGTGGCCGTCAGGCAATCGCCCGCGACCGCTTCGTCCAAGGGCAGCTTCAGCCCAAGCGCCCGGATCACGTCGGCACTGCCGCTGCGGCTGGAGATGGAGCTGGTGCCATGCTTGGCGACGCGCACCCCCATCGCTGCCACCAGCAGTGCGGCGCCCGTGGACAGATTGAAGCTGCCGGAGCCGTCGCCGCCCGTGCCCACCATGTCCACCAGGGGCGAGCCCGGTTCGATGACCGGACGCCGCGCCATGGCACGCATGCTGGTGGCAAAGCCGCGCAACTCGTCGGCGGTGACTCCTTTGGCCCGCAGCGCGGCCAGCAACGCACCCGACATGGCGGGCGCGGTGGTGGCATCGGCCAAAGCCAGCAGCAACTGGGACGCCTGTTCCTGAGTCAGGTCGCGCCGCGCCAACAGGTTTTCCAGGGTTTCACGCAACACCAGGGGCTCAGGCGACGTCATGCTTGGACCTCGCGCCGGCCGGCGCGCTGCTTGAGAAAATTGCCCATCAATAGCGGGCCTTGCGGTGTCAGTACGCTTTCGGGATGGAACTGCACCCCCTCGAGGGTCAGAGTCCGATGGCGTACCCCCATGATTTCCCCTGCGTCGGTGCGAGCGGTTACCACCAGCTCCGGCGGCAGGGACTCCGGTTGTGCAATCAACGAATGATAGCGGCCGGCATCGAACGGTGCGGGCATGTCCCGCATCAAGCCATGCCCATCGTGATGCACACGCGAGACTTTGCCGTGCATCAGGCGGCCGGCGCGCACCACTTTGCCGCCGAACACTTCCACCAGGGACTGATGCCCCAGGCACACGCCCAGAATGGGCAGCTGGCCCGCGAACGCCGCGATCATCGGCATCGACACGCCAGCGTCATGGGGCGTGCCCGGCCCCGGCGAGATGCACAGGTGCGTCGGCTGCAGGGCGCGAGCCTCTTCGATGCTGATTCGATCGTTGCGATGCACCAGCACCTCGGCGCCCAGCACCAGGAAGGCCTGCACCAGGTTGTAGGTGAACGAATCGTAGTTGTCGATCATCAGGAGTCTCATGATCATAAATTCTTGATTTTATTGAGATTTTTCATTACGCACGACCTCCGTTACCCACTTCATTACACACATCGATAGCCGATTGCAGTAGACGAAGCGCGAGCAAGTGCTGGCTCAGGGGAGCAACGGGTATTGAGAGAAGCCGCGGAGCGCGCCAGCGCTGTGTACTGGGGCTGCGTTGGCGCCAGCATGGCGGGGCCAAGTTCCGCGACGGAACGGACAAGTTTGCCCTTCGCGGCGACACGGCACGCGGGACATCACTTCGACGATGGGGCTGGGGTGCTATGGGCATCGGGCAATCTCCTCAAATCTTGGAGCCGCCGTGCCGGGGAGCCTTCTTGAAACCTTGCCTGCCGGTACGGCGGCAAGGTGCGGTCAGACCGCAACGACATGCCGCTTCCTATTGGAAGCGCCACCACAGAGCGATGTTGGTCGAAGCGGTACGGGTCATGGACAGACCAAAGTGTTGGATTTAAAAGCTAGAACTCGGCCCGAGTACGCCCGAACGGAATTCCAAAGTAAGCCTTTGAGATTTTACCACGAGCATGTTAGGCAAACCCACTTCCGTAAATGCCAGGGCATCCAGCACCCAGCCATCTACCTCGGCCCGCACGACAACACTGCCAGTCTTGGCCAAACCAGAGAGCAAGTAGACCAACCACACCGGACTTGTGAGCATCGAATCCCGGGTTGGCAGTCATCTGGACCTACGCGCATGATGCTATATCGCTATATCAGCATCCGGGCCAGATATGACACCGACGGATTTTCTCTGCCGATCCTAGGCCCCGGACAACAGAAGCCGTTGATCGCAGATTCAGAAACCGTCGCCGCATCAGACCATACCGAATCGGTTTTGCGGGGAACAGCGCAGCGCATGACGCTGGTACCGTGAGCGCCAATATCGAGCTTTCGTCCTCATCGCTCGATGGGCCGGCAACCGATCAATTCTTGCACAACCAGCAAGACGAGGCCACCTGTGGCGGACGCCAATGACCTCCCCCGCCTACGTTCAGGGCATCGTGCCTGGCACCCGCCGCAGGTCATAGCGACACAGCAGCCCTTGGCAGGGCAAGAAAGGAGCCGGTGATGTAGCGCTTCCGAAAGGAGACGAAGACATGCGCAAGGACATTCCAACATCGAAGGTGTTCTATCGTCCCATCGAAGCCGCCATACGGTGGGCCGGGTTGCTGCGGTACCTGCCGATGATCCTGGCCGCGATCGCATCACCGCGCTTCCTGCCTCCATCGTTGAATTGCCCGCGATGGAATGAGTGCCGGCTGTACTCGGAGCGCATCTATGACGGCATCCTCAACGGGGAGCTACCCTACGGCCAGAACGGGATCACGCTCAATGACCCGAAGCTGCTGCAGTCGCCGGATCTGACCGTTCGCCATGTCGATTTGAAGCGCTGGATGCGCACCCACTATCCCGAGCACCGGCCTAGATTCCTGTTCAGCCGTGGCGAACGCATGGCGCATCCTTTCATCACCATGGAAACAGGACAGGCAATCCTGATCGAGCGGCTGGCCCTTCAGGCGGCTCTGGAGCATGCGCGTCGCCAGATGCGGGAATTGCAGGAGCAGCACGACACCTTGCTCCAGCAGTCCGACGTACTGCTGGCTTCCACGCAAAGCAAGATCAGCGAACGGGCGGAGACGACGTACTTGAACATCATTGGTGGGATGTTGACGCTCATGCTAGGTCAGTCGCCCTCCGGCGTGCCTTACTCCAGCTTCAAGACTCAGGAGGCACTTGTTTCGGCATTGGTCGCCCACTACGGCGGCACCATGGGCATCACGGAGCGAACTTTGAATGGCAAGTTCGCCAACGCCAAGAAGTACGTCCGTAGCGCAAGCGCATGAGGTTATCCAGCTTGTATGTGCAATCGCGGAGATTGCATTTGCAATGTCTTTCCGCAGCCATGTCTATTGAATAGAGGTCACGCCAACAAACGCCACCGAGCGTTCAGGAGTGACCGCCATGTCGCAGACACCTGTACTCCCACCGAATGAGCGCCGCATCCTGCGGCTCGATGAAGTCGAAGCGAAGTCCGGCTTCAAACGCGCCCACATCTACAACCTGATGAAGAAGCGCCAGTTCCCCCAGGCGCTGCGCCTCGGCGTGCGCGCTGTCGGCTGGGATTCGATCGAAATCGACCAGTGGATCGCCGAGCGCCTCAACCACCGGACCTGACCCGTTTTCCCACGGACTTCCCATCCTCCAACGGAGAGCGCCATGCAGGTCGTATCCATCATTTCAACGAAGGGCGGCGTCGGCAAAACCACGACGGCCGCCAACCTGGGCGGGCTCGCCGCCGATGCGGGTCTGCGTGTGCTCCTGCTCGATCTCGACGTGCAGCCCACCTTGTCCTCCTATTACGAGTTGGCGCATCGCGCGCCCGGCGGCATCTACGAGTTGCTGGCCTTCAACGAGCGCGACCTCGGCCAGCTCGTGTCCAGCACGGTCGTCGCCGGCCTGGACCTGGTGCTCTCCAATGACCACCGGGGCGAGCTGAACACCTTGCTGCTGCACGCGCCGGACGGGCGCCTGCGGCTGCGGCATCTGCTGCCCGTACTGGCACCCCTCTATGACCTGGTGCTGATCGACACCCAGGGCGCGCGCTCGGTGCTGCTGGAGATGGCGGTGCTCGCCTCCGACGTGGCGTTGTCGCCCGTGACTCCGGAAATCCTCGCAGCCCGAGAACTGCGCCGCGGCACGATGCAGTTGCTGGAGGACATTGCGCCATACCGACACCTGGGCATCGAGCCGCCGCCGCTGCACCTGCTCATCAACCGCGTCCATCCGGTGTCCGCCAATGCCCGGCTGATCCAGCAAGCCCTGCGCGACCTGTTCCAGGACCATGCCGGCATCCGCGTGCTCGCCACCGACGTGCCGGCCATCGAAGCGTATCCACGCGCCGCAACACGCGGCCTGCCGGTCCATCGCGTCGAGTACCGCCAGCCACCCGGCAGAGTCGCGCCCGCCGCGCTCGATACGATACGCGCGCTCGCCAGCGAGCTGTTCCCTCAATGGCAGGAGCAGTTCGCCCAAGTGTCCGGCCGCCTGCAACGACGTCTTGAAACCGGGAGGCCCCATGGCGAACGCACATGAGTTGGCCCGCGGCCACAAGCGGCTGCGCGCCCTGATCGAGTTCGCGGTCGGTGAAGGCTGGCACGTCAAGCGCACGCCGGGCGGGCACCTCAAGTTCACCAAGGCCGGCTGCGCGGCGATCTACACCAGTTCGACAGCGAGTGACCACCGGGCCGAATTGAACGCCCGTGCGCAGATCCGCCGCGCCGAGCGAGAGGCCCGCATGGCACCGGCCGGCGGTCGCGGGGACTTCGAGGGGTGCGGCCATGGCTGACATGACCTCGCAGGACATGGCCGGCAAGCTGCTCGCGGCCGGCTTCGAGCGCAGCGGCCCAGCGGCTACGGCCTTGAGCGACCCGATCGCGGACACGCCCATGATCGTGACGCTGGACCAGTTGCGGCCCTACGACCATGACCCGCGCATGAAGCGCAACCCCGCCTACGAGGAAATCAAGGCATCCATCCGCGAGCGCGGCCTGGACGCGGCGCCGGCCATCACGCGCCGGCCCGGCGAGGACCACTACATCATCCGCAACGGTGGCAACACGCGGCTGGCGATCCTGCGCGAACTTTGGTCGGAGACCAAGGACGAACGCTTCTTCCGCATATCGTGCCTGTTCCGGCCATGGCCGGAGCGCGGTGAAATCGTCGCGCTGACCGGGCATCTTGCCGAGAACGAACTGCGCGGCGGCCTCACGTTCATCGAGCGCGCGCTCGGCGTCGAGAAAGCACGCGAGTTCTACGAGCAGGAGAGCGGCGCCGCCCTGAGCCAGTCGGAACTGGCCCGCCGCTTGGCGGCCGATGGCTTTCCCGTCCAGCGGTCGCACATCACCCGCATGGCCGACGCTGTGCGCTACCTGCTGCCCGCCATTCCCACTGTGCTCTATGGCGGCCTGGGGCGCCACCAGGTCGAGCGGCTGTCGGTCATGCGCACGGCCTGCAAACGCACCTGGGAGCACTACGCCAAGGACCGCTCGCTGCCCCTGGACTTCGACAGCTTCTTTCAGGAGGTGCTGTCGCAGTTCGACACGCAGGGCGACGAATTCGCGCCGCAGCGCGTGCAGGACGAACTGATCGGCCAGATGTCTGAACTGCTCGGCGTCGGCTACGACATGCTGGCGCTAGACCTGACCGAATCGGAAAGCCGCCACCGGGCGCTGGGCAGCGATCCGACGCCACCTGCGGCGCCGCCGGCGTTGCCTTCGCCCGCGCCCAGCACGCCGAATCCCCCGGGCGCAGCATCGTCCATCGCCACACCTGCACCAGCGGCCAGTCCATCAGCCGCCAGCCCTCCGGTGTCCGAGCCCACCTTGCGCCACGACGACACGGCGGCTGGCGAAGCGGCCACGGGAAGCCAGACGGCCGCACCGGGCGATCTGCTTCGCGAGCACATCGTCTCGCCGGCACCGACGACCGAACGGCTGCAGTCGATCCAGCGCATGGTCGCCGACCAGTTGGGCGATGCGCTGCCGCCCGACTTCTCGGCGAGCGTGCTGCAGTCTATCCCGGTGCAAGCCGGCGGGCTCTATCCGATCTCGGACGTCTGGTACATCGACGCCGGTCTGGACACGCCCGATCGGCTGCGCATCCACATCGCGCAGTTCGCGCGCGAGATCGCCGGGGAGGCAGGCTTGGACGAGTGCATCGAGGATCGCGCTGATGGCATCGGGTTTGCGTGCCGCCCCCGCGGTCAAGCCCCGTCGCCGCTCGGCCGCGCGGTGCTGACGCTGCTCGCTTCCCTGACGGGTCAGCCTGTCGCCGAAGCGGGTGTGGACGGCGCGCGGCTCGCCGCCGACCTGCCGACCCTGTTGCACGGACCGAGCCAAGGCCATGGCAGCGGCGCAAGGCGCTTGAGCGACACGGCGTTGGTCAAGCTATTTCGGCTGCTCCGCCTGGCCCGGCGTCTGCTGGACCTGGAAGCCGGCACCACGGCGCCCGGGACGTGAGCGAGGGAGGCCGCATGTCCACATCGCATCCGCTCAACCAGGCCGTGATTGCCCAGGCGCTGTATGACCTTCGCAACGGCCAACTGCGCCGCTGCAAGGCCATGGGCTTCGGCGAGACCGAGCTGGATGCGCTCAAGCACCCCGCGCTGATCAGTGTGCTGGCCAACGCCAGCGTCTCGTGGTGCTCGGTCACGGTCAACCGCGAAGTGCTGCAGCGCCTGCTAAACCAGGCACAGGACGTGGAGAAGGAAATCGCCACGGTCGATCGCATGCTGCGGCTGGGGGCCAGCACGGAGATGGTCAGCCGCTTCTATGGCCTGACCCATCAGGAAGTCGCCCTGCGGCGGGAGATCCTCGGCCTGCCCAAGCGCAAGGGGCGCCACCCGGTGCTGGACGAGACCCAGGACACCGAACTGTGGCGGCAATGGAAAGCCGTGACCAGCAGCAGGAACGTCGATCTGGAGGACGAGCCCTCGATTCTCGATGCGGCCATGGACTTGGCCGAGGGCATGTCGCTGCCGCTCTCGGTGGTCTGGGCCGCGATCAGGAACTGGGTCGATCAGGGATTGGGCTAGGCCATGGCCGTGGACGACACCGCCCCACGAGCCCCGCGTCAAGGCCCCATCGCACTCGCCGACCTGTTCGACGCTGCGCTGAAGGACCTCACGCCCAAGCCAAATTCCAGCGCGCCAGCGCCCATGGCAGTGCCCACGCCTGCCGCGTCCGGCGACGCCTTCCTATTCAGTGGCAATCGGCACGAGAGCGTGCCGCGGCGGCTGTTCCTCGACCGCCGCCTGACACCGCTGGAGCGTAACGCCTGGCAGGTGTTCCGGCTGATGCTCAACGACGACGGCGTCACGGCGTTCCCGACCTATGAGCAGTTGCGCCCCTGGCTGGCGTCCATGCCCTGCGCGGGACAAGCCTCCCACGAGACCGTCGCGCGGGCGCTGACGCTACTGCGCCTGACGCGCTGGCTGAGCCTCGTGCGACGACGGCGCGACCCCAAGACCGGCCGCATCCTCGGAAACCTCTACGTCCTGCACGACGAACCCCTGACACCGTTCGAGGCCATGCAGCTCGACGCCGACTACCTGGCCCTGGTCAGCCAGTCGCTGGGACATTCGGCCAAGGCCATCCAGGTGGTGGGACTCAACACCCTCCAGGAGATCGCGGACGACCCGATGTTGTCCGGACGCACCTTGCCGTCGCGGCTGCAAGTGCTCGCCGAGCGCCTGGCCGACCAGGGCATCACCGCCGCCGAAAGTTATCCACAGGAGGATGCGATCCACGATTCCGAAGAAGGGACCTCGAGCCTTCTTCGGAATGGCGAACGCCCCGCTTCGGATTCCGAAGCAGGGCCGAAACCCGCGCCAGACGGCGCTCTTCGGAATCCGAAGCAGGACCGTACAGTACGTAGTAGTCGTATTGATGAAGTACGTACTACCGAGCAGGCTCGCGCGCTGGGCGACCTGCAATGGCCCAAGTGTTTCGCGGAACTGAAGGCGGAACAGCAGGCCGGCGCCAGGATGGCGTTGCAGCAAGTGGACGCTGCCCTGCGGCAGGCCGTGCTGGACGAGTGGGCCGCACGGTGCGGCAAGCATGGCATCCGCAACCCTGCCGGGTACCTGTTCGGCATCATCCAGCGCGCCATGCGCGGCGAGTTCAATGCGTGGGCCAAGCAGACCAGCCCGGCAGCGCCAACACCATCGGCGGCGCGAGCGCCACCGCTTGACCCGCCGCGCAACGTCGTGCCGCCCGAGGTGGCCCGGCAGCACATCGAGCGCCTGCGCGATCTGCTGCGCAAATCCTGAGCACAGGGCCTGGCAAGGCCATGAAGCAGACCTCCGGGGCGGTCGGCAGAAACGATCCGCAGGGGACGGCGATGGGGTGAAACGCCGGGCGACGGCGCGACATGTTGCGCAAAACCTGAGTAGAGCGCCTGCAAGACCATGAAGCAGACCTCCATGGTGCTCAACGGAACGGTCCCCTGGGGACGGCTGCGCGGCGAAGGATCGTGTCGAACGGCAGCGCGACGTGCGGTGCAGCACGCATACCGTCAACGACCGGGGATGGGAACGCCGACGTGAATGCCCATCTGCGGAGCGGTCCCCAGGGGACCGTTGCCCGCTGCGCCGCCGCCGCGCACAGAACCGGGGGCCGGCTCATTTCGGTTTGTTGACTGACTGCCTTCCGCTGCATGCGGATGCTGGCGGCTCCCTGTCCACCAGCGAGCGATCACCATGGCAACCAGCAACGAACCATTGCAACTCAACCTCGGCTCCCTGCGCAGCGCGATGTCGCTGACGCTGCACACGCATCACGCTTCGCGCATCTGGCATGGCCGCGCCGCCGCCGAGGGGCGACCGGGCATCGTCGGCCTGAACGGCTACATCGCCGTGATGAACAAGATGAAGCGCGGCTCGGAGCAGGACGACCCGTACAGCGACTGGTGGATGTTGCGCATCGAGGAAAAGCTCGACCAGA
>Ga0182745_1000517_pt1 | contig 42852 bp, 32 predicted proteins | sample eDN3rd30CKraftBY_FD_128523 | JGI IMG/M metagenome (GOLD analysis project Ga0182745, IMG submission 128523) | Enriched backyard soil microbial communities from Emeryville, California, USA - eDNA 3rd pass 30_C Kraft BY (version 2) (version 2) | ecosystem: Environmental > Terrestrial > Soil >...
AAGGTGGACGAGCGGATTGCCCGCGTGCGCTGGTCCACGCCGGGCGTGACGCTCATCTCCCCGCCGCCGCACCACGACATCTACTCCATCGAGGACCTGGCGCAGCTCATCTACGACCTGCAGTCCGTGAATCCGTCCGCGCGGGTCGGCGTGAAGCTGGTGAGCGAGGTGGGCGTGGGCACCATCGCCGCGGGCGTGGCCAAGGCGGGCGCAAGCTGCGTGGTCATCTCCGGCTACGAGGGCGGCACGGGCGCCTCGCCGCTGTCCAGCATCCAGCACGCGGGCCTGCCGTGGGAGCTGGGTCTGGCGGAGACGCAGCAGGTGCTGGTGCACAACGGGCTGCGCTCGCGCATCCGCGTGCAGGCGGACGGCGGCATGCGCACCGCGCGGGACGTGCTGGTGGCCACGCTGCTGGGCGCCGAGGAGTTCGGCATGGCCACCGCCAGCCTCGTGGCCGTGGGCTGCATCATGCTGCGCAAGTGCCACCTCAACACCTGCTCGGCGGGCATCGCCACGCAGGACGCGGGGCTGCGCGAGCGCTTCCAGGGCAAGCCCGAGGACGTGGTGAACTTCTTCCTCCTCATCGCGGAGGACCTGCGCCAGCGGATGGCGGCCCTGGGGGCCCGCACGCTGGAGGAGCTGGTGGGCCGCGTGGACCTGCTGAAGCAGCGCCCCGCCGTGGACCACTGGAAGGCGAAGCGCGTGGACCTGTCCGCGCTGCTGGCCGCGCCGGCGGCCCCGGAGAGCGAGCCGCGCCACTGCGCCGAGCCGCGCATCCAGGACGTGTCCGACCACCTGGACCACACGCTGCTGCGCGACGCGGGCGCGGTGCTGGACGGCGGCCAGCCCATGCTGCTCAACGTCCCGGTGGCCAACACCCACCGCGCGGTGGGCGCCCTGCTGTCGGGGGAGATCGCCCGCCGCCACGGCGGCCAGGGACTGCCGGATGGCCGGCTCCACGTGCGGATGAAGGGCTCGGCGGGACAGAGCTTCGGCGCCTTCCTGGTGAAGGGCGTCACGCTGGAGCTGGAGGGCGACGCCAACGACTACGTGGGCAAGGGCCTGTCCGGCGGGCGCATCATCGTCTACCCACCGCAGGCCAGCCGCTTCGTGCCCGAGGAGAACGTCCTCGTCGGCAACACCGCGCTCTATGGCGCCACGGCCGGCGAGGTGTACCTGCGGGGGCTCGCGGGCGAGCGCTTCGCGGTGCGCAACAGCGGCGCGCAGGCGGTGGTGGAGGGCGTGGGCGACCACGGCTGCGAATACATGACGGGCGGCGCGGTGGTGGTGCTCGGCCCCACCGGGCGCAACTTCGCGGCCGGCATGAGCGGCGGCATCGCCTACGTGCTCGACCGCGAGCAGTCCTTCCGGCAGCGCTGCAACCTGGAGATGGTGGAGCTGGAGTCGCTGGTGGACGAGTCCGAAATCTGGCTCGTGCACGGGATGGTGGAGCGGCACCTGCACCACACCGGCAGCGCGCTGGCGCGGCGGGTGCTGGACAACTGGGAGCTCATGGTGCCGCGCTTCGTGAAGGTGATGCCCACCGACTACAAGCGCGTGCTCCAGGCGCGGCGGGCGGCGCGCAGACCACCGGAGTCCACAGCCGCGGCGCTGGCCCAGTCCGCGGCGGGGAGGGCCTGAGCCATGGGAAAGCCGACGGGATTCATCGAGTGGGAGCGCGTCCACGCGGACAAGCGGGACAAGGCGGAGCGGCTCAACGACTGGCGCGAGTTCGCGCTGCCGCTGGCCCCGGACGAGGCGAAGCGACAGGCCGGCCGCTGCATGGACTGCGGCGTCCCCTTCTGCCACCAGGGCTGTCCCCTGGGGAACCTCATCCCCGACTTCAACGAGGCCGTGTACCGGGGCCGCTGGCGCGAGGCGTATGACCTGCTCAGCCGCACCAACGGCTTCCCGGAGATGACGGGCCGCCTGTGCCCTGCGCCGTGCGAGGCCGCGTGCGTGCTGGCCATCCACCACGACGCCGTCACGATCGAACAGATGGAGAAGGAGATCGCCGAGCGCGCCTTCGCGGAGGGCTGGGTGAAGCCCCGGCCCCCGGCGCGCCGCACGGGGAAGACGGTGGGCGTGGTGGGCTCCGGGCCCGCGGGTCTGGCGGCGGCGTCCCAGCTCAACGCGGCCGGCCACTCCGTCACGGTGTACGAGCGGGACGCCCGCCCCGGCGGCCTGCTGCGCTACGGCATCCCGGACTTCAAGCTGGAGAAGTCCGTGGTGGACCGACGCGTCGCGCTGATGGAGGCGGAAGGCATCACCTTCGTCACCGGCGTGGACGTGGGCGGAGCGCTGAGCTACCGCGAGCTGCGCGCGAAGCATGACGCCCTGGTGCTGGCCCTGGGCGCCCGGCGGCCCCGGGACCTGGAGGTGCCCGGGCGCGAGCTGTCCGGCGTGGTCCAGGCCATGGCGTTCCTGGAGCACCAGAACCGGCTCGTCTCGGGGCACGGTCAGAAGGACGCGCGGCTGGACGCCGCCGGGCGGCACGTCGTGGTGCTGGGCGGCGGCGACACGGGCTCGGACTGCCTGGGCACCGCGCTGCGTCAGGGCGCCAGGAGCGTGCGGCAGGTGGAGCTGCTCCCAGCGCCGCCCCTGGCGCGGGCCGAGGGAAACCCCTGGCCGAAGTGGCCCCTCATCTTCCGCACCTCCACCAGCCAGGAGGAGGGCGGCGAGCGCAGGTTCGCGATGATGACGAAGCGGCTGTCGGGGAGCGACGGGCGGCTCCAGGCGCTTCACGCCGTGGAGGTCGACTTCCAGCGCGAGCCCGGCGCCCTCCCCCGCCTCATCGAGCGGCCCGGCACCGAGGCGACGTTCGAGGTGGACCTGCTGGTGCTGGCCATGGGCTTCACCGGGCCGGAGACGGGCCCGCTGTCGGAGGAGCTGGGCGTGAAGCTGTCCCCCCGGGGGACGGTGCAGGTCGACGCGCACTTCGCCACGTCGGCGGAGGGGGTGTTCTGCGCCGGGGACGCGAGCCGGGGCGCCAGCCTCATCGTCTGGGCCCTGTCAGATGGCCGGGAGGCCGCGAAGGCCTGTGACGCCTACCTCTCCGGGGGCCATTCCCTGTTGCCTACGCGGGGGGTGGACTGCATCTTCTGAGGGGTAACGGAACACCCGGGCCGTCCCGAGGGCCGACTCGGGAATAAACCGTCGCCTGATCAGTTAGAATGGGTTTAACCCCTACTCCCTCCCACTGGAGGACCGTGAAATGACCAGCGAACATACCCTCATCGTGACAGAAGCCGACCTGGAGCGCCTGCGCCAGGTGGTGGACCACAGCGGAGGTGGCCGGACGGCCGAGTTCGCGGAGATGCTCGATGCGGAGCTGACGCGGGCCCGCGTCGTCACACCAGAGAAGGTGCCCTCCGACGTCGTGACGATGAACAGCAAGGTCGTCTTTGAAGACGAGCAGACCGGAGAGCGGCGCGAGGTGACCCTCGTCTATCCGCGCGAAGCCAGCAGCGACGAGGGCAGGATTTCCGTCCTGGCCCCCATCGGCAGCGCCCTCATCGGCCTGTCCGTGGGCCAATCCATCGCCTGGCCCCTCCCGGGCGGCCGCACCAAGAAGCTGCGCATCGTCGCGATTCCCTATCAGCCGGAGGCCTCGGGCCACTTCAACCTCTGAGCCGAGGCACCCTCTCGCGGCACCGTGCGCGCCCTGTCTGCGTACGGTGCCGTCGTGTTTCTGGCCCTGGTGTTCCCGGGCCGTCGAGCGTGGCCCCGCCGGGGAGCTCCGCTCCGGGACATCAGCGAAGGCCCACGCGCTTCCCCAGCTCCTGCGCCAGCGCCCGCAACTCCTCCACGCCTGCGGCCTGGGGACTCGTGTCGAACACCACCTCGTAGCCCAGCCCCGCCTGGTTGATGGACTCGGAGCGCGGAATCCGCGTGCGCAGAACGGGCACGGTGGCTTCGCCGAGCGCGCCTTCCATGGCCTCGTTGGTGGCGGTGGTGCGCCGATCCCACAGGTTGACGACGGCGACCAGCTCGCCGCCCTCCTCCCGGACCTCGCGCCAGGCGGCCTCGATTTCCCCCAGGCCCTGGAGGGCGAAGGCCCCGGTGGGCACGGGCGCCACGACGAGGTCGGCGGTGGCGAGCACGGCCTCGGTGTAGGCGCCGATGCTCGGCGGCGTGTCGGCGAGGACGACGTCGGGCGTCCAGCCCAGGGACTTCAGGGCGCGGGGAATGGCCTGGAGGCGGTGGCCCCACTGGAACAGCTCGCGCTCCTGGGCGGCCATGCGCGGCGACGCGGGGGCGATGAAGAGGCCGGGCCGCTTGGGCGAGGCCACCACGACCTGCGCCAGCGTGTGCCGGGGACGAGGCCCCAGCGCGTCCCCCACACAGGGGCCTTCTCGGCTCTCCAGCCCCAGCACCAGCGACGCGTGGGCCTGCGGGTCCAGGTCCAGGAGCAGCACCTGACGCCCGGCGTCCGCGAGGGCCGCCGCCACGTGCGAGCACAGCGTCGTCTTGCCGACGCCGCCCTTGATGGTGGAGAACGCGATGAACGCCATGGCCCCGTCCTATACCGGACGTCCCCGGGGGAGAGAAGCCACCGGCAGCCGTACCTCCCGGGCGCTCAGCTCGCGCTACTTCTGCGTCATGATCCACTTCACCAGCGCGCGGGCCTCGGCCTCGGAGACCTGAGCGTTCGCGGGCATGGGAACAACGCCCCAGACGCCACCACCGCCCTTCAGCACCCGCTGCGTCAGCTTGTCTTCGATATTCTCCTGCTTCGCATACCGGGCGGAGATCTCCTTGAGCGAGGGCCCGACCAGCCGGGCCGTCGTTGAGTGACAGGTCGTACAGTTCTTGGCCTTCGCGAGCTCCTCACTCGCGAAGGCGACGTTGCCCGCCAGGGCCATCGCCGAAACAGACATCCACACCCAATGTTTCATCTCAGTCTCCCGTCCGCGCAGTGTCGCAAGACCACCTGACAAACCGTTTTACCATGCTTTCCTGACACAGCCTCACGTTGGAGGTGATGGAGCGTGCGAACCGGGATGTCGATGTCATTGAGCGCGTCGATGCTCTCCGGGCTGTGGTTGAGCGTCCTGCTGCGCTGGCAGCCCGTCGTATGTCCATACAGCACTGATGACTGGGAGAACGACCTCGGGAACAATTGTCCGGAAACCTTGATTCCCCGTAGATGACTGGGGCAGCATCAACAGCGTGAAATCATCGCCCTCCGTTGGGACTTCTCATACGGAAGCGCTGCTGAACCGTCGGCAGATTCTGCAGTGGCTGGGCATCGGCGCGGTCTTCAAGAAACTCCCCGTGACGACAGTCCTCCGGCAGTACGCTTATTACACGCGAGGCTGACATCGCCCCTCGGGCACGGCCGAGACATGGCGTCAGCTCAACGTCCCGCACGCGGCGATACGTTGAACCCGGAGCGCGGCGAGCCGGACCAGCGGCTCGGCCACGTCAGCGCCTTCCAGGGCCGCCACCGCGCGAGCGACGGCATCCAGGGTGGACATGCCGGAGGGATGTGACGGCTCACGAAGCCGGAGCAGCCCCGGCTCGGGCGGTGGCAGCGCCAGACGTGGGAGTGTCCGCAGCACGGCGAGCCGCTGCGTCATCCGCCGCGCCTGGGACCAGCTTGCATCCAGCACCACCAGCTGACGTGGCGGAGGGGTGCCGGGCGGCGCGGTCGGCCCATCGGGATACAGGAGCCAGGTGCCGGGCTCGGTCAGCAGCTCCAGGTCGGACGTCCCGCTGGGGGAGCCGTGGACGATACGCTTCGCGTTCACCAGCGCCAGCGCGGCCACGCGGCCAGTGTTGCTCTTCTTCGCGATCTCCATCACGTGCTGGACGAGGAGGATTCGCGTCCGCGTCTGGACCTGGGGAATCTCGTCGCACAAGCAGAGGTGGCGCGACAGGTTGCAGCGAGTACAGCGCGGGTTGCTGGCGAGGCGGGCGGACATCTGCCGACATCATCGTCCGAGACCCGGTAGAACCCAAGCGCGCCCTGCGCTCACGCCGCAATGGCACACATGCGAGCGGGGGACTCGCGCCGCGCCAAAGTGGAACATCCTCACGAAACAGCGCGCTCCAATCTGGAACACTCACGCGCGTGTCGCGGAGTCGCTGTCGTGATTCCAGGGACTTGAGTCTGGCACATCCCCTGCTTTGAGCCTGCGCACGTCAGGGCGTCCCCATGGAGGCCCGCTGCAAGGAGACTCACGATGGAAGTCCGGTTTCATGGCGTTCGGGGGAGCATCGCGGTGTCGGGCTCGCGCATTGGCGGCAACACGGCCTGCGTGGAGGTCACCAGCCAGGGCCACCGGCTCATCCTGGACGCGGGCACGGGCCTCCGCGCGCTGGGCGAAATCATGATGCGCGAGGGCGCGCCCCAGAAGGCCACCCTCTTCTTCTCGCACCTGCACTGGGACCACGTGCAGGGCTTCCCCTTCTTCACCCCGGCCTACCTTCCCACCTCGGAGCTGACCCTCTACGGCCCCGGCGCCAACGGCGCCCAGGCGCTCCAGTCGGAGCTGGCGGCGCAGATGCAACCGCCGCACTTCCCGGTGCCCCTCGCCACCATGCGTTCGCGGATGGACTTCCGCTCCGCCCTGCACGCGCGGCCCATCGAAGTCGGTCCCTTCCGCGTCACCCCCATCGACGTGCCCCACCCGCAGGGCTGCCTCGCCTACCGCGTGGAGGCGGACGGCCATTCGTTCGTCTACGCCACCGACGTGGAGGTGCGGGTGGAGGACCTCGCCCCCGACGTCGGCCGTCTCTTCGAGGGCGCGGACGTGCTGTGTCTCGATGCGCAGTACACCCCGGACGAGTACGAGGGCCGCAAGGGCATCCCCAAGAAGGGCTGGGGCCACTCGACGATGAAGCTCAAGGAGTACGGCCTGGGCGACGAGCCCTGACGCACCGCGCGAGGCACACACCTCCCGCCAGGGCGATGTGTCCGGTGTTCACTAGCATTTTCAGGTATGCGCCTTGTTCCTGGCTGACCGTCGGCGTACGACGAGGAGACCTCCAGCCCGTTGGCGGGAGGCATCGCTCTGGGGGACGCGCATGAAAGTCGTCGACACGCTGCTCGAAATGCTTCCCGAAGCCATCGCCGGGAAGATTCCCGACGTGAAGCTCCAGGATCAGGACATCAAGGTGACGCTGGCCCAGGGCGCCTTCACGGACGAGAAGATCCTCCCGCCCAAGCTGGCCATGAACGGCTTCACCCTCTCCTTCGAGGCGGGTGCCGAGGCGTCCGTCCGCAACTTCAACTCGCCTGGGGACGTGGACGAGAACGGCATCGTCGGCGAGGCGGCCACCGAGACATCGGAGCAGGCGCCGCGGCCACAGCTCGTGCTGGGCGGCCAGGTGGGTTGGATGCGCTACGAGGTGTCGGCGCGCGTGAAGGCCGCCACGGGCGCCAACCTGGGCTTCCTCGCCGCCGACAACCAGTCGGAGCTGACCGTCACGCTCAGCGACTACCGCGCCCACCCGCTGACGCGGAACATGCGCGAGGCCGCGCGCGCGGACCTGTCCGCGCTGCGGCTCATGCAGGCCACGGACCTGGCCAAGCTCGCCCCTGGCGACGCCGTGGCGTGGCAGGCCCGTGGCACGCTCCAGTCGCGCCTGGAGCTCAACTGGGCGGACGTCTTCCCCACCAACCTCAACCGCCTGGGCTTCCTGCGTGGCAACGAGCTGCTGGCGCTGAAGACGAGCGTGAAGGCGGCCCTGTCCGCCCGGGTCTCCCTCACCGACGACTACCTGCTCAGCTTCTCGCGCCCCCGCACCGGCCGCATCCAGGTCGCGGTGCGCAAGGCGCGGTCACACGAGCAGGCGCTGGCCGCGGGCCTGGGCATCACCGTCGAGCTGCTCGACCCCGCGGCGCTGAAGGCACAGGTCGGCCAGCTCCTGGAGGCGCTGCTGGGGCCCGTGCTCCGCGAGCTCGTCAAGAAGGGCAACACCGCGCTGGAGATCATGGACGGCCTGGTGGACAAGGCCAGCAAGGCGAAGCTGGACGACAACCAGAAGCGCGTGCTCGGGTTGGTGCTGGAGCGGCTCGGCATCGACCCGCAGCTCGCGGACCCTGCCCACCTTCCCCAGGCCTGGGCCGACTTCAAGGCCCGCGTCGCCAGGGCGCTGGACGATGCCGCCCGCACGCAGATCGCCCAGGGCTTCCAGTACGACTACCTCCGCCTGTCCGAGACCTCCACGCTGCTGGAGGTCGTCGTGGAGGACGCCACCGCGATGCGCTTCCACGAGTCCCTGGTCAAGGGCAACCTCATGGAGCTGATGCAGTGGATGAAGAGCGCCGCCCAGCCGAACGAGTTCGAGCTGCGCAACTACCTGCACGCCACCTCGCTCACGCGGCAGCAGGCGGTGGGCTTCTCGCTGGGACTGGGCTCGTTCGAGCTGCTCAAGTCGCGGGACGTCCGGAAGCAGACCTGGGTGACGCAGGAGAACTTCCAGGGCGCCCGGCGCCTGGCGTTCCTCGGACGCCGTGGCTACGAGGACAAGCTGCTGGGCACCCGCGGTCAGTGGGTGGTGGACCTGAAGGCGGACATGGCGCGCTTCTCGCCCACGCCGGTGGCCGCTGACTTCAGCTACGGCCTGCACCTGATGCTGTGGGGGCGGCAGAAGAAGCTGTCGCGCAAGGACCTGCAGCAGGCCGTGGATGACGCCGTCGTGTGGGGCGTGCTGGACACGAAGGACGCGGCGAGCGTCATCGCGGTGATGCAGGAGGACGTGGGCAAGCACCCCATCGAGACGCGGCTCGAGCTGAAGATGGCGGACGACCCGTTCCGGGCCCTGGTGCCTCGCCTCCAGGAGCTGGAGCTGCCGCGCTTCGCGCGCGCGCTGGCCCGCGCGCTGCCGTGGAGCGAGCACACGCCCCGCGCCACCCCCGAGTTCCGCCGCGCCGTCTACGCGCCCATCTGGGAAGCATACCTGCGCGAAGTGCAGGACCAGGGCAGCCTCATGCTGAACGACCTGCCGCCCACCCGCGCCGCGCAGATCGCCAGGTGGTACTTCCAGAAGGACCCCACGGTGCATGACCTGGGCAAGGACCTGCAGCTCATCGAGAGCGAGTGGCGCCCGGGCGGCGGCAACTTCTCCTTCGCGGAGATCATCTCGAAGAACCCCAACACGCTCGTGCGCTGCCGGGACTTCGTGAGCGGCATGGTCCGGCTGCGCCGCGCCATCGACGAGCGAAAGGCCCCGGACGAGCTGCGCGCCGTGTTCGGCGAGCTGGAGGGCATGTGGAGCACCGGCTTCCACCTGCGCGCTGCGGGCTCGCTGCTGTCCGAGCTGGCGCAGTCCACGCCGCTGGGGCTCGCGAGCATGGAGCGGACGCTCACCGTGCGCGTGGCGGACAGCGAGGAGCAGGTGGTGTTCTCCTCGACGCGCGGCACCGCGAGCCGTGGCCCCGGGGCGCCCTGAGCACGTCACGCGCGGCCCGGGGCAATCGTCCGGGCCGCGCAAACCCTCGCCGGGGGCGCGCTACTCCACGCCGGTGGCGACGCGGCGGCGGGCCGGCCGGGGCATCAGGTGGCCCCGGACCTTCAGGTCATCGAACGAGCAGGAGAGGTTCCGGCAGCCCAGGGCCACCTTGCCCACGCGGTCCTCCAGGCCCACCAGCAGCTTGCGCGCGAAGCGCTCGTTGTTGAGGAACGCCTCCGCCAGCACGCCCGAGCTGTTGCGCCGCAGCTGCAGCCGCACCTGATACGGGCCGTGTGCCGGCAGCGGCATCTCGTCCTCGACGAGCGCCTCCGTGTCCTGCGCGCTGTTGCCCACCACCTCGCGCCCGTCCGGCATGAAGTAGCGCCAGGCCAGCCGCATGCCCACGCCCGGGATGGCGAACGCGGAGACCTGCAGGTCCCTGATGCGGAACGCCAGCTCACCGTAGTGCTGCGCGTCCGCCTCCAGGGCGTACTCCGGCCCCAGCTCCGCCACGTCCATCAGCACTTCCGCCGTGAAGTCGTTGGCCGAGAAGTAGCGGTGGGCGATGTACGCGCGCGGCACCAGCCGCCGCCCGTTGGTCTCCTTGCCCGCCTGCAGCGCCTGGAGCTCCCCCTCCACCAGCCGCCACTGGCCGCTGTGGACGTTGACCTCCTCGGTGCCCTCGTTGAAACCCAGCTCCAGGCGCGAGGTGCCCCCGGGCTTCGAGGCGTCCGCGAAGCTCATCGACGAGAACACCTCGCCGTAGGTGTTCGGCGGCAGCACCCGGCTCCCCGGGCGCGGCTTCGCGCTCCGCGAGCCGATGATGACGTGCTCGTCGTCGCCCAGGTGGAGGCTCACCGGCCCGACGAACCAGCGGACCGCGAAGCCCAGCAGCGCCAGCCCGCCCACCACCGACAGGCCACCGCGCACGCGCCGCCAGCCCGAGCGGAGCTGGCGTGAGATCGGGCTCGGCTTCACCGGCCGCGCGGACGCGGGCACCGGGCGCCCGTCCACCTCGCTCTGGGCGATGCCCGGCGCGGAGCTGGTGGAGGTCATCGACTCCAGCGCGGCGCACAGCTCTCCAGCCTGCGCGTAGCGCGCGTCCGGGTCCTGCTCCAGCAGGCGCTCCACCACCCCGTCCACGCGCGGGTCCAGCCCAGGCGCCTTCGCGGAGGGGAGCTTGAAGCGCCCCAGGGGCAGCTCGCCGGTGAGCGCCTCGTAGAGGATGACGCCCAGCGAGAAGAGGTCCGCGCGCCCATCCACGTTCTTCGCGTCGCGGCGCTGCTCGGGGGCCATGTAGTTCAGCGTGCCCATGGCCACCGAGGTCGCGGTGAGCTGCAAGCGCGAGTCCGGCGCGCGGATGCCCGCCAGCCCGAAGTCCGCCACCTTCACGTGCCCGCGCCCGTCCAGCAGGATGTTCTCCGGCTTCAGGTCGCGGTGGATGATGCCCTTGTCGTGCGCGCACTCGATGGCGCGCGCCACCGCCAGGAGGAGCTTCAGCCCGCGCTCCGGCGTGAGCCCCGCGGACATCGCCTCGCGCAGCGAGCGGCCCTCCACGTACTCCATGACGAAGTAGTAGTGCTCACCCGCAACGCCGCGGTCGATGATCTGGATGATGTTCGGGTGGTTCAGCGCCGCCAGCGCCGTGGCCTCCTTCTCGAAGCGCGTGACGAACTCAGGGTCCTTCGCCAGCCGCGGAGGCAGCAGCTTCACCGCCACCGTGCGCCCCAGCGACTGCTGCCGCGCCAGCCACACCTCGCCCATGCCGCCGCGCCCGAGCAGCTCCAGCAGCTCGAAGCCGGGCAGGTCCACCTTGCCGCCCCCCACGAAGGTGCCCGCCTCCGCCCCGTCCGGGGCCGAGCGCGGGTCGTCCGCCCCCGTCTTCGCGGACGAGCGCACCAGCGTCGCCGCCACGGAGGCATCTTCGAAGACGGGACTCGACGGGACGGCCACCCCGCTGGTCCCCGCCTCCGGCGCCGGGACGCCCGGCAGCCCAGTGCCACCGCCATTCGTCACGGGCGACGGCGCGCGGGAGCTGGACACCTCGGTGCCCGGCGCCGACTCCGGCTCCGTTTGTGGCACCGCCGTCGGCCGGCCAGAGGTCCCCGCCACGGACGGGTGACGCTCCGGGCCGCTGGCGCCCGTGGGCACGAAGGTGTTGCGCGCCACCTCGGCGGCCACGTCCAGCCGGCGGGCCTCGAAGCGGATGCCGCAGCGGCACTGCACACGCTGACCGCTGACGTACACCCGGACGTCATGCACGTGGCCACAGTTGGGGCACGCCTGCATCGTGGAGGTCATGCGCGGCGCGAGGAAGAAGCGGCCGTGGTGTATTCCAGGCCGTGGACGCGGTAGGTCGGCACGGCCTTCTCCTTGCCCTTCACCTGGAGGGCCGGCAAGCCCTCCACGTCGAAGCCGGCGCCCGCCCTGCGCACCGTGGACTCGGAGGCCAGCACCTCACCGCTCTTCGCCATGCCGCACAGGCGCGAGGCGGTGTTCACCGTGTCGCCAATGGCGGTGAACTCGTGGCGCTCGGCGCTGCCCATGTAGCCCACGACGGCCTGCCCGGTGTTCACCCCGATGCCGACCTCGATGGGCTGCTTCCCCTCCGCCACGCGCTTGCGGTTCAGCTCGTGCACCGCGTCCTGCATCTCCAGGGCGGCGCGCAGCGCGCGGGCGGCGTCGTCCGGGTGTGACAGCGGCGGCCCCCAGACGGCCATGACACAGTCCCCAATGAACTTGTCCAGGTTCCCCTCGTGACGAAACACCACGCCGGCCATCGCGGTGAAGAAGGCGTTGAGCATGGCCACCACCTCTTGCGGAGAGTCGTTCTCCGAGATGGTGGTGAACCCACGGATGTCCGCGAACAGGCAGCTCACCTCCGCGAGCCGGCTCTGCGCCAGGTCCTCCGTCTCGCCGGCGATCACCGCGTCGGCGACGGCCTTGGACAGGAAGCGGCTCAGCTCCGCGCGCGTCACCGCCTCGGCGCGGATCTGCTCCGCCAGCGCGGCGTTCTCCAGCGCGATGCTGGCCTGCGCGGCGATGCCGGAGAGGATGGTCAGGTCCTTCTCCGAGAAGGCGTTGATCTGCTGGCGGCTGTCCAGGAAGAGCACCGCCTGGATCTTCCCGTTCACCTTCAGCGGCACCGCCATGGCGGACCGGATGCCCTGCGCGACGATGCTCTCCGCCGCGGAGAAGCGCTCGTCGATGATGGCGTCCGCCGTCAGCACCGCCTTGCCCGTCTCCACCACCCGCTTGAGCACGGTGTCGGACAGCATGACGCTGACGGCCTTGTCGGAGCGGTGGTGCACCGCCGATGGGATGAACTCGCCGTTCGCGGCCACCTTCAGGATGACGCCGTGGTCGGCGGCCAGGAGCTGGAAGGCCACCTTGAGGATCTGCTCGAAGAGGCCCGTCTGGCTGCCCTGCAGGCTCACCTGCCGGTGGAACTCGTGGGCGATGCGCAGCTTCTCGTAGTCGCGGCGCAGGGCCTCCACGTCCGACACCTGCTCGGCGGGCCGGAAGTTCTGCGGCACCTGGTCCATCTGCGCCAGGAAGGCCGGCATGGAGATGGACTGCGCCACCACCGTCACGCCCGGCGCGGTGTGCGCGAGGTCGGCCGCTGGCGGCTCGCCGCCGTGGAAGATGAGCCGCGAGGCGCCCAGGGAAATCTCGTCCCCGTCGCGCAGCTTGAGCTCCTTCACCCGGCGGCCATTCACGAAGGTGCCGTTGGACGAGCCCAGGTCCTTGAGGATGAAGTCCTTGCCCACGCGCTCGATGAGCGCGTGCTCCTTGGACACCTCCCGGTCGACCAACCGCAGCGTGTTCGACGGGTGCCGCCCCAGGGACGTCGCTGGCCCCAGCGGAAACTCTCCGAGCGTACCGTCCGCGAAGCGCCCTGTCAGACGGGGGCCGCGAATCTGCCCGGGTTTGGGAGCGAATGGGACGGGGGACTGGCTCACGCGGAAATCCTCACCGGCCCGGACACTACCAGAGCCCATCGGCACCGGGGAACGCTCGGAAATCTTCACTGCACGGCCGATCAGCGTCCGACGCCCCGGACGGCCCCCCGGCGGCCGGGCCTAGCGCTGGGCGCCGCCGGTCCGGATGGCCAGGCCCACGCTCGGCATCAGGGCCACGCCGCCCAGGTCCCGCTCCACGCCGAAGAGCCGGGGCTTGCTGCGGAAGTAGCCCCCCGTCACCTCGGCGTAGACGTGGACGTACTTGTAGCCCAGCGCGAGCCCGACCGTGGAGCCCACGAAGTGACTGCCCACCGTCGCGGGAAGCGACGCGTCGAAGCCCGTCACCGGTTTTCCCTGCTGTGCGTAGTCCACCAGCCGGGCGTCCAGCCGGGTGTGGCTGTAGATGTATTTGGGCGCCGCGTAGAGCTTGAAGATGTCTCCCCAGTCGGCGCTCAGGTAGAGGGGCACCTCCACGTCGTAGCGGCTGAAGTCCCCCATCTTCACGACCTCCAGGACGTCCAGGACCGGGCTGCTGAAGAAGTGCCGGGCCACCCCCACCCCCAGCGCGACATCGAAGGAGCGCTGGCCCGGCTCCAGGAAGCGCCCCACCCCGGCCTCCCCTCCGCTGGACAGCTGCACCTTGAGGTCCCCCCGCAGGGAGATGCCGCTGTAGCGCAGGCCCACGTCCACCCGGTCCACCACGCCCACCCGGACCATCAGCTCCGGGTTCACGCCCGGTGGGGCCACCATCAGCGCCACCCCCGCCGTGAGCAGCTCCTGCTGGGCCTCCTCGCTCAGCGAGTAGGGGCGGTCCGACTCCACCGCGTCCCGGGCCGCCTCGCCCTGCTCGATGCCGGCGTCCACCACTCGGACGATGGTGCCCACCGGGACGAAGAAGCCCGCCCCGCCCGATACCTGGACCTGCCCCGGCGCCAGCGTCCGAGCCGTCTGCTGCGTGGAGAGCGTCGAGGCGCAGCCCGAGAGCAACGCCAGGAACAGCCAGGGAAGAAATCGCATGGAAAACCACGTTATCTCCTTTCTGGCGCAGATGCTTCATTCCGGGGCGCCGCGCTGGTAAGGGGGCGCCGTGCGAATCAAACAAAAGCCCGAGGACTTCTCCGTCAAGGAGTCATACCGTTTCGACGAGGTCGACTCGGGACGTCACCGCGTCTACTTGATGGACAAGCAGAAGCTGTCCACGTTCGACGCCGTGACGCGTCTTCGGGACGCCTTCGGCCTCAAGCCGGGCGCCATCAGCTACTGCGGTCTCAAGGACAAGCAGGGCCGGACCGAGCAGATCATCGCGGTGGACGGCGCCGACGTGGACATGCAGGAGCCCGACCTGCGCCTGAAGTACCTGGGCCGGACGGACAAGCCGCTGTCCGCCGCGAACATCACGTCCAACCGCTTCTCCGTCACGGTGCGCTCGCTCCAGCCGGAGTCGCTGGGGCCCCTCAACCAGGCCGCCGCGGAGGTCAACCGCCTGGGCGTGGTCAACTACTTCGACAGCCAGCGCTTCGGCTCGCTCAAGCACGGCCAGGGCTTCATCGCCAAGGACCTCATCCGGGGGGACTTCGAGGCCGCGCTCCACAACTACATGGCCAAGCCGTCCGAGCTGGACCGGACGGAGGACGCCAAGATCAAGGCCTTCTGGAAGGAGAACTGGGGCCGCTGGGACGCGCGCGTCCCCTACGAGGGCACGCGCAAGTACCACCGCGTCCTCAAGTCCCTGCGCGACCAGCCGGGCGACTACCTCCGCGCCTTCCTGCAGATCGACGCGGACTACCGCGCCATCCTGCTCTTCACCTACCAGAGCTTTCTCTGGAACGAGGGCGTGCGGCGCTACCTCCAGCTGATGCTGCCGCGCGAGCACCTCTTCCCCATGCGCTACCAGGCCGGCACGCTGCTGTTCCACCGCGACGCCAGCCCGGAGGTGCTGCGCACCCTGCGCGACGCGACCTTCCCCCTGCTCGCCCCCAACACCACCTTCAGCGACCCGAAGGTCGAGGAGGCCGTGCGCTGGGTGCTGGGCCGCGAGAAGCTCGGGCTGGAGGACCTGCGCATCCCCGGCGCCGAGCGCCGGCTCTACTTCAAGCACGAGGAGCGGCCCCTGCTGTCGTTCCCGCACAAGCTCGTCGTGGGCCGCACGCAGGCGGACGAGCTCAACCGCGGCGCCATCAAGGTCAACGTCGCCTTCACCCTGCCGCCCGGCGCCTACGCCACCCTGGTCATCAAGCGGCTGTTCCACTTCGACTACGCCGAGGACAGCCCGGAGACCATCCGCGCCTCGCAGCGCCCGAAGCTCGCCCAGGCCGAAGCCGAAGCCGCCGCGCACGAGCCCTCCAGCCGCCGGGGTCCCCCCCTCCGCGACGCCAGCACCACGCGCCGCGCGCCTGGAGGCCGGGGCGCTCCGGGCGCGACCTCCGCCCGCCGCCCGGTTGGCGACCGCGACACGCGAGGCCCCGGCCGCCGCCGTGCCGCCGCCAGCGAGGTGGACCTCCTGGAGCCCGCCGCCGGCCGCGCGCGCACGCTCGCCAGCCAGGCGCCCGCCCCCAAGCCCGTGGAGCCGCCCGTGCCCCTGGGCTTCCGGGAGCGCCAGCGCCAGCGCAAGCAGGCCCTGGAGACCGCCCGCGCGGAGAGCGAGGCCAAGCGCGCCCAGAAGGCCAAGCCCAAGAAATCACGGAAGAAATAAAGATGTACGTCCCGGATGCAATGAGGGCACGGGCGCGCCGTAGGACAGGGCGTGAACGCTCTTGCCCTCGACGACGCCCCCGGGACGCTCGCCCATGCCATCGGGATGCTGATGGCGGATGAGGCTCCTCCGCTGCCCTGGAAGGCGGATGTACAGGCCGCGCGCCGTGGCGACCCGTCCGCCTTCGAGGCCCTGGTGCGCAGCGTGCAGCGCCCCGTCTACGGCCTGGCGCTGCGGCTGCTCCAGAGCGAGGCAGAGGCCGCCGAGGTGGCGCAGGAAGCGCTGCTCCGCGCGTATCAGAACCTCCACCGGTATGATGACTCGCGCCCGTTCGACCTCTGGGTGCTGGCCATCACCCGCAACCTCTGCCTGGACCTGCTCCGCCGCCGCAGCCGGGTGCGCACCGAGGAGCTGGAGCCCATGAAGGAGGTGCTCCCCAGCGGCGAGGCCTCGCAGGAAGACGGCGCCATCGCCCGGGAGGAGCGGCAGTCGCTGGAGGAGGCCATGGCCACCCTGTCCGTCGAGGACCGGGAGGTGCTCGCCCTCTATTACGTCCAGAAGCGCACGACGAAGGAGATCGCCCAGATCATGGGCTGCGCTCCTGGCACCATCATGGCCCGGCTCTTCCGGGCCCGTGAGAAGCTGCGCAAGAAGATGACGGCCGAGGAGGCTCCGCGATGAATCCCCACCTGTGCCCCGACCTCGAAGTCCTCTTCACGGAGCTGGAGGCGGGCGAGAGCTCCGCGCTCGACCACGCCGCCGGATGCGAGGCCTGCGCCGCCGTGCTGGAAGAGCACCGGCTGATGGAGCAGGACCTGTACCGGCTGGCGGACCCCCTCCCTCCGCCCACGCTGGTGGCCAGCGTCATGGCGCGCGTGTCCGCCGAGCCCGTCCCCCGGCGCCGGGAGGTCTGGTCCGGGCTGGCCATCCTGCTGACGTCCATGGTGGGCGGGCTGGGCTACCTGGTGATGAGCGACCAGGCGCTCGGCCGCCTGGGAACCGGGCTGGCCTCCGTGCTGGTTCAGGGGCGGCCCTTCGTGGAGGGCGTGCTCAGCGGCATCCACGCGCTGTGGTCCACGGCGGGCCTGACGGTGGCCTGCACCCTCGCCTTCCTCCTCCTGACCCCCCTGTTCGGCCTCAAGCGGCTCGTCGGCACCGGGCCCACCCCTTCCGGAGCGTGAGCGCACCATGAAGATCATCTCGAGAGTCCTCTTCCCCGCTCTGCTGCTCGGCGCCCCCATGGCGCTCGCCCAGGACACCGCCCCGCGGGCCGGCGTGAGCGCGCCCGCGGCCAGCACCGTCGACATCAGCTTCCGCGGCACCCTGCGAGACGCCCTCAAGACGATCGCCGACAAGGGGGGCCTCAACCTGGTCGTCACCGGCGACCTGGACTCGCCCGCCGAGGTCCACCTGCGCGGCGTCACCGCCAGCCAGGCGCTGCGCACCGTGGCCCGCGCCTACTCGCTGCGGCTGGACCAGGACGGCACCATCTACACGCTGCGCCCCATGACGGAGCAGGAGAAGCGCGCCGCCGCCTCGGGCGAGAGCGAGCCCGCCGAGTCCCAGGCCGAGCCCGCAACGCCGCCGGTCGCCCCCCCCGCGCCCATCGTGGTGGCGCCGCCCACCCCGCCTGTCGTGCCGGAGCGGATCCCCGAGGAGATCCGGGAGGAGATGAAGCGCGCCCGGGACGAGATGAAGCGGGCCCGCGACGAGGTGCGCCGCAACATGCGCCGCTCCGGCAGCCGCAACGTGGTGGCGCGCGGACAGAACCTGGAGGTGAAGGAAGGCCAGACGGTGGAGAGCGCCGTGGTGTACGGCGGCAACCTGGTGGTGAATGGCCACGTCAAGGATGACGCGGTCGCCTTCGGCGGCAACCTGGAGGTCCACGGCCGCGTGGACGGTGACGCCCACGCCTTCGGCGGCAACGTCATCCTCGGGCCGGACGCGCACGTGGAGGGCGACGTGTCTGCCTTTGGCGGCTCCGTGGAGCGCGACGACGCCGCGCAGGTCGACGGCAGCATCGAGTCCTTCGGCGGCGCCGGCATTGGCCGCATGGTGGCCGGCGAAATCAAGAAGGGCATGAAGGACGCCAAGGGGCCGTCCGAGCGCCGCAGGGAGCGGGATGACGGCGCGGGCCTGGCGGGCTTCATCCTCACCTTCGCGGTGCTCTTCGGGCTCGGCTTCCTGGGGCAGATGTTCTTCCCCGCGCGAATGAAGCAGCTGGGCGAGGAGGTCCGCCGCAAGCCCGCGCTCACGGGCGTCGTCGGCCTCCTGGGGCTGATGGCCATGATCCCCCTGACGGTGGTGCTGTGCATCACCATCATCGGAATCCCGGTGGCGCTGGTGCTGTGGATGGCCACCCCCCTGGCGGCGGCGCTGGGCTACGCGGCGGTGGCGAGCGAGCTGGGGACGAAGCTGCCCATCCTCCGGGGCCGGAAGACGCAGGCGGTGGTGCTGGCCCTGGGCCTGCTGGTGCTGATGGTGGTGGGCGCCCTCCCCATCGTGGGCCCGGTGATCACCACGCTGGTCGCGCTGATGGCCCTGGGCGCGGTGATCCGCACCCGCTTCGGCCAGCGCCCGCAGGGCATGCCCGAGCCCATCATCCCTTCGAGCGAGCAGCCCCTCTGACAGGGATTGCCGGGTGCTTTGCCCGGTGCGTCACGCACGGAACGCGAGTCTTCACGGGGATCGTCACGGGCACTTCACGGCCCGAGGCGGTCCCCGCCCCTTTTTCCGTGTGCGCCTTAGACAAGCTCGCACGCGCCATCACCGCGCCTGTCGGGCAGGCATGTTGGGCATGGCGCGTCATGCCCTCAGAGGCTTTGACCCCCCGGTCCGCGTAAGCCATTTTGCGAGAACCGATATGCGACGCCTCCCCGACGTACCGCCTCGCGGGCGGGCCATCACCGTGGACCTCGAGGGCGAGAGCATCCCCGCCATCGAGGGTGAGCCGGTGGCGTGCTCGCTCGTTGCCGCGGGCGAGCCCATGCTGGCCCGCTCCATCAAGTACCACCGTCCGCGAGGCCCCTACTGCTTCGCTGGCGCCTGCTCGCATTGCCTGATGCGGGTGGACGGTGTGCCCAACGTCTACGCGTGCCGCACCCCCGCGCGCGACGGCATGAAACTGGAGCGGCAGAACGCCTACCCCTCCGCCTCCGTCGACATCTTCGAGAGCATCGACTGGTTCTTCCCCAAGGGCATGGACCACCACGAGATGTTCGCCGGCGTGCCGGTGGCCGAGCAGGTGATGGCCAAGGTGGCGCGGCAGCTCGCCGGCCTGGGCCTGCTGCCCCGCGAGCCCGCCCCGGACGTGGCCCCCGCGCGCACGGTGCGCACCCGCGTCGCGGTGGTGGGCGGCGGCGCCGCGGGCCTGGCGGCGGCGCGCGTGCTGGCCGGGCGCGGCGTGGACTTCCTGCTCTTGGAGCGGGACGCGTGGCTCGGCGGGCGGCTCGCGCACGGCGCTCCGGAGCCGGGCGCCCCGGCCATCGACGACGTCAGCAGCTTCCCGGCCGGCAGCGTGCTCACGCAGGCCACGGCCCTGGGCCTCTATGACGACGACGCGGGACGCTTCCTCGCGGTGGGCCTGCTGGAGGCGGGGCAGCCGCGCCTGCTGAAGGTGTACGCGGAGCGCTTCCTGCTCACGCCGGGCGGCCACCCTCCGACGCTGCCCTTCGAGAACAACGACCTGCCCGGCGTCTACGCGGGCCGCGCGGCCAGCCTGCTGCTGCGCCGCTATGCCGTGGCGCCCGAGTCCGCGGCCCTGGTGGGCTGGGGCGCGGAGCTGCACGCGCTGGCGAACCTGCTCCACGAGCGCGGTGTGAAGGTGGTGGCGGTGGTGGACCTGCGGGACGCCCCGCCCGCGGGCGCCCACGCCGCGGCGGTTCGCGGCAGCGAGCCCAGGGCCCACGGCCTGCGCGGCGTGAGCGCCTTCAGCTTCACGCGCGAGGGCGGCGGCCGGGAGAAGGTGGCGTGTGACGCGGTGCTGGTGTCCGTCCCCGTCAGCCCCAGCTTCGAGCTGGCGCGGCAGGGCGGCGCGAAGGTGCCCTTCGACGAGGAGCGCGGGCTCTTCGTGGTGGAGGTGGACCCGGAGGGCCGCACCCACGCGGCGGACGTGTTCGCCGCCGGAGACGTCACGGGTGGAGGCTCCGCGAAGGACGCGGCGGCGGCCGGGCGGCGCGCGGCCGAGGCGCTGGTGGGAGGGCTGTCATGAGCAAGGCGATGATCTGCTCCTGTGAGGACGTCACCGTCGACGACATCCGTCACGCGGTGTCCCGGGGCTTCTGCGACGTGGAGTCGGTGAAGCGCTACACCGGCTTCGGCACGGGCATCTGCCAGGGCAAGAGCTGCACGGCCGCGGTGGCCGCGCTGCTGGAGAAGGAGAAGGCGCTCAAGCCCGCGGCGGTGGTGCCCTTCACGCCGCGCCCGCCGCTCTACCCCACCGAGCTGCGGCTGATGGCGTCCGCGCCGGTGGACGAGTCCCAGCCCCCCGTGGGAGGGCTGCCGCAGGAGGTGGACCACTTCCCCGCGGCGCTGCGCCCGGAGGGGCCGGTGCCCGCGAAGGCGAAGGTGGTCATCATCGGCGGCGGCATCATGGGCCTGGCGCTGGCGTACAACCTGGCGCGCGCCGGTGAGACGGACGTGGTGGTGCTGGAGCGCGGCTACCTGTGCGCGGGGGCGTCCGGCCGCAACGGCGGCGGCGTGCGCATGCAGTGGGGCACGCCCTCGCTGGTGGAGCTGGCCAAGCGCTCCATCGAGCTGATGAAGGGCTTCGCGCGCGAGCTGGGCATCAACGTGTGGCTGCGCCAGGGCGGCTACCTCTTCCTCGCGAAGACGAAGCCGGTGGCGCAGCGGCTGGAGCGCAACGTCTCCCTGCACAACCGCTTCGGCGTGCCCACCCGCCTCATCACCCCGGACGAGGCGCGCGACATCGTCCCCGGCCTCACGATGAAGGACAGCCTCATCGCATCGTACAACCCGGAGGACGGCGTCATCTTCCCCTGGCCCTTCCTCTGGGGCTACGCGCAGGGCTGCCAGAAGCGCGGCGTCCGCGTGGAGACGTACACGGACGTCACCGGCTTCGAGACGAGCGGCGGACAGGTCCGCAAGGTGAAGACGACGCGCGGGGACATCGCCTGCGACACCGTGGTGCTCGCCGCTGGCGCCTGGAGCCCCCAGGTCGCGAAGCTGGCCGACGTGAAGCTCCCCAACGAGCCGCACCGGCACGAAATCCTCAGCACCGAGCCGCTGAAGCCCTTCCTGGGGCCGCTCGTCTCCGTGCTCGACAGCGGCCTCTACTTCAGCCAGTCCATGCGCGGTGAGATCGTGGGCGGCATGGGGGACGCCAAGGAGCCCGCCGGCCTCAACATGGGCAGCACCCTGCGCTTCGTGTCGCGGTTCGCGCAGGCGCTGATGGAGCAGCTCCCCCAGGTGGGCCACGTGAAGGTGCTGCGCCAATGGGCCGGCTGCTATGACGTGACGCCGGACAACAACCCCATCCTCGGCCGCACGCCGGGCCTGGACAACCTGCTCCAGATGTCCGGCTTCGTGGGCCACGGCTTCATGATGGCCCCCGCCGTCGCCGAGCGGATGGCCCGGTGGATGGCCACGGGCGAATCCGACGAGCTCTTCACCCGCTTCAACCTCCGCCGCTACACCGACGCCGCCGGCCACGCCCGCGAGTTCGGCACCGGGACGCTGGAGCGCGAGGACATGGTCATCGGCTGAGACACGGGGCCCCTCGCCGGGCACGCCGCCCTCACCTTACGCAGGTGAGGGCTCCCCCGCCGTGGGCAGCACGGGTGGGGCTTGCCGCGGGAGGCGCAACGCCTCCCGCTGCACGCCTCGCAGGGCGATCCGTCCCAGGCCGCGCTTGAGGCCGCGAGGGAGCAGCGGCAGCAGCCGCATCACCCACCGGTGCCCCAGCCCCGGGTACACCTGGGCCGCGCCCCGCTCGAAGCCCGCCAGGGCCTCGCGGGCGCACTGCCGCAACGACAGGTGGAAGAAGGGGGCCAGCTCGTCGTCCGCCTCCGCTCCGGTCTCCCACAGCGGGCCGGGCGCCACGCGCGTCACCGTCACGCCCTGCCCCTCCACCTCCAGGCGCAGCGCCTCCGTGAAGCCGTCGAGGAAGCGCTGCGTGGCCGCGAAGGTGGCCGAGCCCGGGAGGATGAGCTGCGCCGCGCCGGAGCCGATGTTGAGGATGCCGCCGCGGCCCCGCTCCAACATGGGCTTGAGCAGCCGGTGCGTCAGCAGCGCCGGCGCCCAGACGTTGGCGCGCAGCATCGCCTCCACGCGCGCCCATCCCTCCTGGGCAAACAGCCCCTGGTCACCCTCCGCGGCGTTGTTCACCAGCACGTCCACGCGGACGAACTGCGCCTCCAGCGAGGCGAGCAGCGCGTCCACCTGTCCTGGATCACACACGTCGCAGGACTCCACGAGCACACCCAGCGTCGGATAGGCCAGGAGCAGCTCATCGCGCAGGGGCTCCAGCGCCTGCGCCTGCCGATCCACCAGCACCAGGGTGCGAACCCGCCGCGCGAGCAGCCGGGCGAGCTCCCGGCCGATGCCCCGCGCGGCGCCGATGATGAGGACGGTTCCTTGTTCGATAGGGAGAGGACGCATGGAGGAATCCCCGCTTTCGGTGAGGTGCCCATCCTGCGCATGCCTTGCGCGAGGTGCCGCCCTCCCCGCAGGGTCTGCATGGCCGGGCCCCAAGCGGCCGGGCAGGTCCCTGGCACGGCACTTCCATCTGGAGCGGGCCATGACCAGAAAACAAGACATGGCGACCGTTTCCCGAATCCTCGTTCCCGTGGACCTGTCGGACGGCTCTCGGGAAGTCATCGACTACGCGGTGAAGATTGCGCGGCCCTTCAACGCCTCGGTGGAAGTGGTCCACGCGTGGGAGCCGCCCCAGTACGTGGCGCCCGACCTGCTCGTGGCCGCGCCGGGGTGGAACTCCCAGTCCCTGGAGCAGGTCGCCGTCGAGACGGCGACGAAGGAGCTGGCCGCGCAGGTCAACCAGGGCGACTCGCCCGGCGTACCAGTGAGCCAGAAGATCGTCGTGGGCGAGGCGGCCTCCACCATCCTCGACCTCGCCGAGCAGGAGAAGTGCGACCTCATCGTCATGGGCACCCATGGCCGGCGCGGCCTGCCCCGGCTGCTGCTGGGGAGCGTGGCGCAGAAGGTGGTCGCCCGCGCCTCCTGCCCGGTGCTCACCCTCCACCTCTCCGAGGCCAGGTAGCCCGCCGGCCGGGCGCCCCGCTCAAGGCCGGGGAGCGGGCGCGGCCGCCGAGGCGGCTTGCGCCCCGGCCTTCCGGCGCGCGGCCAGCACCGTCGGCACGGCGAGCACCGCCATGGCGGCGATGACGAGCGCCGCGCCCACCAGCTCCAGGGGCCCCGCCCCGGGCTGCCCCAGGGTGACGGCAAGCACGCCGGTGGCCAGCACGCCCGCCAGCACGCTGGAGGCGCGGTTCACCGGCACGCAGAAGGCATTCTCCCGCCCGTCCAGGAGGATGAGGGCGCCGAAGATACCCGTGCCCTGGGACAGCAGCCCCACCGCCACCTCGGTCCACAGGTGCCCCCGCGACACGGCCTCCACGAAGCCCGCGCGGATGTCGCCGCACACACCGCCGCCCCCCACGAGGGCCAGCAGCGCCAGCGTGCCCACCAGCACCGGCGTGGCCACCATCTGCTCCTCCACGAAGTAGCGGATGGACACCTCGCGCTCGCCGGACTTGGCCAGGTTGCTCATGGCCCGCAGCCGGAAGAAGTAGGCCGCCAGGTACACACCCACGTCCACCGCGGCCAGGAGCGTCAGCGTGGGGCTCACCGCCGAGCCCGCGGCCACCGCCACCGCCGCGAAGCTCAAGCCCAGCGCCACCCACGAGGGCCAGCGCACACGCCTCCCGCTGAGGACGTCCACCACGGGCGCCAGCACCAGCACGCCGCCGCGCATCAGCAGCATCATGAAGACGATGGACGCCCCCGGCAGGGTGTACGCCAGCGTCGTGGTGCCGATGATGGCCGCCGAGCAGATCCCCGACAGCAGCGTCCACCGCCCCGGCGCCGGCACCCGGACGCCCAGCACCTCGCGGTGCCCCGCATGGCGCCACCAGCGCATCACCGACAGGAAGATGAACATGCCCACCAGCGACGCCGAAGTGCTCACCGGCAGCAGCGTGAAGCCGGAGATGCGTTGCGACATGCCCGGCAGGGAGCCGTCGGACAGCGCCTTCGTGAGCGCGCTGTAGGGGGCATAGGCCGCGAAGTAGCCCAGGGCATACGCCCAGATGCTCAGGTCACGGGCGTCATCGTCTTGGAGGGGCGTGGTGGGCAGGGTGTGTTCCGGGGTGAGGGGCCAGGCAACGATAATGCAAGCAACACGCCGGGCCCATGGCGTTGCCGATGCAATCGCGGCGGGCGTGGCGCGTATCGCGGGGTGTCCCGGCAGTCACAGGAACCCTCCATGCGCGCGTCCCCTCTCGCCACCCTGGCCCTCGGCCTCGCCCTCTCCACCCCCGCCCTCGCCGCGGATGCCGCGAAGCCATCCAAGGACTGGAAGGTGGTGTGCGCCACCCAGTCGAAGGACGGCAGCCGCGCCGTCCAGGGCACGGACCTGGTCATCGAGGCCGGGGAGAAGGTGAAGGACGGCGTCGCCGTGGAAGGTGACGTCATCGTCCGCAAGGGCGCGGTGGTGGAGGACGTCGTCGCCATCCGGGGCCGCGTCATCGTCGAGGCCGGCGCCCGGGTGACGGGCAACGCCGTGTCCCTGGGCGGCGAGGTCCGCGTCCACAAGGGCGCCACCATCGAAGGCAACGCCATCGCCCTCGGGGGGCGGCTGAAGGTGGATCAGCAGGACTCGGTGAAGGGTGACAAGGTCAGCCTGTCCTTCGAGCTTGGCGGCCGCGACATCGTGCGCGGCTTCATCGAGGACGCGCTCAACGAAAGTACGGGCTGCCACATCGTCGACAAGGACGACAAGGACGTCTGAGTCACGCGGCGCCGACGGGCCCCGGAGGCACGGCCGCCTCCGGCCCGGTGCGCGTCAGCGGCATCAGCGAAGCGCGCAGCGAGAGGATCTGCTCACGCGCCAGCGCCTTCAGCGTCTCCACGTCCGCGAGCGTCATGCCCTTGGTGGAGATGGGCGTGCCCACCGTCACCAGCCCACGCGAGGTGGCGAAGCGCCAGGAGTGCTTCGGCAGCGCCCGCCGCGTCCCACACACCGCCAGGGGCAGCACGTCCGCCTGCGCCTCGATGGCCAGCCGGAACGCCCCATCCTTGAAGGGCAGCAGCTCGTCCGTCTTCGAGCGCGTCCCCTCCGGGAAGATCATCACCGGCATGCCCTTGGCCAGCCACTGGCGGCACTTCGCCATGGCGCCCGTCGCCGAGTCCCGATCCCCGCGATGCACGGGGATGTCCCCCGCCATCCACATGCTCCAGCCCACCACGGGAATCTTGAAGAGGCTGGCCTTGCCCAGCCACTTCATCTCCCACGGCAGGTGCGAGATGAGGAACGGGTCCGCGTTGGACTCGTGGTTGCTCACCACCACCGTGTTCGGCCCCACCCCGCCCGGCACCGCGCCGTGTACGCCGAAGCGCCAGTACGGCGTCAGCTTCGCCGCGGTGACGCCGATGAGCCGGAAGCACCGCCCCGTCACGTAGCGCTTGCGGTCGAAGGGCCAGGTGACGATGGCCAGCACCAGTTGCACGAAGAAGCCAACCAGCGCCACCAGGCCAATCTCGATCCACGTCCAGATGGAGAGCAGTGCGTTCATGCGAGCCTCGAACAAGCGTCAGCGAACCGCGGGGTCCAGATCCACGCTCACCGGACAGTGGTCCGAGCCAGGTACGTCCGGGTGGATGCCGGCCTTGCGCACGTAGGCCATGGCCGCCGGCGAAGCCAGGACATAGTCGATTCTCCAACCAATATTCTTCTCGCGCACGCCGGCGCGCTGGCTCCACCACGAGTAGTGCCCCCCACCCGTGTTGAAGTGACGGAAGGTGTCCACCCAGCCGGCGCGAATCCACCGGTCGAACTCCTCCCGCTCCTCGGGGCGGAAGCCGCTCGTCTCGCGGTTCTCCCGGGGCCGCGCCAGGTCGATGTCTTGATGCGCCGTGTTGAAGTCCCCCACGACCAGCACCCTGCCGCCATCGCGCAGGGGCTTCTCCAGCCGCTCGAAGAGGCGCCGGTAGAAGCTCAGCTTGTAGGGGATGCGGCTGAGGTCCCGGTCCTTCCCGTTCCCATTGGGGAAGTAGCCGTTCACCACCGTCAGCTTGCCGAAGCGGGCTATCTGTAGCCGCCCCTCGACGTCCAGCTCGTCCACGCCGAGCACCGTGACGACCTCGTCAGGCTCCAGGCGGCTGTACAGGCCCACTCCGCTGTAGCCCGGCCGCTCCGCCGCCACGAAATGCGTCTTCCACCGCGGGGGGGAGCGCACCTCGTCGGGGAGCTGGTCGGCGCGCGCGCGGACCTCCTGAAGGGCCACGACTTGCGCGCGGCACCCCGCCAGCCAGGGCAGGAAGCCCTTACGGTGCACCGAGCGCAGTCCGTTCACGTTCCACGAAACGACTCGCACGGGGAAGGCTTATGGCCCGCCCCGCGCGGCATTACCAGCCCCGACCGCCCACACGGGCAGTCGGGGCCGGTGGACGGCCTGCTACGGCTCCGCGGGGCTCGCGCTGTTCTGCGGCTGACGCGTCGGGCGGATGATGAAGTCCGCCGCGTTGTCGTCCGAGTCGTAGCCGTTGCCAAGAAGCTCGTCCGCGCCGCCAATCCCCATGCTCCCCACGGTCGACGTGGCCGAGGCCTTGCGCTCGTAGCTGCCCGCCGCGGGCGGGACGCCCCCGATGCGGTTGCCCTCCGGCTCGTTGGCGTTGCTGCCGTAGCCCACCGTGTCGACCACCAGCGGCGAGGTGATGGGGTCCTTCAGCGCCAGCTCCGGGTAGCCCAGGCGGATGTGGCCCGCCGTCCCGCCCATCGCAATCGAGGTCCCGCAGCTCGCGTCACCCGGGGTGGTGCTGCCGCCCGAGTAACCCGTCGCCACCACCAGGAAGTAGCTCCGCGGCGCGATGCTGGCGCCCGCGGGCAGCGTGCAGCTGTTGTTGTAGCCGGCGGTGCCCGTGGCGGACTTGTACTGGAGCTTCCAGCCGCCCAGGTTCACCGTGCTCGACGTCGGGTTGTAGAGCTCGATGAACTCGTCGCCAGCGCCGCTCGGGCCGGCGGCCGCGAACTCGCTGATGACGACGTGGCCGGTGGAGACCGCGCTCACCTGGATCGCCGCGGCGATGGACTGGCCCGCCAGAGCAGCGACGAGCTGGCCCTCACCGCTCTCACCGCCCGCGGTGAAGTCGAACTTCGCGGACAGGCTGTTGGCCGGCACCGTCACCGTCGCCGACACCGTGCCGAGCGAGGTGGGCTCCAGCGCCAGCTGCACCACCGTGTCCTGCGCGGGGGGCACGTCCAGCTCCACCGTGAAGCCGCGGGTCTCGCCTGCGCTCACGGAGGCGACCTCGGGCGTGAGCATGGACAGCTCGGCCGCCTGGTTCGCCGCCAGCACCCGGACCGTGGCCTGGCGCGTCTCGTTGCCCAGCGTCGCCGTCAGCGTCGCCTTGTCCGTCTCCGGATCCGCGTCCACGTTCGCCGTCACCTGCACCGTGGCGGCGCGCTCGCCCGCAGCGATGCGCACCAGCCCGCCCTGCACGCTGACCGCGGGGCTGGACGACGCGACCTCCACCCAGACCTCCGCCGGAGCGTCCTCGCGCAGGCTCACCGTCAGCGCCTCGGGGAACGTCGGCGCCGTGGTGCCCGAGCGCGCGAAGGTGCCCGTCGGGCCGAAGCTGTCGAGCGAGACCTGGATCGTGCCGGCGTCCTCGCCCGTGCCCGCATCCGTACCGGCGTCGTCGTCAGGCCCCGGACCGCCGTCCAGGTCCGTTCCGGAGTCCGGCTCGCTGGAGCCACCGTCCTCTTCGCCGGTGCCGGCATCGTCCTCACCGGTGCCCGCGTCGTCGGGCGTGCCCGCGTCGTCCTCGATGATGATGCCACCGTCCTCTTCGGTACCGGCATCGTCCTCGCCGGTGCCCGCGTCCTCGGAAGTACCCGCGTCGTCCTCGATGATGACGCCACCGTCCTCTTCGGTACCGGCGTCGTCCTCGGTACCCGCGTCGTCCTCGGTACCGGCGTCGTCCTCGGTACCCGCGTCATCCGAGGTACCCGCATCAGGCGTGGGACGGCAGGTGTTCTCGCAGCCGTCGCCATTGATTCGGTTGCCGTCGTCACACGTCTCGCCGGCTTCGACGACGCCATTGCCACAGACGGCCCGGACCTCATCGGGGTCGTCGCCACAAGCGGACATGAAAAGGAGCAGTGCGGACAGCGGCGCCAGCAACTGCCGGAAGGACCAGGGCATGGTAGAGGAGTCTCCGTTGAAGCTTGAAGAGCCCCCTGCATCCCATAACTGTCGCCTTCAACGCAATCCGGGCGGCAGTTTCCGACTTCACTGGACCCTGCCCGGAGGCTCCGCGCTACCGGGCAAAACCGCCCTAAACCGGGGGGCGCGGGGCCTCCAGTCCGTGGTCCACGAGGAAGACCCGCACCGCGTCGGCAATCTCGGCGCCCGCCTCCAGGAGTCCCGCGTGACCCGCGTCGTCCACGCGCATCCAGTGGGCGTGCGGCATGATGTCACGCATGCGTTCCATCTCGCCCAGCGGCACCAGCAGGTCGTTGCTGGCGGCGACGATGAGCGTGGGCACCTCCACCGTTCTGGCCACATCCCAGGCGTGGCCCTCCACCATCCCCCGGAGGCTGTACCAGTAGGCCCTGGGGCTCATCCGCCGCAGGGCGTACATGAACTCGTCGATGTCCGCCCTCGGCGCGCGAGCCCGGAGCGCCCCCACCATGCGGCCCAGGGGGTAGGCGAAGCGGCTCGCCATCACCGCGTGGGCCACGGGCACCGCCAGGGGCAGCGTGGGCGTGGCCAGCTTGAGCACGGCCCGGGCGGCGGACAGGAAGGCGCGGGCGGCGGCGGTGTCCACCCCGGAGCCGAACGCCCCCGGCGCCCCGGCGATGAGCGTCATCGACGGCACCAGGTCCGGCCGCCGCCGGTAGAGGTCCAGCAGGACGCGCACGCCCATGGAGAAGGCCACGTGATGCGGCGGCCGTCCGTCCCCCCGGGCCATCACCGCCTCGGTGACGCGCTCCAGGTCTCCCACATGCACGGGGATCTGATAGCCGTCGCCCAGGGACTCGTCGCTGCTGCCGTGCCCCCGGTAGTTCCAGTGCACCACCCGGTGGTCCTGCTCCAGGTTGCCCACCAGGTAGCGCCAGAAGTTCTCCGACGAGCCGATGCCGTTCGTGAGCAGCACCGTGGGCCGGCGTGCCAGCTCCGCGTCGGCGGTGACCTCCCGGAGGTTGCCGAAGTGGGTATGCCAGGCGACCCGGGAGCCATCCGGGGCGATCACGAAGCGCGTGGTGCGTCGGTAGGGCATGCCAGCTCCAACCATGGGGCGTCCGCGTCAGGCGCGCAAGCATCAACCTGCCCCGCCGGACCTGGGCCGGGGTATGAGGGGGCACCATGCTGTGCGTCGACGCGGAACGGTTCGATATTCACCCTGCCCTCGCCCACTACGCCGAGCACGGCTACGCGCGCCTGGGCCGCGTGCTCAGCGACGAGGGGCTGGCGGCGCTCCGCGAGCGGGCCGACGACCTGATGCTCGGCCGCGTCTCCTACCCGGGCCTCTTCTTCCAGCCGGACGCCACCACCGGCCGCTACGAGGACGCGCCCCTGGGCCTGGGCTGGCAGGGGCCGTCGCTGGACTACCGCAAGCTGGAGAAGCTGGAGAAGGACCCGCGCTTCCTCGCGTGGCTGGAGAACCCGCTGTTCGAGCGCGTCGCCCGGGCCCTCATCCCCAGCGACATCGTCCTCTACCGCGCCATCCTCTTCCACAAGGGCCAGGCCGGCGGCAGCAACCTGCCCTGGCACCAGGACGGCGGCCGGCTGTGGGGCCTCACCCGCGAGCCGGAGCTGCAGGTGTGGACCGCCCTGGACGACGCGCCCGAGGACGGCGGCTGCCTGGAGGTCATCCCTGGCAGCCACCGTGGCGGGCTGGTGACGGAGCTGGGCGGGGTGGTGCCGGCGGACGCCGTGGCGGCGGCGGGCGCGGAGGCCCGCACCGTGCCGCTGCCAGCGCTCGCGGGCGAGTCCATCCTGATCCACAACCACGTATGGCACCGCTCCGGCCGGGGCCGCCCCGGCCTGCGCCGCCGCGCCTTCTCCGCCTGCTACATGGACGCGGACACCCGCTGCGTGCGCAAGAAGAAGGCGCCGCGCGCCTTCCACCCCGTGTTCCGCCGCTGACTCAGCCCACCAGGTGCATGCGCAGCAGCGGCGGCTCCAGGGGCTCTCTCGTGCGCCGCGCCACCGGCAGGGAGACGCGGAAGGTGCTGCCCCGCCCTTCCTCGCTCTCCACGGAGATGTCCCCGCCGAAGCCGGTGACGATGCCGTGGCAGATGGACAGCCCCAGCCCCGTGCCCTCGCCCACGGGCTTGGTGGTGTAGAACGGGTCGAAGATGCGCGCGCGCACCTCCGGCGGCATGCCCACGCCCGTGTCCCGCACCTCGACGACGACGCGGTCCCCGGCCGCCCGCAGGCTCAACCGGACCTCGTGGTGCTCCGGGCAGCCCAGGGGGATGGCCTGCGCGGCGTTGATGAGCAGGTTGAGGAACACCTGTCCGAAGCGCCCCTCGTTGCCCTCCACCAGCGGCACCTCGCGGTAGTCGCGGATGATCTGCGCGCGTTGCTTCAGCTCGCTGCGGGCCAGGGTGATGGCCGACTCCAGCACCGCCTGGACGTTGACGGCGGTGGCCACCTCGTCGTCGCCCCGAGAGAAGGTCCGCAGGTCCCGGACGATCTGCCGCACGCGGTGCGCGCCGTCGGTGGCCTCGCGCAGCACCTCCTCCATCTCCGCCATGCGGCCCGGCGGCACCTCGCGCGCCAAGCCATGCAGCTCGCCGGCCAGATACGACAGGTTGGAGAGCACGAAGGCCAGCGGGTTGTTGATCTCGTGCGCCACGCCCGCCGCCAGCGTGCCCACCGCCGCCAGCCGGTCCGACACCACGAGCTGCGCCTGCATGGTCTTGCGGTCGGTGACGTCCAACGCCACGCCCGCCAGCAGCCGCCGCCCCGAGCGCTCCCGCACGATGAAGCGGTAGGTGAGCCAGTGGCGCTCGGAGCCATCGCGCGCGGGAATCATCGCCTCGGTGGCGCTCGGCCGCCCCGAGGCCAGCACCGCGGCGTCGTCCCGGCGGACCTGCTCGGCGGAGTCCTCCGGCATCAGCTCCTGGTCGGCCATCTGCGACAGGTCCGTCCCCGCCGGGAAGCCGAAGAACTGGTTGTACGGCGCGTTCACCCAGATGCGCCGGCCCTGCTCGTCCTTCATGAAGGCCACCGCGGGGATGTTGTCCATGAAGGAGGTGAACAGCGCCTGCGACTCCTCCAGGGCCGCGAGCGCCAGCGTGTTCTGCGCCATCAGCTCCTGGCGCGCCTGGGCCTCGGCCGCGTTGCCCATGGCCGCGCCGAGCAGGCCCGCCATCAGCTCCAGCGTGCGCACGTCGCGGTCGACGAACACGTTCGGCTGCTGGCTGGTGACGTTGAGCACCCCCACCGGCCGCCCCTCGCGCCACAGCGGGACGCAGATCATCGACCGCGCGCCCACGTTGCGCAGCGCCTGCACGTTGACCCGGACGTCCGTCTCCGCGTCATCCGTGCGCATCACCTCGCCCTGCCGCAGGCTGGCGCCCGTCAGGCTGCCCTCCACCTTCAGCCTGAAGCCGATGAAGGACGTCAGGCTGCCGGTGGCCACCAGGTAGTTCACCTCCTCGGTGTCCGCCTCCAGCAGCGCCACCGCCGCGCCATCCGCGCCACACAGCACCCGCGAGCGCTCGCACAGCAGGCGCATCAGCTCGTCCAGGCCGAAGCCGGCCATCGCCACGTCCGACTGCGTCTGGATGATGGCGGCCAGCCGCTCCAGCTCGCCGCGCGCCTCCGCCTCGGACGTGCGCCGCTGCCGCCGCGCCGCCACCCGGCGCTCCAGCAGCATCCGCCGCGCGCGCACCAGCACCGCCGAGTAGGGCGCCACCAGGATTTCGTCCACGCCCGCCGCCAGGAGCGGCTCCAGCGCCTCGTCCGTGTCCCCGCGCGCGAGCCCCAGCACCAGCGGCTCCTCCGGCCGCGCCTGCTTCCGCAGGTCGTCCAGCCAGCGCGCGTCCTCCACGAGGTCCGCCGCGTCCACCACCAGCACGTCCACCGGCCCATGCCCCAGCGCCGCGGCCGCCTCCGTCACGTCGGCGGTGACGAAGATGCCCTGCCCCTGGCGCCGCAACTCCTCCGCCACGGGATGCCGCGCATCGGTGGTGAGACACAGGAACTTCATCCAGTCGCCCTGCTCCGTGGCCCCCAGAACACACGGGGTGAAAAATCCTACGTTTCTGTAGCACGGCATTTCCAGCGGGGAGCGCACCGTCGGGCGGGGTCATGAACACCCCAGGGCCTGAAGGAAACGACCTGCCGGGAGGGCAAAGGCGTGGCGCGGGGACGGCACGGGGGCGCTATCCTCCGCTCGTGCCGGGCATCCCTGGAGTCGTGGTCGCCGAGCAGCCGCACTACCTGCCGTGGGTGGACTTCCACGAGCAGCTGGCCCGCGCGGGGACCTTCGTCGTGCTGGACAACGTGCAGTGGCTGCGGCGCGGCTGGCAGCGGCGCACGCGGGTGGCCCTGCCACACAACGTGCCCCTGCCGCCCCCCACCGAGCCCGGGTTCCAGTGGATGAGCATTCCGCTGGAGGACCCGCACCGGGACACCCTCATCCAGGACCTGGCGGTGGACGCCCGCCAGCCCTGGGCCCGCCAGCACCTGCGGACGCTGGTGTCGCTGTACGGGAAGCGGCCCTACTTCGCCACGCAGGTGCTGCCGCGCCTGGAGCCCTTCTACGACGCGGCCTCGCGCGAGTCCGGGCCGGGCTCGCTGCTGCGGGTGCTGCTGGCCAGCATGGCGCTCTTCAACGAGCCCCTGGGCCTGACGCCGAACCTCGTCCTCGCGTCGACGCTGGACAAGCGCGGCGAGGACAAGTCGGCGCGGCTGGTGGCGTACTGCCGCCAGCTGGGCGCGCACACGTACTACTCCGGGTTGGGCTCTTCCCTGTACCTCCAGGTGGGCCTGTTCCGGGACGCGGACGTGCGCGTGCTGTGGCAGCGCTTCCGCCACCCGGAGTACCCGCAGGGCCGCGAGGGCCGCTTCGTCCACGGCATGTCGCTGGTGGACGTGCTGGCCAACGTGCCGGTGGACGAGGTGCGCCGGTGGCTGGAGCCCTCGCCCTGGGGGCCATTCGCGCCCCCGGGCGGCTGACGGCGCTCAGCCCACCGAGGCGGCGGTGGCGTTCTCCTTCAGCTTGTCGAAGCGCACGAAGTAGCCGCGCACGGCGGCGTCCAACAGCGCGGGCGTCAGGCGCGGCTCCTCGCCCTGGTAGTGCGCCATGTCGATGACCTGGTCCAGCAGGTCGCGCGGCTGGCAGGCCGCGAACGGGCGCCGCAGGGGCCGGTAGTGCGTGTCGATGAGGTAGTCCACGGCGGACGCGTCATAGGGCACGCCGCGCTTGCGGCACATGACTTGGAAGATGTCGTGGAACTGGTCCTCGTCCGGGCGCTGCACCTCCAGCTTGTAGCGGACGCGGCGCAGGAACGCGTCATCCACGAGGTCGCTGGGATCCAGGTTGGTGGAGAAGGCGGCGAACACGTCGAAGGGCACCTGCAGCTTCTTGCCGGTGTGCAGGGTGAGCATGTCGATGTCGCTCTCCAGCGGGACGATCCACCGGTTGAGCAGGTCCCTGGGAGAGACCTTCTGCCGGCCGAAGTCGTCGATGAGGAGCATCCCGTTGCTCGCCTTCATCTGGAACGGGGCCTCGTAGTACTTCACCTCCGGCGAGTACACGAGGTCGAGCATCTCCAGCGTCAGCTCGCCGCCCACGACCACGAGCGGACGCCGGCAGCGCACCCAGCGCCGGTCATACGAGGCGCCACCGCTGTCGTCCTCGACGACCTTGTGCAGGTTGGCGTCGAAGATGCGCACCACGAAGTCGTCGATGAGGATGGCGTGGGGGATGAAGATGTCCCCCGCGAAGCAGTTCACCATGCCCTGGCAGATGGCCGTCTTGCCGTTGCCGGGCGGGCCATAGAAGAAAATGGCGCGCCCGGAGTTCATCGCCGGACCGATGCCGTCGAAGATGTAGTCCTTGATGATGAGGTCGCCGAACTTGTCCTGCATGCGCGCGCGGGTGATGCGGTTGCCGCGCACGGTCTGCCGCCTCACCGCGGCCGCCCATTCCTGGAAGGGCACGGGCGCCGGGCCGTTGTAGCGGTTGCGGTCGAGCACCTGCCGCAGCACGTCCGTCACGAACGTGGTGAGCTGGTAGATCATCGTCGACTTGCCCACGCCCGACGCACCACCGCCGCGGATGTCGATGTACTTCTGGCGGCGCAGGCCCTCGATGACGTCGTCCACCACCGCCGTGGGCAGCTGGAGCCGCGCGGCGATGTCCATGCCGCGCATCTCGCCGGCGAAGAAGAGCGCCTTGAGGACCAGCTCCTCCACGAAGGTGGTGTTGAGGCCCGTCTCGGCCAGCGTGCGCGGCTGGGCGGGCCAGAAGCGCTCGGCCGCGCCAGGGGGGGCGCCCTCTTCCGGCGCGCGGCGGGGCGCGCGGCGCTCTGGCCCGGTATAGGGAGCGGCGGGCGCGGCGGGCGCACCGCGGCGCTCGGGGCCGGCGTACGAGGACGGCCCAGGGGCCCGGCGCTCCCGCGGATCCTGCGGCGAGACGATGACGGAGGGGATGCCGCTCGGCGCCGTGGGCGCGGCGCGGCGGTCGACCAGCCCGCGGCGCTCGGTGGGAAAGTCGACATCATCCGACTCGGGCGGCAGCGCGGGACGGGAGCCGGTGGTGGCGCCCGGAGGCCGCGGCGGCAGCGCGCTGGTCATCCCCGTCATCCCCGTGCGCGGGCGAGGAGGCCCGGACAGAACTGGCGTGGGCACCGCGGGCGGCGCCACCGCCGTCTCCACGGGGGTGACGCTGCGGCTGGAGTCGTCGCCCGACGGGCCGGACTCAGGGGATGGCGGTCGCCTGAACAGAGACATGCGGTGCTCGATCGAGGGTGTTCGCGCGCGAGCCTACCGCATCGGTCCGGTTTGGACGAGCGGGGCGGCGATGCCCTGCCCGCCCGTTCCACACCGGCCGGCACTCGCCCGGAGCGCCAGGGCCGGAGCGCGGTGTTAATTTCATCCGCATGAACTTCTTCCAGGAACCGCCGAGACTTGGGAACCAGTACGACGACGACGCGCTGCTACAGAGCTACCTGGCGCGCACCCTCCCCGAGGATCTGCTGCGCTCGCTCACGGACGAGCTCCGCGAGCTGGGCGACCTGGGCGGGGACTATTTCTATCGCTTCCAGCTCCGCGACCGGCTCAACGAGCCGGAGCTGACCCAGTGGGATGCGTGGGGCCAGCGCGTCGACCACATCGAGGTGTCCCCGCTGTGGAAGGAGGCGGAGGCCCTGGCGGCGCGGCGCGGCCTGGTGGCCACCGCCTATGAGCAGAAGAACGCCGAGCTCAGCCGCGTCCATCAGTTCGTCCTCAACTACCTCGTGCAGCCGTCGCTGGACGTGTACTCGTGCCCGCTGGCGATGACGGACGGCGCGGCGCGCTCGCTGCTCACGCTGGGGAATCAGGCGCTCATCGACCGCGCCCTGCCCCACCTGACGTCTCGCGACCCGGCCACGGCGTGGACCTCCGGCCAGTGGATGACGGAGCGCACGGGCGGCTCGGACGTGGGGCTGACGCAGACGGTGGCCCGGCAGACGCCGGAGGGCTGGCGGCTGTACGGGACGAAGTGGTTCACCTCCGCGACGACGGCGCAGATGGCGCTGACCCTGGCGCGCCCGGAAGGCAACGGCCCCGGCGGCAAGGGCCTGGCGATGTTCTACGTTGAGACCCGGGACGCGGCCGGGAGGCTCAATGGCATCCAGATCAATCGCCTCAAAGACAAGCTGGGCACGCGAAAGGTCCCCACCGCGGAGCTGACGCTGGACGGCACCCTGGCCACTCCCGTGGCGGGCCTGAGCGACGGCATCCGGAACATGGCGTGGATGCTGAACGTGACGCGCACCTGGAACGCGGTGGGCTCGGCCTGGAGCATGCGCCGGGCGCTCGCGCTGGCCCGCGACTACGCCCAGCGGCGCGTGCAGTTCGGCGCGAAGCTGGCGGACAAGCCGCTCCACGTGGACACCCTGGCGGGCCTGGAGGCGGAGTTCCAGGCGGGCTTCCTGCTCGCCTTCCGCGCCGTGGAGCTGCTGGGCCGCCTGGAGGCGAAGGTCGCCACGGAGCAGGAGCAGCGCCTGCAACGGCTGGTGGCGCCCCTGGCGAAGCTGACCACCGGCCGGCAGGTGGTGCACGTCACCTCCGAGGTCAGCGAGGCCTTCGGCGGTGCGGGCTACGTGGAGGACACCGGCATCCCCCGCCTCCAGGCGGACGCGCAGGTGCTGTCCATCTGGGAGGGCACCACCAACGTCCTGTCCCTGGACGCCCTGCGGGCCCTGGCGAAGGAAGGCACCCTGGAGACGCTCTTCCACGAGGTGGAGGGCCACCTGCGCGAGGTCCGGGACGCGGGCCTTCGGCCGTGCGTTGACGCCGCCCACGCCGCCCTGGAGCAGGCCCGCACCTGGGTCGCAGGCGCCCTGGGGAACCCCGCAACCCTTGAGGCCGGGGCCCGGCGCTTCTCTCTGACACTCGGCCGGACGCTGGAGCTGGCCCTGCTGAGCGCCCATGCCCAGTGGTGCCTGGACCACGGCCACGGCCCCCGGAGCAAGGCCGCGGCCCGGCGCTTCGCCTCTCATGGCGTGAATCTCATCCAGCCGGAGTCGAGCCTGGAGGATGCCCGGCTGCTGGCTTGAAACAAAGCGACACATTGAGGGGGGACGCAATCCCTCACACCCAATTCCCCTCCTCCGGCCTGATCGAATCGCGAGAATCGATAGGGCCGGCCTCCGGGGACCCGGTCAGCCTGGCCCCTCCCCCTGGGACAGGCGCCCCCGGAGGCACACCGCCGTCGGCTCCTTCCTGGCCGCTGTCTGGGGGGCCCCCTCGCCTCCTCCTCTCCTGCTTGGGGGACGCCGCCCACGCAAGGCGAGGTGGAGCGACGAGACCCGGGGAGACTCAGAGGCACGTGTTCGTATCGACCGACGTTCCGCGCTCCGCGCTGACGGTTCACTGCGCGGACAACGTGAGGTGGTTCCGGTCGTCGGAGAAGGCGCGGCGCGGCGTCTGCTCGACGTGCGGGGCCTCCCTCTTCGGGGACCTGCTCGACACGCGCATGCACGACGGCTCTGCCGAGCACATATCGCTTCACCGTCGGCCGGACGCGTCGCGCTCGCGATCGGCTGGGGCGAACAGCCCCGCGACCGCGAGCGCGCGGAGCGCCAGGGCGCTTACGGGGTCGGCGGCACGATCTCACGTGCGGAGGGGTAGGCGAAGTCGACCCGCCGCCAACCGTCCACGCGGAACGTCGTCTCCCAGCCGGCCCACGTGGCCGCTCGAGTGTAGTGACCGGTGCTCTCGCCGTCGCGGTCGTGCCATTCGGTGAAGAGGCGGAACTCGTTACGCGGCGTGCCGGAGGCGTCGAAGGGCTCGGTGTCCAGGAACAGCAGGTTCCGGGTGCCGCCCTCGACCAGATACGAGACCACCTTCACGCCGAGCCAGCGGCCTTCCTGCAACTGGTAGTCGAAGTAAGGCGTGAGCGAGAGATGGTCGTAGGTCGGGTGGTCGAGCTCGCGGTAGGCCTGGGGCGAGACGCCGCCGAACGGGACGTCCATGCCCACGCAGCTCGAGCGCGCCACCTCGGGCTTCGTGTGCTGACCGCCGCGCATCTTCCAGGACATGGAGTGGTGCGTGCCGTTGTCCTCGTGGACGCGCACGTAGACGGTGGCCTCGAAGTTCAGGAGATCGCCGGGGCTGCCGATGAAGCCGTTCTCGAGGGCGCCGTCACGCCAGGTGAAGGTCTGCTTGCCGCCGCCGGGACGGAGGTGGAGCCGCACCGTCTTTCCGGCGGGCTTACCGCTCGCGTACGTGACGCGGTGGCCGGTGGTCGACCAGTAGGGAACTCCGGATTCGAGGCCGGGCGTGGCCTTGTCGCCTTCCATGTCGAAGAATGGCTTGGAGTCGGTGGGGTCGCCGTCGCCGAGGTGGAAGCTGCTGCCGGAGGACTCGGAGGGGAACAGCATCCCCACTCCGTTCGGGCCGACCTCTGCCACGGGAGCAGGGGGAGTGGCCGGAGCGGCGAGCGCCGGAGCGGCGGTGCCAATGACGAGCGCGGAGATGAACGAAGCTCTGAAGAAGTTTGGGATCGGCATGGGCGGCGCGAACCGCCTGCGGTGACGAGATCATCCCGAACGGGATCAGAGGAGCGTGCGGGGAGGCGAGCACGCCGCTCTATGCGCGGAGCCCGTCCGACGGACCTCCCCAGCTCACGGACGGCGCCAATCCCATCACAACGAAGCCCGCACGTCCCCTGCCCACTCGCGAACGGGAGGCGTGTGTAACACGTCACGCTTCGCCAGAGGACCTGACAGCCCAAAGACAGACTCACACAAGAACAGGAGAAGTGGACTATCAGGAACACCCTCAATCTCGAATCATGCGCGTCATGCAAACAATGCAATGGCGAAGCCTCGACGAGATGTTCGGGGAGCTCGAACGGCCCGAGGGCTGTAGTATCGAGCAGCTCGGGCGGGTGGACATCCAGCAGATCACGATGCTCCTGGGCACGTGGTATCCAGACATCCGGGTCGGGACGGAGAGCCGGCACCTCGAGCCGTCCTTCTATGAAAAGGACGTCTACCTCCAGGGCGAGTCTCCGGATCGCCCCGTCTACGCCATGGTGTGCCGCCACCGGGCCACGCGGGACATCATCGGGCTGCTGACGCTCGAGCGGAACGTCCGCGGCCTCCAGCTGTCGGCCGCCATGGGCGCGCTCGAGCCGACGCAGCGAGGCCAGGGGCTGGGCCAGTACGGCATCTCCGTCCTGGAGCACGTGGGGCGCAGCATCGGCGCCGAGGTCGTCCTCTACTACTCCACGCTGAAGCTGGCCCGGGCGCAGCGCAACGCCGAGCAACAGGGCTTCAAGCTGGTGGGCCTGGTGCCGGCCTTCGACATGGACGCCATCTCGCCCGGCACGGTGAAGCGCGTCTACGAGGCCATCTACGCCAAGGTCCTCGTCGGCCCCGAGAAGGTCCACCTCCCCGACTGGAACGCCCTGATTCCCTCCACGCGCGCGCTCTACACCCACCTGTACGGCGAGCACCCGGCCGCCGCCGCCGAGCGCGTGAGCGCCCCCCGCCCCGTCCGTCCCGCGGTGCCGATGTCCTCCTCCGTGTCCGAGGTCCGCCATGGTTGAGGTTCGCACCTTCGAGGGTGACGCGAAGCAGGCCTCCCAGTTCATCAACGGCGTCTGGCAGCGGACATACGGCGCGAACCTGGCGGTGAGCGTCTGGGATGAGCGCTTCTTCGACTGGCTGCTTTTCAGCAACCCCCAGGCCGACCGGGACTACCTGCTCGGCGCCTACTCGAAGGGCAAGCTGGTGGGAGCCTTCTTCGCGGAGCCCGCGAAGATCCAGCTCGGCCAGCGGCAGGTGGATGGCACCTATGGAAGCTGGGCCAGCGTGGCGCCGGAGAACCGGGGCCAGGGCATCGGCGTCAAGCTGTCCGATGAGATGCTGTCGCGACACCGCGAGCGCGGCGCGGCCCTCACCCTGGGCTGCGTGGCCGCGGGCACCTTGGGACAGACGTTCTGGGGCCGCAGGGCCCATGCCCGCTTCCTCAGCGGCCTGGACCTGTGGCTGCACCTCTTCGACAGCAAGAAGGCCGTCCGCTGGTCGCTGAGCGCCGCCGAGCGCGCGTTCCTCACCCTCACGCGGCCGCTCCAGAGCCAGCGCTTCCAGGAGGCGAGCCCCGAGGGCATCCGCGCCTACTGGCCGCAGGACCTGCCCCAGTGCATGGCGCTGGTCCAGAAGATGATGACCCCGGTGAACCTGGGCTACGCCTACACCGTGGAGCGGCTGGCCCACCAGCTCCAGTACCGCGACGTCCCTCGCACCTTCGTCCTGGAGCGGGAGGGCATCATCCAGGGCCTGGTCAATTCCTACCTGCTCCAGATGACGGCGCGCGGCCTGCTCACGGTGGGGCTGGTGGACATGCTCGCCTTCCAGGACACGCTGCCCTTCTCCGAGCAGCGCCGGCTGCTCTGGGTGGCCATGCAGGACCTGCGCGCCCAGGGCGCGGACTGCGCCGCGATGGTGCGGAGCGTCTGCACGCCCCCGGCCTTGATGCTGCGCTCCGGATGGCTGCCTTTCCCCGGAGGCACCCGGGTGACGTGCCTCCTCTCCACGCCCGACGTGGAGCTGCCCGCGTCCCCACGCGTGTTCATGCACCTGCGCTGACGCGCCCCCGGGTCCCGCGCCGCGTCTCCCCCCGCCCGTGCAACGACGCCACGCGCAGCACCTTCACGTTCGTCACCTTGCCCGAGCGCTCCAGGACCCCCTCGCCCACCAGGAAGAGGGCGCCATGGATGTCCTTCCGGCACCGCTCGTACACGTCCGGAGGCACCACCAGGTTCGCGATGCCCGTCTCGTCCTCCAGGGAGATGAAGCAGATGCCCTTGGCCGTGGGCGGCCGCTGGCGGCAGATGAGCATCCCCCCCACCGCCACCTTGCGCCCGTGGGGCACCTTCTTCAGCCCCTCCGCCGTCACCGCGCCCAGCGCCTTCAGCTCCGGCCGCAGCAGCTCCAGCGGGTGCCTCTCCAGCGACAGGCCCACGGTGTCGTAGTCCGCGCAGACGCGCTCCAGCACGTCCATGGATGGAAGCTCCACGGCCGTGCCGTCCATGGCCATGCCGAAGAACAGGTCGTCCGCGTCCAGCGGCCCCAGCGCCTGGAGCTCCCACAGCGCCTGACGCCGGGAGCCACACAGCGACGCCAGCGCGCCCGCGAGCGCCAGCCGCGTCAGCTCGTGCCGGGGCACCCGCGCCCGCCTCGCCAGGTCCCCCACGTCGCGGTACCCCTCGCCCCTGGCGGCCGCCACCCCCTGCCCCGCGGCCCCCCCCAGCCCCTTCACCATCCGCCGGCCCAGCCGCAGCGCCGCCCCGCCCTCCTCCAGCGTGCAGTCCCAGTCCGAGCGCCGCACGTCCACCGGCCGCACCTCCACGCCGTGCCGCTGCGCGTCCGCCACCAGCGTGTGCGGCGCATAGAAGCCCATGGGCTGTGAGTTCAGCAGCGCCGCCGTGAAGGCCGCTGGGTAGTGACACTTCAGCCAGCTGGACGCATAGGCAATCAGCGCGAAGCTCGCGGAGTGGCTCTCCGGGAAGCCGTAGTGCGCGAAGCCCCGGAAGTTGTCGAACCACTCCTCCGCCTGCTGGCGCGTGTAGCCCCGGGACACGCAGCCCTCCACGAAGCGCCCCCGGAACTGCAACAGCATGGACTCGGCGCGCTTGTGGCTCAGCACCCGCCGCAGCCCGTCCGCCTCGCCCGCGGTGAAGCCCGCCGCCACCATGGCCAGCTTCATCGCCTGCTCCTGGAAGAGCGGCACCCCCAGCGTCTTGCCCAGAATCTCCTCCACCGCCTCGCTCGGGTACTCCACCCGCTCCCGGCCATGCCGCCGGCGCAGGTAGGGGTGCACCATGTTCCCGACGATGGGCCCGGGGCGGATGAGGGCAATCTCCACCACCAGGTCGTAGAAGGTCCTCGGCCGCAGCCGGGGCAGCATGTTCATCTGCGCCCGGCTCTCGATCTGGAACACGCCCACCGTGTCCGCCTCGCACAGCATGTCGTAGACCTTCGGGTCCTCGGCCGGCACCGTCGCCAGCGACAGCGCCCGCCCGTGGTGCTCGCGCACCAGCGCGAAGCACTTCGACAGCGCCGTCAACATCCCCAGCGCCAGCAGGTCCACCTTCAGCAGCCCCACCGCGTTGATGTCGTCCTTCTCCCACTGGATGACGGTGCGGCCCGGCATCGCCGCGTTCTCCACCGGGACCAGCTCCGTCAGCGGCTCGCGCGTGATGACGAAGCCGCCCACGTGGATGGACAGGTGCCGGGGGAAGCCCTCCAGCTCCATGGCCAGCGCCAGCGTCTTCTGGACGCGGCCGTCCTCCGCGGACAGCCCCGCCTCGCGCAGCACCTCCGGCGTCACGTCGAAGCCGTTCGACGCGGCCACCTTCGACAGCCGGTCCACCTGGTCCAAGGACAACCCCAGCGCCTTGCCCGTCTCCCGCAGCGCCAGCCGGCCCCGGTAGCAGATGACCTCGCACACCATGCCCGCGCGCTGCCGCCCGTGCTTCGCGTAGACGTACTGGAGCACCTCCTCGCGGCGCTCGTGCTCGAAGTCCACGTCGATGTCCGGCGGCTCCTTGCGCTCCATGCTCAGGAAGCGCTCGAACAGCAGCCCCATCCGCACCGGGTCGATGGCGGTGATCTGCAGCGCGTAGCAGACCGCCGAGTTCGCCGCGCTCCCCCGCCCCTGGCAGAGGATCCCCCGCTCCCGGGCGAACCGGACGATGTCCCACAGCGCCAGGAAGTACCCCGCGAAGTCCAGCGCGGCGATCAGCTTCAGCTCATGTTCGATCTGCTTCGCCACCGCCGCGGGCACACCGCCCGGGTAGCGGAGCTGGAGCCCCTCCTGGGTCAGCGCGCGGAGGTGCGCGTCCGCGGTGCGTCCCTCC